>Ga0316604_10000546_pt1 | contig 44089 bp, 41 predicted proteins | sample OWC_soil_day20_C_FD_207650 | JGI IMG/M metagenome (GOLD analysis project Ga0316604, IMG submission 207650) | Wetland soil microbial communities from Old Woman Creek delta, Ohio, United States - OWC_soil_day20_CT | ecosystem: Environmental > Terrestrial > Soil > Wetlands | place: USA: Ohio...
TCCGTCCGGTAAACCATTCATGGTGAAATTATGCTGCGTTGTAATATCCTGTGTCTCGGAGGGTGTCAGCGTGATAGTCTGTACCGCGTCGGAGCCGACCTGATAGGTAACGATGTCAATTCCCGCGCCGCTGTCGGTGACGCTGACCGCGACAGAGCCGGAGGAAGCGTCATAATCTGCTCTAATTTCCGGTTTGGTCGTATCCACCACCAGCGCCTTATAAGTATAATCGGACGTGGTTCCACCACTGAGAACGGCCCGTGCATAGACATAGCCCTTGAAATCAGGACTGATACTGAACGAAGCGCCCTGTGTCCACGTACCGCCCGCGTCAAAGGTGTCTCCGTCGGCAACCTTCTGATATTCATAATGGTCTGCTATCTCACCTGTGGAGCTGATGGACACATCAATAGTATTATCGAAAAACAATCCGAAAGTGATAGCATGGAGAATGGATTTTACCGGGCTTTGGGTGATGGATATATCTACAGCCGCCGCATCCGCCTCAAAGATTGCTTTCACCGTTACTGCCTCGCTCGGCATAGTAAAGGTGTCGTCGGTGATGGCAAGGCTTGTGGGACTTACCACCTGCCATTCCTTGAAATGATAGCCGCTGTTGGGCGTGGCAGTCAGCGTTATTATGGCGCCTGCTTCTGCGGATATGGAAGTGGCGCTTCCCGTGCCATGCCCGTTATTCTGGACGGTGATACCATAGGTGGTTGGCGTCGGGTCAGAATAGCTGTACGCCGCGCTTGCGTCGGAAATCGCGCTGTTGGTGTAGTGGGTGCCGTCGCCGATGGCCGTCACTTTAAATGTGTAGCTGCCCGTGCCCGCTGAGGCAATTGCGGAAGTGAAGTTGTATTCCGTTGCCGTTATGCCGGTAACGGCGCTACCCTGAGCGGTGCCGCCTTTGTAGAGCTGCACGGTGTAGCTTGTGACATTTGAAACGGCTGTCCATGTCGCTTTGCCGGGAACCGAGCCGTCCCACGCGAGGCCGGAGGGCGTGGAAAGCTCAGGAAGTGACGCCGCGTTGATGGTGATGCTCAAAGCCTGCGAATCGCTGCCCGTGCTGTTTATTGCCGTAACCGTGAAGCTAAAGGTTCCCGTTGCCGTAGGCGTACCGGAAATGACGCCGGTGGTTGTGGTTAGGTCCAGACCGTTCGGCAGTGTGCCGTTACAGCTCCATGTGATGGGCGTGTCGCCCGTAGCCGTGACAGTCTGGCTGTAAGCCGTGTTAACTGTTCCGCCCGGTAAGGTGGTTGTCGCGACAACAGGCGCTACGCCCGGCGCGTCGTCCAGCGTGAAGGATACCGTATAGTGCAGCGCCGTCCCATCCTCTGCGGTCACGTCAATCGTTGCATTACCGGGCAGAACTGCCGCCTGTTCGATGCTTACAGACGCCTTTTCGTCGTTTGCCACCGCGTTAACTGTTGCCGACGCACTGCCGGGTTGGGTGCCATAGGGCAATATAATATTGCAGGTATAGGTGTCGGAGGCATAGGTGTAGTCGCTGCCGTTCACCATAATATACTCTAAGGTCGCGTCATTGGACAGCGTGTAATTATCTTCGATTTCCACGGTCAGGTCTGCGGCCGCGCCTGTGTCGAAGGTGATGCCAAAGTCAAAGGTGTCGCCCTCCGTGAGCGAAAGCGTGGAAAAAAAGCTGCCGTTTATCGTCAGAACATTACCGGAAACCGAATAATCATCCGGGTCGAGCGTATAGAGCGTCGTATCCGGGCTTATTCTATACGCCACATCGGATATCAAGCTTGCGCTGTTCCATGTAATGGTTATTGAAACATCACCCGGCGCGTTCAGGTCATAAACGACCGTCGCGGGGCTGAGGCTGGGCGGCGTCGTGTCGGTTATGGCGACGGTCAGCGTCGCGGAGCCGCCCTGATCGAAGGCAACGGTCAGCTCGACGCTTCCCTCGGCCTGTGTTTCCAGATACGCCTGTTTGATCGTGAGGGTGGTGTCATTTACCTCATAGTAGTCAGAGGCAAGGACCGCCTCACCGTTATAGATTCCCGTTACCTTTGTGGCCGAGTTCCATGTGATCGTGGTTGCCACGTCGCCGGGAGAGTAAATGTCGAAGTCTCCTGTGTCCGGGGAGAGTTCCGCGCTTGACGCAGACGCCGTATTTACGGTGAAACTGACCGTGAATGTCTGCGCGGTGATGTAGTCGCCAGATACAGTGACCGTCGCCGTGTAGATTCCGGCACTCAGGCTGTCACTCGGCTTCACGGTAAAGCTTTCCGTATCACCTGCGGCAATGCTGCTGATTGTGGTCTTGGACAGTATAAAGCTGTCGGCATTGCTGCCGCTCAAGGCTACGGTCAGTTCTCCAGTTGTCTGATTGCCGGTGTTTGTTGCCGTGACCGTCAATGGTGTCACGGAGCTGTATCCTACGGTTTGCGAGGCAAAGCTATATGGTTCAGTCTGGCTCAGAATGATGCCGTGGGAGGATGCCGTGTCCTGCTCGAAAACGGCTTTCACCGTCACCGCCTCATCCGGCATGATGAAGGTATTTCCGGTGATTGTAAGGCTTGCGGGGCTGACGGCCTGCCACTCCTTGAAGGAATAGCCGTCGCTCGCCGTGGCCGTCAGGGTGATTTCGGTCCCCGCATAGGCTGTACCGGCGCTGGCGCTCGCCGTTCCGTTGCCATCTGTATGTACCGTGACGGAGTATTCCGTGGCCGGCAGCAACGCCCACACCGCCGTGGCCGTCACAGAGGCCGTACCTATCGTAAGGGTATCTCCGGCATGATAAATCTGCCCGCTGACGCACCAGCCCGCAAACAGGGCGTCCGTTTGGGTCAGCCCGCCGCTGTTACCGGCTAATACGACGGTTTCTCCCTGCGTATATGATGTGTCGTCCGTGGGAACCGTGCCGCCGCTGCTCCCTCCGGCGCTGTATGTGACGGTGTAAGCCTGCTTCCAAACAGCGCTGAAGGTAACGTCATCCAACCGGTTACTGGAGTATGTGGCTCCGGGCTGATACACGGCGTTCCCGTCGCTCCACCCGGAGAAGACATATCCCGTGCGGGTCAGACCACCTGTGTTTTCCGGCAGCGTAAGGGTAAAACCCGTGGAGACATCACTGGATGCCGGCGCCGTGCCGCCCGTGCTGCCGTTGCCGCTGTAGGATACGTTGACGGTGCGCGGATACGTCAGGGGCTGCCAGGCCGCTTTCACGGTCACGGAATAATAAGGCATCGTAAAAGAGCTGCCCGGCTTGTAAAACGTGCCGTCCGCGTACCAGCCGTAGAGGATGTAACCGTTCTTTTGCAGTGTGACAGCCGATGTGGAACTCTGATATGAATTCAGGGTTGGCAGGGTGATCGTGCTGCCAAAATACGTGGTAATGCTGTCTGGAAGCGTACCGGAATTGTACCCGTCGCCGTTGTACGTGACGGTATACCGGTCATTGTATTGCACCCAGGTGGCATAGAGGGTGATGTCCGAGGAGCCCATGGCAAAGGTGTCCCCGGCCCGATACAGTGTGCCTGAGCCGTCCGATTCGGTGTTCCAGCCGGAAAAATACGTACCATCCGGACCCGTTAAGGTGCCCTGGTAAACCGCCGTCGCAGTTTCCCCCGCGTTGTAACCACTGCCCACGTTATTCCACTGACCGCCGACGCTGTTGCCGCTGTTATAGGAGACAAAATGCACCGGGGTGGTGTCGTAAATGGCGTAAAGCGTTACATCCTCGGTCAGCATGGTAAAATGGTCGCCGGGTGCGTAAGACGTGCCGGTATCATCAGATTCGGTATTCCAATGGGAGAAATATTTGGTGACGTCGCCCGAAGAAGTAGAGTAAACTACTGTTGAATAAGTGGGAGATAATACCGTTACGTCAGCCGCCTCACTTATGGTTCTGGTATTGGTGACTGTGCCGTTTTCGCTCTGCGTGACCGCGTGGCTGCGCGTCCACGTTTGCCAGACCGCGTAGAAATACACATTACCATAAAACGCGATGATATCTCCCGCCTGATACACGGTGCCGGAGCCGTCCGACGAGAAGCTCCAGCCCGCGAACACGTAGCCGCTCCGGACAAGCCCTCCGGTGTTGCCCTTCACGGTACCATAGGCAGTGGACTTATCCGAAGTCAAATAGTTCGTTTCATCCGACGGCACGCTGCCCGCTTCCGCTCCATTGCCGTTGTAATGGATATACCAGGCCATTGAGGACGTTGTGCCGCCGGAAGTTTTAAACGTTGGAAACAGCACCAGGTTCGTCACGCCCTCGGGAAAGGTGAACGTATCTCCCGCAGAATAGGTTTGTCCGCTGCCGTCCCCCCTCTGCCAGCCGGAAAAATTGCCGCTCCCCGTAAGGCTTCCGCTTCCTAAAATCGTGACGGTATCTCCTGCACTGTAATAATTGGAATCCACCGGAGCCGTTCCGCCGGTGGCCCCATAGCTGGAATAAGTGACCGTGCAGAGCTCTGAAATAGGAATAACCGGATTGCTGGCCGAATAAACGGCATAGAGCGTGGTGTTTCCGGTTATGGCAAAGCTGTCTCCGGGCGCGTAGACCGCACCGCCACCGTTAGGCGCGGTGCTCCAGCCGGTCAGATATGCCCAATAAAATAGTGAGGAATCGACAAGAGCCTCTGTTCCCAGAGTCCCTAAAACGGTGACATTCTCGCCGGTCACATACGCCGTGTCATCCGTGGGAACTGTCAGGCTTGTGCCGGAAACGTTATAGGTCACCGTATAAGTGGGCAGCCACCGGGCGTAGAGGACAAGGTCCTTCGAGACCGCCACAGACGTCCCCGGCGAATAAAGCAGCCCGTGTTCGTCCGACCATCCCTCAAACTGGTAATCGGACCGTGTGATCGTCCCCTGCGCCGCCACCGTCACCGCTGTGCCGGAGCTTACATAGCTGATGGCGGGCAGAGAGCCGCCGTCATTTCCGTTCCCGTCGTAGGTAATCCCATATTTTCCAATTGTATCGGAAAAAGACTTCCATCTTGCATAGAGTGTCAAATTTGATGAAGGCGCGATCACATCGCCGGGCATATAGGCTGTGCCGGAACCGTCCGACGCGGTGTTCCAGCCGATAAATGCGTCCCAGCCGAGCGACGGCGGATTGATCATCTTCAGGTAGCCGGGCAGACGTATACTGGCACCTGCGGCGCAGTCCTCCGTATTATCGGCGTCTGACCACAGGGTTCCGCCATTGGGCTGGTAAGTCACCGTATAAACAGTTTTCCACAGGGCGTACAGCGTCTGGCTGTCAGAGACGGTTATCGTGTCTCCCTCCTGATATGTCGTGCCGGAGCCGTCCGACTTGGTGTTCCACCCGGCGAACTGGTAACCTGTTTTGAAAAGACTGCCGATGTTGCCGGGCACCGTGAGGGTGAGCGACGTTTCGCTAAAGTCGACGCTCGACGGAGCAGTGCCGCTGACGGCGCCGTTGGCACTGTAGGTAAGCGAATTCGTAAGCTGTATAATGGCTACTCCCGTATTATATATCGCGTAGAGGGTCACGTCTCCCGTATCTATGGTGAGCGTGCCTCCGGCAGTATAGTTTGTGCCGGAGCCGTCCGCTTTGGTGTTCCAGCACTTGAACCCGTATGTGGAAGTCAACTGATCGCCGCTCTGCACGGTCACGGCAGCCCCTTCGGGATATTCATTTGTATCCGTTGGCAGAGAGCCGCCGGCAGACACCGTCCCACCGTTTGCGTCATAGGTGACCGTGTAAACCGGAATCCACGCGGCGGACAGCACGGTGCTCTGTGCTATGGAAAAAGTGTCGCCTGGCTGATAGACCGTATCCTCCGTCATCCAGCCGCCGAAGATGTAGCCCGGCCTTGCCAGATTTCCCGTGTTATCCAGCACGGTCACGGTGCCGTCCTGCTCATATACGCCCGAATCCACCGGGACGCTGCCGCTTTCCGCGCCCGCGCTGTCGTAGGTGACGGAGTAACCTCCCGCCGCGCTTGCTTCAAGCATGCCGAAAGGCAGCATGGTAAACACCAGTGCCACGCTCAGCACCAGGCTCAAAAATTGTTTGTTCCTCTGGTTTAGCTGTTTCATCACTTCTTCCCCTCCTGTTTTAGCTTCTTGTGAATCCCTTTCATGAATATCACCGCGCCCTGAGACACCTTACCCGCCTGCATGGTCATTGGGAAAAGAATGGCGCTTTGATATTGGGAAGAGGCAGTTATCCCGCTTGTATTTTCGCTGATGAAGATATCCAGCGGGTCAGACAGCCCCCATAAAAAGGTTGTTTTTTCCATGAACACCTGCTCCACGGCGTCAAGTAGTGGAAAATTGGCGTCCGTTATGCGGTTTAGGATATTGTGACTGCCGGAAGGCAAATCCGAAGTAAACAGTCCCGTTCCCAAAGATAAGGCGCAGTTTACATACGTCAACGTTCCATCCTGTTGATACACAGCCATTGGATACGGAAAATTCGCAATCGCTGATACGCCTTCTTCACAGACAAGCTTTTGAAATCTGCGTACCAATTGATCTTGAGCTTTCTCCTTTTCCTGTACCGCTTTCAGCATTTCAGTGAGCTCTGTCATTGATAGATGACCGGTCTTTGTCGCCATTGTCTCATACACACTCCCTTCAAGCACATTCCGTATTGTTTTATTGTACGTGATCCGGGAACCGCCGACTATTAAACGGGTGCTGTCTTTTCGATGATTATGGCTGTTTTAAGATAAGAAAAACGTCCAAAGCAACTGTGCTTTAGACGTTTTCCTTATCTTGCCTTTTTATTTTTCGCGCATCGACTTTCGATATTGAGAGGGGGTCATCCCCGTTTTTTCTTTGAATACCTTAGTGAAGCTTCCGTTGAAATCCACACCGCATTCGGCAAAAGCCTGTGCCACGGACAGATTATTGTCGCACAGCATTTCCATAAGCTTACCAACCTTGATGTCCTGATAATAGTTGTAGGGCGTCATACCCGTATGCTGTTTAAACAAACGGGTATAGTGATACCGGCTGATGTGAACGGCTCCCGCCAGCTTGTCAATGTCAAATTCGTCTTTCCAGTGATCGTCTATGTATTCCTTTCCCCGCATGATTTCTTCTCTGTCCTGATAATATCTGGAGGTAATAAATAACGTCACGACATACAATAATTCACCCTCGTCGTCCCGGATCGGAAAAGCAGTCATGTTTTGAAAGATGCTCTCGGAGGGCGGTTCTTTGTTATCCGCGTATTTCTCAATAATCTCATGGTAGGGCACTCTTATATCGCAAGCCTGAACCGTTTCCCCGTGAAAGGCCCGCAGAACGAAGTCCTTCAGGCCCCACCGTTCCAGATCCGGGATAAGCAATACATTATGTTGGTGATACAATTTCTCGGGATTTGATATTTGAGAGAAACGTAAGAACGCATCGTTTGCCAGAAGCATCGTACCATCCGGGGCACAGATATGGATCGGGTAGGGGAAATAACGGATCATTTCAACAAACAGCTCCTTGTTTTCATACAAGGAGTGAAAGGGCCATTGCGTTTTATGCGTTCTTTGCTCATATATGGCGCGCGTATCTGTATGAACCTCCGGCTTTTTTTCGTTTGGCATAGATCGGTTTTTTCGCCGTGCGTCGGATGGTTTATCCACATCCTGCGGAATCAGCCATAGATTTCCCCGTTTGATTGCGCCCTCGATCCGTCCGGCCACCACATGGTATGTAACGGCCCTTGTTGACACACCCCACTTATTTGCCACCTCTTTTATTGTTATGTAGTTCATAAAATCATCTCCGCTGTGAAGTATCGTTTTTGTCATAATACTTCATGTAAATGAAGAATACAAGTCTGCGTTTATGGCATGCCCGACATCCAGCACATAGCGGCAGAAGAAGCAGGGCTTGCCGCTTCCCGGCAAGCCCTGCTGTTCAAGTGCGGCAATGTGGTCAATGATTTGAAGCCGTCCTCAATCGCCGGACAGCTCGCCCTTTTTATAAGACATCATTTCCGCGTCCGGGGTGTGAGCTGCGATAAATACAGAATGGTAAGCATCGCATAGAAAGTGTGAGAGGCGGACGGCGGAAACCGTCCGTCTCTCACATAGGTCGGGTTCATGACGCATTTCTGTGAATGAGGCCATAAAAGTGGGTGAAGGCCGCCTTTATGATAACTCAGGCGTTCTTACGCACCTAACAAAGCATAAAGCTTCTCCGCCAGCTCGCCCCGCGTGATCGGCTCACTGCCCGCTGAACTGTCAACGGTATAGTCAACCTCCGTCAGCTGGGCAAAGCGGGAAAGCACAAGCTCCAGCTGCTCGGCGGTCAGGGCATCCGACACGCCGAAGGTGCCGTCGTCGTAGCCCTCGACAATACCGTTTTCAGTGGCCCAGCCCACATATCCGCTGTACCAGCTGCCCGAATTTACATCGGTAAAATCGTCGGTTTCAACCTGTTCAACCTCCAGGAGTCGTCCGAGGACGGTAATGGCCATCGCCCGCGTTACGGTGTCGTCGGGTGAAAAAGTGGTGCCCGAGGTGCCGACCATAATGCCTTGCTCATAAAGGTACTTGACGGCCTCGTAGTAAGTATCCGTATTCGCGATGTCGCTAAAGGGCAGACCCGTGTAGGTCGCCGCCGCAGTTGAGACGTTATAGAACAGGTTGGCCCCGATGGCAATGGAAAAAACGTCCTGCGTTTGGGATGCGGTCGTTTCACCCATACCGGCGCCCATGCCGCCGTCCATCTGGGACGGATCAAAGCCCTCGGGAAGCTCGGCCCCTTCAGGGGCTCCCATGCCTTCCGGAGGCTCGCTGCCTTCGGGAATTTCCATACCCTCGCCAGGCGTCATTCCTTCCTCCGTCCCCGTCGAGGGCTGCATCCCTCCGCCCGTGCCGCCGGAGGTGCTGCCGGAGAGCAGGCTGCTGTTCCCGTCCGCGTCAACCAAATAGAAAGTATAGTCGCCCTCGGAAAGGTCGGGGGAGCTGTACACCAGAATACTGAAGGAACTGGTTGGGGCAAGCGTAGCGGCGAGCGTTCCTTCGTCGTCATACATCAGAAGCTGCACGTCGCTCTGGGTCTGTGCGAAGGAGAGCATCACAAAGGGCTGTGCGTCGCTTTCCACGTCATCGTACATGCTGCCGTATGCGAGCACGGTTCCGCCGTTAATGATAATTCCCAGGTCGGAGTCGACTCCGCTGTCCTGACTGGTTTCGCAGGCGCCGGCAATAATGGTTCCACCGTTGATCACGATCCAGCCGTTGGAATCGATGCCGTCGCCCTCGCCGGTGGCGCCGGTGTTTTCCACGTAAATGCTGCCGCCGTTCATGGTGAAGACGGAAACGGAATCCTCACTGGTGTTGATGCCGTCGTTACCGGCATAAATGTTGATGCTACCGCCGTTGACGGTCAGGTTAATGTCTGAGTCGAGGCCCTCATTTTCCGCGTAAATACTCAGGATTCCAGTGCCCTCAGAGCCGCCGTCCACGTTCATGGACATCAGCGCGTGGACGGCCCCGTCCAATTTATAGAGCTTGGACGTGGTTCCTTCCTCATATATTTTGGCCACATAGGAACCTGAAATCGTGTTGGTGGTGCCGTCCGCAATGACGATATTGGCGCCGGCGGCCGAGGTGTCCACCGTGCTTACCGCGCTTTGCGTGTCGGTGGCGGAGCACTCGTACGCATTGTAAAAAACGATCGCGGGGGCAACGGTGCAGGTGATATTAACGCCGCTTAGAATCAGGGTGACGACGGCGTCCGGATCAGCCTCCGCGTCCTCGCTAAGGTCTACCGCGATCTGTCCGGCCAACAGCGTTCCGCTGAGGGTGTAGGTACCGGGTTGGGTGATGGTAACGACCGTGTGGGCCGCGGCTTCTTCAGCCGTGTGCATATCCGCTTCGCTGCCCTCGCCGTAGGTGTCGTCTGTCCCGTCGTGGTAATAAACGATGTCGGCGCCGACATAGACGGCGGAAGAGGAGTCCGTGGACGCGGCCTCGCTGTCAACGGTTACGCCGCTGTCGGATAATTTAATGCTTGTGGTGTCCGAGGCCGCGAAGGACACCGTGGGCAGAAATAATACGACGAGGCATGTTACGAGCAACAGCGGTATTAATCGCTTTTTCATGCTTATATTCCTTCTTTCTTCTTTATTTTGCACGATTCGGAGGTGTTAACTTTTATTATAGCACATAATATCTAAAAAAGGTTGATCATGTTTTGGTATATGCCAATGAGCTCCTTGCAGGAAAACGGATTGACAGTCGTTGATACCTTGCTGTATTTGTTGACGTATTTTCCAGAAAGGTGGTAGGCTGGTCCATGGATACCCGAATCAGAGACAGCCTTGTCATGACAGCGTTTTATCAGGCAGTTGGACGGGAGCATCCGGAAAAGGGACTGATTGATCATACGGATCGGGGTGCTCAATATACTTCTCACCGCTTTGGAGCAGTGCTGGCGCATCACGGCTGTCAGCAAAGCATGAGTCGCAAGGGGAATCCCTACGACAACGCCGTAATCCAGAGTCCTTCTATCGCACCTTGAAAAGAGAGCTTGTTCAAGGTGTTGACTACGACAACCCTGAACAAGCTCGTTTGGCCATTTATAAATACATCGAAACTTACTACAACACGAAACGCATTCATTCGGCGCTGGTTTATCTACGGATATCCAGTGATACACGATACCCTGACAATTATGAGGTATTATCCACCGAAGCCGCGCTCCGGGCCGAAAAGATCACCTGCCTTCTGCGGAGTCTGATTTACAGCTGCAAAACGGCGTCAAAAGCGGATCTGGTTGCGGTGCGGACATTCTGCGCCTTGACGCAGTCGCCGGTGACAGCAAAATCAAAGGCAAGCGGACGAAAGGCCTCCGCTTCCGCGGTTCTCGGACGCATGCCTGCCGCCAGCACCACGGTATCGGCGTCGACAGTGTGCTCTGTCCCCTCGCCGTCCACAAAGGTTAATCCGATTTCCGTAATACCGGTGCAGCGGGAACTGGTGTGATAGGTGACAAATTCGTCCATCTTCTCCATCATGGCCCACTGCGGCAGCCAGAATTCCTCTGCAGCAAGGGTTTCCATCATCTCAACAACGGTCACCTTTTTCCCCAAGGCCATTGCCAGATAGAGCGCCGTTTCACAGCCGACCAGACCGCCGCCCAGCACGACGATCTTCTCTCCCAGAGGCTCTCCCTGCTCGGCTTTGCGGTAGCATTCCTCGGCGTTGATCACATTTCCTCCGTCCACGCCGGGAATGGGAGGCACCGCGGCGTTTGCGCCCAAGGCAGCAATGATGGCATCCGGTTCCAGCGCAGAAACCAGCTCCGGAGTTGCCTCGGTATTCAAACGCACATCTACGCCAAGCTTTTCCACCATGTGAATCTGATACTCCATGAATCGGCACAGGTCATATTTAAAGCTGACCTGACGGGAAAACACCAGCTTGCCGCCCAGCTGGGCGGCTTTCTCCAGCAGAATGACACTGTGCCCGCGCTGCCGGGCGGTGATTCCCGCCTGCATGCCGGATGGCCCGCCGCCGATTACAAGCACTTTTTTTGACTCGCCCACGGGCGGAATCATATCCTTCAGGCAGTACTCCCGGCCCACGGTGGGGTTTGCGGAGCAACCAAAGGCGGTGTTGCGGGCGTAGTCCAGACAGTAGAAGCACTTGATGCAGGGGATGATTTCGTCCGCCTTGCCGTGGCGCGCCTTTTCCACCAGATAGGCGTCGCAGATAGTGCCGCGCGCCATGGCGACCAAATCCGCTTTCCCGGAGGCAAGAATCTCCTCAATCTGTTCCGGCTCCTGCAGGCCACCCAGCGTCAAAACCGGGATCGTGATATCGGGGCACTTCTTAACAGCCTCCGCCAGATAGACATTGCAGCCCGCGTCGATGAAATTGGTAGGGTGCATGATGTGCTCTGTCTCGCTAAAGGTGCTCCCTGCCGAAATGTGGGCAATGTCAATGTACTGCTCCTGTGTGGCCTTTAGAAATTCAATGCAGTCTTCCACATTAAACCCATCATCTCCCGCCAGCTCCGAGCCGGAAATGCGGTACTCAATGAGGAGCTTTTTCCCCACGCGGCTGCGGATCGCCTCCAGAATCATCAGAGGAAAGCGGCAGCGGTTCTCAAAGCTTCCGCCGAATTCATCGGTTCGCTGATTGAATTTTGGAGAGAGAAACTGAGACAGAATCAGTCCGTGCCCGCCGTGGATCAGGAGCACATCAAAGCAGCAGGCAACCGCCGCCTCCGCCGCGTCGGCATAAAGTGACGCCAGCTTTTCCAGCACGGCGCGGGTGAACGGAACGGACTCCTCCCCGGTTTCGGGATCGGCGCCGCCATTGACAGAGTAGCTCTGCAAAACACCGTTTTCATCGTAGTCATGGTAGCTGAAATTGAGACATTCAATGGAAGCCTTAGCCCCGTAAAAATGAATGGCATCCGTTAGGCGGCGGTAAAAACGGTGGGTTTCCGGCTTGAAGATGTTGTCCTGCGCATGAAACCAGTCGTCCGGGCGCAGGACGTCCATATTCTGGCTGGAATAGGTCACGCAGGCCGTTCCGCCTGCCGCTTTGTTGCGATAGTAGGCAATCGCGGCGTCGGAGGGGTACTCCTCCTTGCCGAACAGTAAATGCGTGCCCGCGGGCGCCGACCAGATGCGGTTTTTAAAGACAACATTTCCAATTTTAATGGGTTCAAAAATATGCGGGTAGTGTTGGCTCATTTGATGTATCCTCCTGAATGAATTATTTATCTTTTATGCGGGGAGCTGCTTTTAATTTTCGCCGCGTTTTGCACGCAGCTCAGCTTGAATTTCCCCAACTCGCTGATCAGTGAGTTTAAAAAAGTATGCACTAATCGTATAAATGACATAGAGAATGCCGGGAACAACAATCACCATAGTCTTCAGGGTGGAAACCACCGAGTCAGAGACTACACCGGACCCGCCCACATAGCCGCTTGCCGTAAGCGCAAAACCGAGAATCGAGCTTGCCAACGCCGCTGAGATTTTTTGCAAAACGGCCTTACCGCTATAGCAGAGACCTTCTTGGCGAACACCATTTTTCCACTCGCCATAGTCGATGGTTCTTGCAGTTAATGCAGCGTCCATACCAGTCATTGCACCACAGGCAAGTCCTGTGATTATGAGTCCAACAAAGTAAATCATCAAATTGCTGGAAACAAACATTAATTCAAGAATGACACCGGCAATACCCAAAATACCAGCGGCAATACAAATCAAACGTCCGTCAATTTTACGAGACAGAGGCAATGTAATAACCGTACCTGCAACCATGCCGCCCATACAACAAATCGTCATAATACCAACAAAGGATACATCTCCAAGCACATAGGTGCTGAAGTACGCCATAGCGCCCATCAGAATACCGGTGCTGAAATAGTAAGGAATGGTCATTCCTTGCTGAATGATCCAGAATTTATTTTTGAACAGATTTTTGAACTGGCCTAACACGCTAATTTGGTCTTTCTCCTGCGTGCTTACTTTTTCGCCATCCGGCGTACGAACTTCAGTTACGAAGAAAAAAGCCGCAAACGTAAAGACGCCCATAATCACCGCTAAAATCACGAGGAACTTTCTATATCCGTCCAAACCGCCACCAAATGCCTGTACTGCCGGGTTTGCCATGACATTTACAATCATCCCGCCCAATGTAGCCCAAATCGCAATACAAAAGCTGCCTGTCGCTCGAATTTTAGAATCATCGCTAATCAGTGCTGGCAACGTATTGGCCGGCAGCCGTACAGTAGTCACTAAAAGACTGTAAATATTGTAGATTACAACCATATAAATGACCTTAACCGTGGTCGATGCATTTAGTGGCGCATAAAATACCAATCCTGTTGAAATCGCAAGGGGAATGGACATCCAAAGGAACCAGTGCTTCGCCTTGCCATGTTTCGTTTGGAAACGATCCATGACAACGCCCATGCCAAAATCAAAAACACCATCAACCAGGGTTGCCAGGGCGAGGACTACACCCACAATGGCAGCTGAAACGCCGATGTATTCGGTGTAAACAAAACTAAAAAAGCTGTTGATAAATGCAACACCTAAACCTTGCGCACCGAGGATACCAAGTGAAATTGCGGCATAGTTTTTAAAATTCGTGATTTTCCCCGTTTTTGTTAATGTACTCATATCAATTTTTCCCCCTTTTGATGGCTTCATTTTATTCTCGCTTCATGACACTGTAAACGATACGAATTTGAGAAAATAGTACTTTCTACTTTATCCACCGCAAAAATTGATGTATAATTAACAAAAAATAAGAGGACGGCGGGGTGTGAGATGTTGAATAATTCAATAGACGCGTGCTCCATTACCGAGAATGCCGATTTCAGAATGCTCCTTACGGAGAAGCTGGTAATGGATCATAACCGTGCTGCGCTGATAAAAACACCTTCGTTTCAGTCCAGTGGCATAGTGTTTGAGAGCAATCAGTTTATTTTAATACAGCTGGATATTGCAGATATTATTTCCCTCCACAGCTACAGGCTATTTTCCGAGAAACGGGCGCAGCCTCTGGAGCAAATGATTCAACGGGTCATCATTGAGTTTTTGCAAGAAAAATATACCGGTTGGCCCTTTATTCAAAACGGAGAGAGCTATATTCTCGCAAATCTGTGTTCTCCTGTTTTTGGAGGTGACTCCGAAAACAGCCAGATACAGGATCTATCGACGGATTGTATGCGGGCGGCCCGATATTTACAGGATGAATTTGGAATCCAAATTCAAATTTATATTAGTCCCCTCATCCGTTCCCTAGAAGAAATGGATCGCGGAGTTGAAATTCTCAGACAATGCATCAATTTGGAGCTGCCCAGACAGCTGACACAGTGCGTGATTACAACCGAAGACATCAGACAGCAACTGCTTTCCTGTAACAATATCAACCGCAGACAGCACAATCGATTGGAAAAACAGTTCTTTTCCAGCGCCCTTGTAGGTGATTTTGATCAGACGTGCCTATCCATCCGGCAGCTCATTGATCTTGAGTCGGGGATCTACGCCATGGCACTGAGTCTGAAATCACGCATGTGCAGCCGGATAGACGTGCTGTTTGCCTTATTAGACATTCCGTATTACATGGACAGTTTTCCCTATTTGCGTATTCATGAATGCACCCGAAGCATCAAAGAATCTATTTCTCTCGATGATTTAAAGGACAATATGATCAGAATCCTAGGTGATATCAAGATTTTCTTTTCACCGTCTTCTATTCCGGCCGTGGATCGTATTGACGAAATCGTCAAATATATTCAGTCGGAGTTTCATGATCCAAATCTGTCTGTCAATCTGATCTGTGAGAAATTTGATATCAGCCTATCCTATCTATCTCGGCTTTTTAAAGAACGCAAGGGGATAAAGCTAATTGATTTTATACACTGGACCAGAGTTCAAAAGTCAAAAGAACTTTTATTACATAGTAACAACACGGTGGAGCAAATCGCCCTATACGTAGGCTATCAAAATGCGCTCACGTTTTCCCGCGCATTTAAACGGTTTGAATCAAAAACTCCGGGTGCATTCCGGGGTACATCCAAATTTCTGTAATCAGTCAGGAGACCTTCCGGTTTTGGGAGGTCTCTTATTTTACAGCCATCAATTTTTGATATTTTTCGAAAATGTGCTGATTTCTCAAATATGTATTGTTTACTTTAACAGGGTACGCCGCTAAAATGCAATTATAATTTCCCATTGTTGATAAATTGAAAAAAGGAGTTTTTATATGAGCCACATTTTTTCTGCAGAATTGGCAGTTTTGAGGGCGACGGAGCCGCCTTTTGGTATGCAGGTGTCCGGAGGGTCAACAAACCGCCCCGAGGTGGTGTATCCGGAAGAGGACTGGGCGTGGCCTGATTTAAGCAAACCTCTTTCCACAATTGTTCGAGTGGAGAATGGAACATACATCCCGGAGCAGTCCAAACCCGAATTTGTATACGGAGCCGTAGGTGAATTTCGCACAGATGGCATTAAAATTACTTCCGATGCTGAAAAGTTAAATGGGTTTTATGTAAATGCATGTGATCAATACGTTCTCTCCAATGCAGAGATTGTACTGTCTGGTATCGGCGAAGATGATTTTGCAGGTATCGGTGCTGCTGTTCTGGCTGACGGCAAAAGTGCTTTGACGATAAAAGATAGCACTATTGTCACAACAGGTGCATCCCGGCCCTGTACCAGTGCCACCAAAACCAGCACCATGAAAGTCATCAACTGCAAATTAATTGCCAATGGGGGGCCCTTGCCCGAGGATTACGTTCCCGTGATCGGTCCCGGTATGCTGGAACCGCCTAAGGCGCTGGATATCGGCGGAACTTGCCGCGCCCACCTCTCTATGGATAATTCCAAGGCATATTTCTATGACACTACCATTACTGCGGATGGCTGGGCTGCGCTCTCTACAGATGCAGCATTGGGTTATGTTTATCTGGAAGCGAACAACTGTGACTTAGAAGTGAAAAACGCCGGTTACGGTGTGTACTCCGATGGCGATTGCCATGTAGTCCTCAATGACTGCCGCATTAAGACCGCCACTCACACTGCCATTATGGCTGGGTGGTGTGATTTAGCTCTGAATAATGTCACAGCAAAATCGGGACACTACGGAGCTATGATCCACTGTGTTATGGGGGTTCCCACTGAGGTGGCAGAACTGACCATTCGAGGTGGCAGCTACGAAGTCGGCGAGGAATTTCTCCTGCTTCGCAGCACCAACACCTATATTGATATGATTGGCACAAAGATCAAAAGTAAAAACGGTATTCTTGTTCGGTCCATAATCAATCCCGACGAATGCACCACGAAGGTTGGCAGCGATCCCGTGTTTGGAAACAACATTGTAATGACGGCGATGGATGTAGAGGGAGATATTCTCCATGAAGATACCGAGCGAACCATGTCGGTTACTTTGGCTTGTACCACACTGCGAGGCAAAATTACAGATACGTATCTTACTCTGGATTCCGCAAGCCGCTGGATTGCCACAGGCGACAGTACGGTCGTTTTGGTTGGGGATGTTCGCGCATCTCAAATGGATGCACCGGCTGATGTTACTATTACCGCCGGTGCAGGAGAAGGATGTAATTTGAACGGCACATATACTTTGACCAACGGCGGAAAACTCGTTGTCGCAACGGCGGAGTAGTCATTCCATAAATCACGTTGATTCACTGAATCTCGCGTACCAGTTCAGTGGAGCGCTATCCAATTGAATTGTACCTTTACAATGGTTAAGAATAGTAAATCTAAAAATAACGGATGTACTCTCACATGAGAGTACATCCGTTATTCTATACTATATTACGAAAATTGAAGCCATGGAGATTAATCTTTCCGCTGAAGTTTTTAACGCTAGAACCTAGTTCACAGGGGAAGATTCGGACTTTTGGGGGGATTTCACTTTAAAGGCAAACAAGAATCCAACAGATGTCATGTACATATACAAAAGATGGATGCCTTTTAATTAGGCATCCATCTTTTGTATGGGGCGTAATAGCATTCAGCATGGAATTATTCTCAGTTAGTTCTTGCAAACCCAAATTAATAGTGGTACTATTAATAGTAGTGTCATCAATCTGCAATTCAAGGAGGGTATGCTATGGCTTTGCGTACAGAAGGCTTAGACGAAAAATTCATGAAGAGTGCGAAAGAAGAGTTTATGACCTACGGCTATAAAGACGCATCTATTAACCGTATTGCCAAAAACGCCGGAGCAACAAGCGGCGCACTTTATATCCGCTATAAAAACAAAGATGAAATATTTTGTTCTCTGGTGGATTCCGTTATAAACGGCATGGAGGAAAAAATCGGCCATTACAAAGGCAAATTCTCCGCTCTCGGCAAAAGCCAATCATGGGAACAGATGGCTGCTCTTGACCGGGAGGTATTCGAGTGGATGATTGATTTCATGTTTGATCACCACGATGAATTTAAGCTGCTGATTTGCAAATCGGACGGAAGCTCCGTTAGCGGGTTCGCAAGCAATCTGATTGACTTCAAATTTCAGCGAACCTATAAATTTATTGAAAACATCATAATTCCAATGGCGGGAGAAACCCCGCAAGCCCCAATCTCGAAAGAAGAAATTGCGCTGCTTGCCAGTGTGCAGTATCACAGCCTGTTTGAAGTCATTCGCCATGACTATAAAAAAGAGGATGCCCAAAAATACCTCAATACGGTAAGACGGGTTTATTGGAACGGCCTGAGAGAGTTGATGGAGGATTTTCTTGCAGCAAAAGGGCATGAAAAAGGCGAATGATGAAAACAAGAAAAATCCTTTCATGCGTCGGTATTATGCTCGGCATGAGCATCTCCATGATTCTGCAAACTCAGCTGACAACCGCAATGCCTGTTATCAGCAAGGAATTTGGAACAACGGACTATTATTCGTGGGTCTATAGCGGTTATCTGCTGGCCTCCACCGTTACGCTCCCGCTTTTTGGGCGAATTTGTTATCGGTACGGGTATCGAAAAAATTATATCGTCGGCGGGCTTTTATTCTTTTTGGGTACTTTGTTCGGCGGGTTAAGCAGAAGTATGGGTGCTTTAATTCTGTCCAGAGTCGTCGCGGGCTTTGGCTCCGGGATTGTTGTCCCGGCTGCCTATGGTATTATCAGCAGTCTGTTTAAGAGAGAACAGATGCGAAAGGTTTTCGGATTTCTGGCTGTTTTCCAGATCTTTAACACAGGCCTGGGAAGCGTTTTAGGCGGCGTTTTTTCCACTCACTTCACATGGCGGCTTGGGCTGCTCATCCTGCTGCCCTTTGAATTATTAGGGGTCACGTTGGTTGTCCTAACCATCCGGAATGATGGCCAAATGAAACATGACTCGGCGATCGGTTTTCGGTCCGCGATATTACTGGCCCCGGCCTTGCTGATCACGATGTATGGCTTAGAAAAATGCAGTGATTCTTTATCCACAATGAATGTCGTGATTTTGCTGACGGGGATTGTGCTGCTTACGATTTTTGTGATCAGAGAACAAAAAACAGAGAATGGCATCCTGCCCGCAGAGGTTATTAAAAATGGGAAGCTGAAAGGCTTATTGCTTGAGGTTTTGTTCATGGGGGCCGTACTCAATATTTGCTTTGCCTATCTGCCGACCTACATGGTCAGGGAATTTGCCTGGACTACAAATACATCGGGCAAGGTGCTGCTTCTGTATATCCTTGCAATGGGAATGGCCAGTATCGTTTCTTCCTTCGTTAAAAAAGAATCCGGCAAAGTCATTTCCTTTGGATGGGGAAACGCTTTGCTTGGCTGCGTCATCGGAATAGCCTCTTATTTCACGCATTTTGTTAGTCTTTTCTTACTCTCCAATGTCCTGTTGGGGATAGGCGTCGGCGTTCTGGCAGGGACGGTATTGGGAACGATTCAGGCGGAAATCGAAATGAATAGCGCCAGTACCAACGGAATCGCCCATTTAATGCGAAATATGGGAGGCACTTTGGGCGTTTGTGCGCTGCAATTTTCTTTAACACAAGGTATGGGGCTCCTATTTGCGGGGCTTTTGGTTTTTGGCGCAATCGCACTCAGCATACAAATTTTTGTGGTTATGAAAAGGAGGGTTACTTGATATGTACATTGTCAATTTGAAGGAGGTCCATAAGGATTCTATCCCGGCTGCCGGCGGAAAGGGCGCAAATTTAGGGGAAATGATAAACAGCGGTTTTCCTGTTCCACAGGGATTTTGTGTCATCAGTTCCGCTTACGACGCCTACATACAAGAGAACTGTTTTACAGAGAGCATCAACAAATCGCTTGTTTCCATCTATGCGGCCCCGGAGCAGGGCTCAAAGCTTTCTTCCGAACTGATGGACATGATAAAAGCAGGTGAAATCTCAAAGGAAATGCGCGCAGAAATCGAACGGGCGTATGCAGAAATGGGAAATCAGGTGCGCGTGGCGGTTCGTTCCTCCGCAACCGCGGAGGACTTGCCGGAGGCCAGCTTTGCAGGGCAGCAGGAAACTTACCTGAATATTTGTGGGATTGGGGAGGTCATTCAAGCCGTGAAACGCTGCTTCGCTTCCCTTTGGACGGAACGGGCGATTGCCTATCGCAAAAAAACGGGCTTCGATCAACAAAAGGTATCTTTGGCTGTTGTGGTGCAAGAAATGATCGAAGGTGATATATCCGGCGTTCTGTTTACCGTCAATCCGATGAACAATCATACCGGCGAAATGATGATCAATGCGTCCTATGGATTGGGCGAAGCCATTGTTTCGGGCATGGTAACACCGGATACTTTTGTTTGGGATAAAACGAAAGGCGCCGTAAAGCAAAAAACCTTAGGGAGCAAGGAAATTTCTGTTTTGTATGGCAGCGAGGGCGGCACGATTCAAAAAATGAAAGATGCGAACTTGAAAAACAGGTTTTGCATGTCCGCAAAACAGCTTGAGGCATTGACCTCCATTGCGCAAAAAATTGAAACACACTATGGCGCTCCGCAGGATATTGAATGGGCAATCAAGGGCAATGAACTGTTCATTCTGCAAGCCAGAGGAATCACTACGCTTCATCAAAGACAGCCGCTTGACTCTGCAAAAACCGCAAAGACCGTAAAAAAGCAAAACAAGCGGGAGCGCATGATGATGAATAATTTGATTGAGCATTGCCCTACCCCGCTATATCCTCTGGATTTTGGCCCTATTTATGCGGTTTTACAGGGAAAGACTGATACAATCAAAGCGTTGGGAATCAAAATGACAGGCGATTCCCTTGTATTAAGGGACACGGGAGAATTTGAGGTTCATGGGCCTACAATCAAAGTAACCCCCCGCGTGCTGCTCATTCCCTTTAGAATCAAACAGTATCAGAATTTTAATAAAAATATTTCGGGTACGCAGGAGGTCTTCCGGCAGGTGCGGCCGCGCCTTGACGAGATTGAGGCGTCAGATCGGGGCGGCCTCTCGACAGGCGCGTTACTGAAACAGCTCCGGCAGTTAATGGATTTTGCGGAGAAAATCATTTATATCCGCTTCCGGTATAATATCTATCCCAGCTTTATCGCGGGCAAATCCATCAATTCCCGTCTAAAACGGCTCTCCACGCCTGTTTCCCAATATGACATTTTCAGCGGCCTGCATTATAAAACATGGGATATGAATTTGGCGCTGTCGGAGCTTGCGGGACTGGTAAATCAGGACGCGGCGCTGCGGGACGCGATAGCGAAGCTTCCCGAAGATCATACGCTGGAGGAACGTCTTGCCGATATTGCCGGAAAATTCGCCCGATTCGGCTCGCTATATACACAAACCGTAAAGGAATACGGATGGAAATCTACAAGTACCTATCTGGCGTTCAGTTCATCCTCGTGGAATGAGGATAAGGGGTATTTTCTTACCTTGCTTCGGATCGCTATGGCCCGCCCTGCCGCGATGGAGGAAAGCAACAAGTATGAGCGCATTTGCAGTCAGATCAAGGGCTCTTTCTCCGGGCGGAAATCAAAAAAGTTATTAACCGATATGGCGCAGCTCAGAATATACCATCAAAACCGTGAAGAAAGCCTGTACCTGCTGGAATGGTGCTACGGCCTTGGCCGGGTGATCGTGAAAGAAATTGCGAGAAGGAATCCGGAGCTGTTTTCATCCGACGCTGATATTTTGTTCTTGACCTTAAACGAAGCGTATTCACTGGATCAGGGCGGCGCTCACAAAGCCTTGGCGCAAAAAATCGCGGCCAGAAAGCAGGCCGCAATAAAGAACCGGGCATTATGGGACGAGATGGAAACACAGTCGCCTAATATCGGAGAGAACCTGTTGAAAGGCATATCCGGCAATGTGGGAAAAGCAAAAGAGCGTGCGCATTATCCATGACCTTTCCGAGTTTGGCAAGCTGAAACAAGGGGAAATCCTGGTCTGCAAATATACCGACCCTGTTTGGACGCCCCTGTTTACCATTGCGAAAGCCGTCGTATCGGATACGGGCGGGCCGCTGTCCCACAGCGCTATTGTCGCAAGGGAATATAACATTCCTGCGGTTTTGGGCTGCGGAAACGCCACTAAAGTATTATCTGACGGACAAGAGATTATTGTAAATGGCGATGAGGGCATCGTTCAAATAAATGCGCCCTTTTTTAACCTATAATAGCGACGGCTTTGGGATAGGCGGCTAGCAGGACGATTTCATTTATTCAGAATCGTCCTGCTCCTCAAATTGGAATTAGTTAATATCCCCATGTTTTTAGTTCCCAATCGCTGCCTTCGTTTCGAACTAAAATCCAAAGCCAATCCGAATAGGTAGAATTTGGCTCCATACTACCGTCTCCCCCCGCAGAATCTACATCAAAATTAGAAAGTAAAACAATGGATTCATCAGCATCATACTGTTTTGCCCATTCGTCTGATTGAGAAACGCAAACATTTTCATCGTACCACAAATCAGTTAACGTGCATCCTTCGAAATCGCTTTGAAAATAATTCACAACAATATCCATAGCTTCATTAATATCTTGTTCACTGTATAATTCCGATGTTGCAACCGTCCGTTCGACATTGCTAATATCTCCGCCTTTATTTTTTTCCTCATCTTCATAGATAGATGCATCATTATTGTCATATGCTGCGTTTGATGTTGCAAAAGCCACAGCCACACCCGCAACAAGGAGAATGGCAACAACGACCACAGGAATAGTATATTTTTTGATTTTCATAATTGCAGTTATCCTTTCTACAATAGCATTATTGCTAAAGAAATTCAAAAGCGGGAAAACACAGCGACCTTTTGTTTCTTCCAAGGCAATGAGCGTAAGCGCATAGGACGATCTTATGTCTCCACCGATTGTCTTAACGACAGTTTCATCATTGGACAATTCAATATCACGATTTGCAAGTATATACATTACCCATACCAAGGGATTAAACCAGTGAACACATAAAGCTGTTGCCATCACTAATTTTGTCAGTGTATCAAAGCGCCGGATATGCACAAATTCATGGGTAAAGATATAACGCAACCGAATTTCGTCCGTCCAATCTGTTTGCGTTGGCAAAAGTACAACGGGCCGGAATATGCCATAGGTCAGGGGCGCAAAAATTATATCCGATTGCCGTATTTGTATCTTTCTCCACATTGGGTTTTTGTGTTGCCAGTGCTTCACAAACTCGTTATCGACTGGGAGCGCAGTCTTATACTCTTTTCGGCAACGCAGATGTGTTAAAAGAAAAAACAGGGCGCAGCCCACCAAACCAATGAACCAAATTATTAGAATAGGAGATATGCTTGCAGACGTTGTTCCCGGTAAGGTTACAAGGTTTGCTGCAATAGACCGGTCAGATGCACTCGGCACTTCTGCCATCGATAAATCTGCTTCATAAAATCTGCTTGTCAGCATAGCTATAGCCGAATAAATGCTGAACCGTGATGAAAACTCAAAGGGAATCAACAGGCGGCACAATGCCATTCCCCACAAAATAAGAAAGGTTTTCTTCGGTAATCTGTGCAATAGCAGCGCACGAATAATTACGATAGCCAGAATAAGGACAGCAGCCGAAAAACTCATGTTTAGCAGACTCATGACCATCCCCCTTATTCCAAGCTGTTGACGAGCCGCTTTAGTTTTTCGATTTCTTCTAGGGACAGATTTTTTCGCCCTAAAATAGAAGCCACGAGCTGATCGGCGGCGCCGTCATACATTTTGTTAATGAGTTCAGTTGTTTCAAACTCTCTTGCCTGTTCAACCGTGACTAGGGGATGGCATACGAAATTAGGCTCATTACGTTCAATGGCCCCTTTGTCAATGCATCTTTTAATTAGTGTGTAAGTCGTGGTCTTGTTCCAACCGACTTGTTCTTTTAAGATTTCCGCTATCTGTTTTGCAGTGGTATCGCCATTTTTCCAGAGAACATCCATAATCTTTAGTTCCGAATCAAATAACTTGATTTGCATGATTAAGCTCCTTTGCAACGTGTTTTACCACAGTAGAATGATCGCAGCTTTATTTTACTCCGGTAGAACAAAGCTGTCAATAGCGTCTCATATATTTTTGATTTTCTGCAAGTGTCCAGCATACACTCTGAATTTATAAGCAGATCAAGGGCTCTTTCTCCGGGCGGAAATCGAAAAGGTTATTGAACGACGATATGGAGCAAATGAGAATATACCATCAAAACCGTGAAGAAAGCCTATACTTACTGGAATGGTGCTATGGCCTTGGCCGGGTGATCGTGAAAGAAATTGCGAGAAGGAATCCGGAGCTGTTTTCATCCGACGCTGATATTTTGTTCTTGACCTTAAACGAAGCGTATTCACTGGATCAGGGCGGCGCTCACAAAGCCTTGGCGCAAAAAATCGCGGCCAGAAAGCAGGCCGCAATAAAGAACCGGGCATTATGGGACGAGATGGAAACACAGTCGCCTAATATCGGAGAGAACCTGTTGAAAGGCATATCCGGCAATGTGGGAAAAGCAAAAGAGCGTGCGCATTATCCATGACCTTTCCGAGTTTGGCAAGCTGAAACAAGGGGAAATCCTGGTCTGCAAATATACCGACCCTGTTTGGACGCCCCTGTTTACCATTGCGAAAGCCGTCGTATCGGATACGGGCGGGCCGCTGTCCCACAGCGCTATTGTCGCAAGGGAATATAACATTCCTGCGGTTTTGGGCTGCGGAAACGCCACTAAAGTATTATCTGACGGACAAGAGATTATTGTAAATGGCGATGAGGGCATTGTTCAAATTGTGTCTTAGGATGTACGGCGTGATTGATCCATCATTCCGACTGGGGCAGCCTACTAGTAAAGACTACAGGCAGCTCTAGATAGCGTTTTATAGCCGATTCTCGGCCAATAATGGAGCACTCAACCGCTTCAAAATGTTCTGCAAAGACGTCTTTCAATCTTCCAGCCAATCCTTGCATAGGGACAGTGGGTTCACCACTAATTCTATGGTAAAATATTGGGGTCGCGTTAAAAAGGCATTCACAGTCAAGCGGGATATCCTCCAGCCGTGGTATTCTGCTGGAGAAGGAGGTGCTTATACATGCACGCATGGTAATAAATACAACAAGGACGGTTTAAAGGCGCGGCTCGATAGAGTAACTTAACCATACCCTAAACCGACTTTTTGGCGCCCTCAATGCGTCCTGAAATGCAATACTGCTGTATCAGGCGCTCGGAAACATTCCATTTTTTTGCCGCTTCCCGTGCCGTAATATATTCCATAACCGCCCTCCGAAAATACTTTTCACCTTCATTGTATGCGGATCTCCGCATAGTTGTCAAGAGCGGTTACAGCGCTGCTATTTCATCTATTTTTGCGCAAATATCAATGTCCTTGCGGTATTTGATTTAAGGCTACAAAAGCATCGAATTGACGCACATCTTTAAATGCCATTATTATGAGCCATATCATAATGACGTGTTTGAGCAAAATGGGACGCTGATGTAGTACGTCAGTTTCCCAGTTTTTTTCACCGTCTATAACAACCATGTCGGATTTTAACGCTGAGTCCAAACACATTGATAGTTATTGCCGCAAATAAAATGGTCGGTATAATCGCTATTTTAAGAGTTTGACGCAAGTGTTCGTAACATCATTTCAGATATTTCTTTTGGTGATGGTCGATTATCAATCTGTACCCATTCGGAAAGAATATTCCAAAGGGCACCAGCACTAGCGAGTAGTGCGAATTTCTTTTCTAACGTACTACCATACAAATTCTGATTTCCACGAACAATGTCATGGATAGTAGGTAACACCTCGTTTAGTTCTTCGAGTAGATAATACAATAGATGATTACGTTTCAAAATAAGCAAAAAGTCAATGTTTCTCTCCCAAAACATAAAAAAAGCCTCAATAATCTGCTCCAGCAGATAGTGTTCATCTTTTTGAAAATACGTAATGTATTCATCACATATTTCCAAAAAATAATGTTGTAGTACTTGCTCTTTGGAATCAAATATCCTATAAAATGTTCTTCTTGATAAGAGGGCGTGTTTGGCAATCTCTGTCACCGTAATGTCAGCGTAGTTTTTTTCATTCATTAAACTTAATAATGATTGTATCAGCCATTGACGAGATTGTTCGGCAATAGGATTCTTTTCCACCATAGTTAGTTCCATTCCCTTTGGCACATTTTTTGATGATTGTAGCACTTGAAGCAATTCCATTGACAACGACATTTTTTATATTATACTATGAATTAGAAAGTGGCACAAGTGAGACAGAGAAGGAAGGTGCTTTTTATGAATACAATAAAAACCATTGTTTGGTTATTCCCAGTTATTTTCATGCTACATGATTTTGAAGAAGTCATTTTTATTGAGGCATGGAAAAAGAAATATAAAAGACAAATGCAGACAGCAAAAATGAGAAAAGTCCCATTTGACGATTTGGGCAATACTGCATCATTTTCTATTGGTATAGCAATTGAGTTTTTAATTATTTCAGCGTTATCACTCTTTGCTTGTATATTTGATTGGTACTTTTTATGGTTTAGCCTGTTTTTTGGATTTACACTTCACTTCGTTGTGCATTGTGTTATGTCATTACAGTTCAAGCATTATGTACCTGGGGTAGTGACCACAATCCCATTTCTCCCAATTTGCATTTATGTACTTTGGTTTTCTAGTAAAATAGTCTCTTTTACCCCAACTCAATTATTTTTAAGTTGCGTAATAGGTTCCTTACTGATGCTTTTAATGGTATCTATTTTGCATAGATGTATGAAATCATTTGCAAGTTTTATTGAGAAGCTGGCGGGATAATTTCTCAAAGCAATCGCATATTACAGAATGAGCGAATTTTTCATGTTGGATGGAGATTCTGACAAAAAGAAGTACTATATAAAAGCCACGGTTGAACTGATTGCCACTTAAAGGCATCCCGGACATAATGCACAAATAAAGGCTCCTAATTGTGAAGCTCCGTTTTTCTGGCTATTTTTAACTGTCCGCCGTGGCTTCCATGACACAAAATTCTTTCACAGAAAGTATCGCCTGTACTGACCTTTTATAATTGAGAATCAATATATTGCTGATAAGATTTTCCCCAATCGCAAAGTGATTGAAGAATGGGTACAAGCGTTTCCCCTGTTTCTGTCATAGAATATTCTACACGAGGCGGAGTTTCAGGGTAAACAGTACGCTTAACTATTTTAAGTTCCTCCAATTCTTTCAATTGTTCCGTAAGTGTTTTGGTTGTTATCTTTCCAACCTGTCTTTGCAGTTCATTGAAACGAATTACCTTGCACCTGTAGATTCTCCACAATATCATTAATTTCCATTTGCCGGACAATATATTAATTCCTAACTCCATGGGGCACGTTTCGCTGGCTGTAACTGTTCTTGACATTTTCATCGTCCTTTCTTCTATGGCGTACATATCAAAAAAGATACGTCGTGTTAAAAAAGTGCGTACTTGTTACTACTAAAGTGTGGTGCTACTCTTTTAGTATAACAAACAGCGTCCATTTTACAAGACGCCATAAGAAAGGAAGATGTTTTATGATTATTGATAGCCATGAACATATAATACTCCCTGTGGAGAATCAAGTAAAAAAGTTAGAGCAGGCTGGTGTTGATAAAGCTATCTTGTTTTCCACAACTCCCCACCCAGAGAAAGTGCATAACTATGAGGAATTGAAAGAAGAAATGGGAATTTTGTATAAAATCCTTGCTGGGGCCAATACCAAAGAAGCTAATATCCAGAGAATGAAAGCAGGTAATAAGGAGTTAATTAAATCAATAAAAGCATATCCCGATAAATTCTATGGATTTGGTGCTGTGCCTCTCGGCTTGACGGTTAATGAAACAAAAGAATGGATTGAAAAGGACATTATCGCCAATGACTTGAAAGGGATTGGTGAGTTTACACCGGGTTCTGACAGTCAAATCGAGCAGTTAGAGCCAGTATTTCAGGCATTGGAAGATTTCCCGCAGTTGCCGATTTGGGTACATACCTTTAACCCGGTTACGGTAAATGGTCTACAAATTCTGATGAGCCTTGCACAAAAATACCCGAATGTATTTATCATCTTTGGGCATATGGGTGGATATAGCTGGCAAATTCTGCTCGATTTTGCAAAGGTTTCTAAAAATGTCCATATTGATACATCGGCCACGTTCTCCACACTGGCTGCTCAAATGGCAATATCAGAGTTTCCAGATAGATGCCTATTCAGTTCAGATGCTCCTTATGGTGAACCGTTATTGAATAAGCAATTAATTGAATTTATAAGCCCATCTAAAGAAATTGCTAAAATGGTGTTAGGAGAGAATATAGCAAAACTGTTAAACCTTTAATATAGCTATAATAGGAGAAAACAAATGAAAATCAGAACTAAGCGGATACTAATGCTACTGTTATTAGCATCAGGAATTATTTGGAATTATCTATGCATATTAAATATATTTCCACTTAGCCTTTTCACTGTTTCAGCTGTAGCAGTCGGTGGTTATTCATTTATAATAATCTTCATACCGCTGCTTTTTCCCTGCATCACTCAGACAAGGGAAAAATCAACATACATACATGACCTCACAAAGCGGGAAAAACAAATGTCGTATGCAACGATTTGCCTCGCACTTGTATGGATAGTAACACTCATTGCCTGTATTGTATACCCGTTTTAATTGCTCGAAATGAGCGAACTGGGATGTTCATTTGGCATTCGTATTTTTTATATAATTTGTATCGAGGGTGAATGATGAAAATTCATATTATAGGTGGAAGCGGTACAGGAAAAACATATTTAGCCAACCTGTTGTCAACAAAATACAATATTCCGCATTATGATTTAGATGATCTATTTTGGGACAATTCCGCAAATCAATACGGCGTGAAAATGTCAATTGAAAAAAGAAGCGAAATGTTAAGCAAAATATTGCAGAACGAAGACTGGATTCTCGAAGGAGTGTATTATTCTTGGATTACAGATAGCTTTGAGAAAGCTGACGCCATCATTATTTTAGATGTTCCTAAAAGAGTTTATAAGTATCGAATTATATGTCGCTTTATAAAAAGAAAAATTGGAATAGAGCACGGTAAAAAAGAGACGATTAAATCTCTTAAAAGCCTACTTAAATGGACTGATAAATTTCAGAGAGAAAATCTCCCACAAATCCATGCCGTGTTAAGCAACTATGCAAATAAAACAATTGTCTTACATAGTAAAAATGAAGTTAACAGCTTCACGGTTTGAGCACACTGGGAAGCTGATGTACTGCGTCAGCTTCCATTGCTTTTTCATCGTCTATAACTACCTTGTCGGGTACTCCCGCAGGGCCCATACGCAGCGGTACGTGTTGCCGCAAATAAAATGGTCGGTCTGAAATTTGATGATGCCCGGTGCGATCATGTCGAGGAAATTCTTGATTTTGGCATCCTCCTGCAAAGGAGCTTTGGTTTTCGGCTGTCTTGCCATAGCGCATTCTTCCTTTCGTTCGATTAAGATATAAAAAAAGCCGCCACATCTGTGACGGCGCTACAATTTCTGGTATTACCATGGTATAATAGGTGCATCTGAATTTCGTATTGTTTATATTACAGGAAGGTGATAATGTGCCCGTTATCCACATTTTTGGTGCTTCCGGTTCTGGAACATCTTCTCTCGGACATGCATTGCAGGAGAATTACAACTATATACATCTTGATACAGATGACTATTTCTGGCGTCCAACCAATCCGCCTTTTGTTGAAAAGCGTGCCATAGCAGAACGACTAGATTTGATACGAAATGATATCGGGAAATCTTCTCGAAGCGTTATCAGTGGTTCATTGTGTGGATGGGGCGACACACTTATCCCTCTTTTTGATTTGGTTGTGCGGTTGGTCGTTCCCTTGGAAGAGAGAATATCTCGCTTGGAAAAGCGGGAATATCTAAGATTTGGAGAGCGAATTCGTGCGGGCGGTGATATGTATGAAGAACATCAGAATTTTTTGCAATGGGCTTCGGAATATGATAGTGGCGATGTTTCGATGAGAAGTAAAGTAATGCATGATGAATGGCAAAAGGTCATTTTATGTAAGCTAATTATTTTAGATGGCACTCTTTCTACACACAAGCTGGTAAATGAAATAAAAGGAAACTTCCCGTTATGAGCATCACAGGCGATTCCAGTTATTTATATGACACGCAGATATTATAAATTTATTGGAGGGCACAAGTGGGAAATTATATTATTGAAACAGAAGAGCTCGCACTAAGAGAATTAACTATGAATGATTTTCTGCCATGGCATCAAATATTATCAGATCAGGAAACAATGCAATTTTATCCAAGAGTATTTGATATGGATAAAACAAGAAGTTGGATTGACTGGAATGTTGATAACTATAGAAAATACGGCTTCGGTTTATGGGCTATTATTTTAAAGGACACAAATCAATTCATTGGAGATTGCGGAATCACCATGCAGAATATTTATGGTGATGGAAATTTGTTCTCTGAAATCGGCTACCATGTTGATAAGCGTTTTTGGTGTAAAGGGTATGCTTCACAGGCAGCAAAAGCCTGTTTAAGGTATGCTTTTGAAAACACGGACTTTAACGAAATATTTTGTTATCAAAAATGGACCAATGTACCATCAAAAAAAGTGGCTGAAAAAATTGGTATGTTATTACGTAAGGAATATTCAGATGAGAAAAATACAAAGACAAGCGTGTATTCCATTACTAGAACAGAATTTTATGCGATGACATAAAAGATACAAATTCCAATTTTGTGAGTAATTTATCTTTTTATAATTGAGCATAACACGTAGATAAACAATAATTTATTGAGGAGGTAATTTTATTGTCCTGTGAAATAAGCCTTGGAAATGTAATGGTGGACTGCGATGATGAACAAAAGTTGTGTGAATTTTATCACAGACTACTCGGTTGGGAACAAAGCCAGATGTTTGGTCGCCCTGCATTGAGAAATAAAGATGGTATCGTATTTTTATTTTTGGTTGGACACGTAAAAAAGCATGTAATGAGCATTACTGTAAGTTGCCAACTGTAACTGGAGTACCGATTATTTAAATAACACGCATTAAATCATGATGTATTAAGAAAGTGGGCAAGAGAAATGAGCGAAATTAAGTTGATTAAACTATATGCTGAATATGCAGAGAAAATTGCGGAATATAGAACGGAATTTCCTGCTGAACGTGAGAGAGTTACATACGACCCAAGCAGAATCCCAGGTATGGATTATCTTGAAAAGTACGACAATGTACTCGACTGGTTGCAGTTTTGCGAAAACATGTCCGACAAATTAACTTGGTATATGTCAATTCGTGAAAGCGACAGTAAGATTGTCGGTCTTATTGTTTTTCGACACAAGCTCGAATACGATGATGACGATATAGAATTTGCTTCAAACTTCGGATATTCAGTTTGTCCAAGCGAACGTGGTAAAGGGTACGCAAAAGAACAGTTACGACTTGGCTTACAGAAAGCAAAAACATTCGGCCTTGATAAAGTGCGAATTATTTGTCGTGATATAAACATTGGCAGCAAAAAAACAATTCTTTCCAACGGCGGTGTATATGTCGACACAATTCACGGCGAGGAATCGGGATTGAATGTTAATCGTTACGACATCCAGATGAATATGAACATTAACTGAATTATGAGCAAAATGGAAAGCTGATGTACTGCGTCAGCTTTCCATTGCTTTTCATCGTCTATAACCGCCTTAATTTGATACTCCCGCAGAGCTCATACGCAGCGGTAGCTGTTTCCGTAAATGAAACGGTCGGTCTGAAATTTTACGATACCCAGTGTGATCATGTCAAGAAAATCCTTGATTTCGGTGTCCTCCCGCAGAGGAATCTTTGGCCTTGTTTGTTTTACCATAAAGTATGCTTCCTTTCTTTAAATTTGGATAGCGAAAAAGCCGCGTCCTTAACTACGCGGCACTAACACTTTCTGGTATTACTATGGTATAATTATCCTATATGAATTTCGTATTGTTTTATAATGTGCAAGGAGGGCAACGTGAAATATAATATAAATGGAAAAATATATAGGCTTTGCAATAATGTAAGAGAGAATAAAGATGTGCGACTGAGCTTTGATAAATTATCGCAAAAAACCTTTAATTTGTCTTTTGAGAATTGGTATCAAAATGGCCATTGGACAGAGAAATATCTCCCATATGTTCTTTTAGACGGCGAACAAGTAGTATCTAACGTGTCTGTAAACATCATTGATACTGTTTGGAAAAATGAAGAAAAGCGATATATTCAACTTGGAACAGTTATGACCGACAGCGAGTATAGGGAGCAAAGGTAAGAAATAGAGAGTATCATTGCCTTAGAACATTTTATGTTCTTGATGAGAAACGTAGAGAGACAGTCATATGGGCTAACATTTGTAAGATTGCGAATATGATGTATTCTCTTTACAATTTATTTTCTGTGATTATAACAGAAGAAAAAAATATATATACAAAATGATTTCTGACATGGAGAGTAAATAAAGCTGACCTATTTTGACGTAAATCAAAATCAACAGTTAATACCATTCCGCCGAGGCCCCACCAGGTTCAAACGGCATCTTTTTTGACCGTTCAAGCCACAGCGTACAAATATTAACAGGGCGTTGTATGCGGAGCATCACAGTTCACGACGCTTTTCCGCCTCGTACAGCGTGTGCAGACGCGCCCAGTCCGGCATGGCGGCGCGTAGAGCGTCAAAGGCGGGTATTTCCCATTCCGGGGCGTCCTCTCGAAGCTTTTGAAAGGCGGCGTCCAGCTCTTCCATCTCCGTGACGGCATGTCGGCAATGATCGGTGGCCGCCAGCTCACCGACGACGGTCTTTGCCATAATCCAAAGGAGGCCGGCCATCAGGGCACGCTTGCCACCGGGCTTATAATACAGATCGGCACCCTCCGGCAGCAAGGGGATGCCCAGCCTTTTGAGAAGGCCGCAGGCCTGACCTGCCGCGTCCAGAACCTGCTTTCGCTGTGCGCTGCTTGTACGGCGGAGATCACATCCCACCGCATAGCAGAGATAGGCCACCGGCAAAATCAGCGTAAGGTGGGTCTTATACCAGGCGTCCATATCCCGCACCCAGGTCAGCCGGTATTTTGTGCTGGCGAACAGGGCGGTTATGGCCGCCTTTTCCTGCTCTGTCGGTTCCTTGTGCAGCCCGCCCAAGCTCATGGAGCCGCCCCCAAGCCGTACGCAGTGGACAACGCTGCCCTCACGCCGTCCACCGGTACCCTGGAAGCCGAAGAGCACGGTTTTCGGCGTTTTTGTCTGCGCCAGAATGCGCGTCCAGTGTTCTTGCGCGGACATGTTGTTGCCCACCAGCACCACAAGAGGCGTATTGATAGCGGCCAGATCGTCCAGAATTTCCGCCATCTGCTGGTGCTGCATCACGGCAAATACCGCGTCGTGATATTCGTCCGGCAGGGGTTTCTCCAAAATTCTCGGCCTGTCCACGGTTGTTTTCCGCTGCAGCCGGTGGCGGATCACAAGACCGTTTTTCTTCAGCTCCGCCCTCCAGGCTCCTCTCGCCAGCAGGGCCACATCCTGACCGGACGCACACAGCGTATGTGCCAAAAAACAGCCTATAACCCCCGCTCCATATACTAAAACCTTCATCTGTTTCTTCCTCCTTTCCGCAGTCAAAAGCTGTTATCTAAATTCAATCTGTACAATTTGCGCCAGCCGGCTCCAGTCGAAATAACGGAAGAGCAGGCGGATAAACAGATTCCAGCGTTTGTCCGGAATCCGGTAACCGGTCAGGTATTTTTTCCGCGTGACCATTTTGAAGTCCTCAGACCATGCCGGCAGCTCGCCCTCCGCGTCTTTTACACAGAAGACCGTCGAAACATTTTGAATTCCCGCTTCTTTTATCCAGGTCTTGCGCATCAGCCTCACTCCAAATGGCGTGGTGGCGTCAAAAACGATGCGTCCGCCGGGAAATCGATTAGCCATGATGCAGAGCAGGTCTTTGATCTGTTCAGTTTGAAAGTAATAGAACACCCCGGCGGCGATGAACACCGCGCCGTCCCGGGGATGAAAATCAAGCTTCTCAAACCACGAAACGTCATTGAGGTCGCAGGGAATGTTCTGTTCCCGCTCGCCCGGCGGCAGCAGTTCGTTTCGGACGGCAATCACATCCGCCATATCCAAATTGTAGCCCTTTGCCGTGCCGTTATCTGACTGTGAAAAGGTGGTATCCAGGCCGCAGCCGAGATTAACCACACAGGCCAAGGGATGTGCGGTCAGATAGTCCCGTACCTCGCAGCACAGGTCGTACTGGCGAATGCCGCCCTGAAGCGCGCCAAACAGCGGCAGCTTTTTACCGCTGCTTTCAAAGTCAAAATCAATTTTGCTGATCAACTCCTGACAGGCCTTGTCCGCAAACAGATCCGGGAACCTGTCCATACAGACCTTTCTTGCATACAGGGGAATAACCAGAGTTTCCTGAACGGTGTGGCGCTCAATGTGATATTTCATGTCCGCTCCATTTCTGCCGCCCGCGTACTTCCCCGGGCATCATAAGGCACAGCAGTGCAGCACTTCCTCCGCCCATTTTTCAGGATAACGCATCAGCAGCTCCTCATGCTGCAAATTGTGGCGGCGAATATCCGGATTTGCGAAATGCTTCCGGTAGCGATCCAAATATTTTTCACCCATTTTTTCAGCGTAGAAGCAGTGGACAGTGGTTCCGTGAGACGAGATGTCATCCCCGATGGGCGTAACAAGATCAGAGTAAAACTGATTATAAACGCTTTGCTTTTTCACAAAGGCCATGGAGCCGCCGCAGAAAAGCCGTATGAATTTCTCGTAATATTCCTTATCCTCGGGGGGCTTTTTATTGAGGCGCTTTTGCAACCAGCCCGGGGGCTTTCCAGTTTGTAGAATTCCGGCGAGCACGCCGACCATAATTTTACCCTTGAGCTTCGCCGAAAGCCCGCCGCCTTGATCCAGATCGGAGCTTCCGAGAATGGCGTGATCGATGAGGACGCTCCCGCGCTCCACCAGCAGCCCCACGAAGCTGCCGCCCAGAGAGCAGCCGTAGGCGGCGCAAATATGCCCGCCGAAGTTCTCCTTAACATACGCCTCTATTTTTGCCGTCTCTGTCAGCATATCGGGGAAAACGGTGCTTTCTGTTTCATCAAACCCATCATAGCTGGCGCAGATCACACAAAATTTCTTCACCAGCAGTGGAATAACCTCACCAAAATTGGCATTCCAGTGGCAGCAGGTGCCCGGAAGAAGCAGGATTACCGGAAGTTTTTTATCACCGAATTCGTAAAATCTCATAGAAACGCCCCCTTCCATGCAGCCTGCTTCACAGGGCATATCAGCAGCGCGCCCAGCACGCCGGGCAGAAGCCACCACTTATCGTTGTTGATTTTCATTTTCATCCCCCATTGGTTAGCATACACTAACATATCGTCAAAACACAAGCCGCCTTGCAGTCCGGTACGGAAAGCTCAGCGCCGGCGCCGGCGGAATAATAACGCTTACCTTTTATTCATACCCCGCTTCCGCTGCAAACAGCCTTTCACAGGCGCCGCGAACCAGCGTATCCAGCACCTGTGGATAGGACTCCCCGATCTCCTTGCGGTGTGAAACCATCAGCAGCAAACCGCGTACCGTGGCTGCTGCCAGCGCCGCACCGCCATGTGGCGTCAGCCCGGCACTTTGCAGCAGCTCCGTAATATGCACGATATCGCTATGGTAGTGCTCCGCCTGCACCTCTGCGGGAATACGCCGAAGAAGATACGGGACATCCTGCTCCAGAAAATCCGTCATTCCGGATTCGTTCATAATCCGACAGGCGGTCAGGATTGTTTCCGCCGCCCGCCGCGCTGGGGAAAGCATATCGCAGCGGCCTAAAACGTCGACGGAAGCTTGATAGATTTCTGTGTGCAGGTCCTCCAGAATTTCAAAAAAGAGAAGCTCCTTGGAGACGTAAAATTTATAGAAAGCACCCTTGGAGATATCCGCCGCGCGGGTTAACTGCTCCACCGTCGTTTTTCGCATCCCGGAAGACACCGCGCATACCCGAGCGGCGTCTTTCAGCTTCCGCCGGATGACTACTTGTTCCTGATCCGTAAATCCCTTTGCCATAAAACCACCTATGACCATATTGTTTATATGGTCATATATTAGCGGCCAAAGCGCCGGATGTCAAGCAATATGGGCGTAAAATCCGGATCATAATGCGGGGACTGTCTCTTTTACCGTCCGGCAAGCACGGTCTCTTCACTGATATTGGTATCGTTGCGATACGTGGAAAAGCGCGATATAATATCATTTACTACCATTTATCTTGTGTTGCAACTACGAGTTGCGGATCTTCAAGGTCAAAATGGTAGAATGCAATTTGAAAGGGGGCTTATAATTGAAACACAGAAAAGGAGGCTCCGAAATGTTAGGTGAAAAGATACAGCGATTACGAAAAGAAAAAGGCATGTCACAAGAGCAACTGGCGGCGCAGCTCACTATTTCCAGACAGGCTATTTCAAAATGGGAATTGGGCGAGTCAATGCCAGATACAGATAATATTGTGCAGTTGAGTAAATTGTTTGGCGTTTCAACAGACTATTTACTTAATGATGAATATGAGAAACATGTGAAAGAAGATAGTATATCGCAAAAACAAGATGCAAATATTCGTGCTCCCAAATCCTCCACGCGGAAAATTGTCGGCTTGATTTTCTTAGGAGCAGGTCTTATTGCGATTGTATTCATGCTCGTTTTTTCGGATTCCTGGGCGGCATTGATTGTTGGTATGCCCTTAATAGCAAGCGGTATTATTTGTTTAACTGTGAATAAGCACACCGCGCTATGGTGCTGTTGGGTAGTATATATTATGTTTTACACTTTTTTTGCGGTTGTAACAGGGAGTGGATTTTTATGGGTCTTCCGAGGATTTGGGAGAAATGCAAGTTTAATGAGTTTACCACTAATTCCACTTGTTGTTGTCACTGGTCACTTGCTGTATATTACATGGAAAAGAAAAAGGTCTTAGCAACTAAAAATGGCTAAACACTCGCATATCTGCCCATGACGGCATAATAAAAAAAGCCGTCATATGGCAGATGATAAGTTATGCCAAAATGATAACGAGATAGCTAAACGGCGGTTTTGAAAACCGCCGTTTTCTATGTATACGGTGGGCGTGAAAAATGGACGAGTTTCAACACTGGCAGGCGGCATATTTAAAATAATCACTGCAAGCGGCTAGGCAAAAAAACTTGACAAGCTTCCATAAATTCTGTATCATAACATATGTTGTATGCGACGTAATTATAGATATGGAGGTGTTAAGATGGATCTGATGGAAGTAAAAATCCTCAATACGGCAATTGAGCGCTGTCTGAACCGGGAATTAGCCGTTTTTAATTTAACGTATACCCAAGCGGCAATTATCGGCTTTTTGGCTCAGCATCAGGATCAGAAGGTCTTCCAAAGGGATATCGAGCAGGCGCTTGGACTGACCCATCCCACTGTCAGCAGTATAGTAAGCCGCTTAGAAGAGAAGAACCTCATTGCGTTCGTGTATTTAAAAGAAGACAGGCGATTTAAGCAACTCAGCATGACCCCCAATAGTGTGATTTTGCACCGGGAGTTGCAAAACAAAATTGATCAAATCACGGGGATTGTCTTTGGCGGTATTTCTGAAAATCAGCAGGAAGCGCTATCGTCAATGTTTACTAAAATGATCCAAAACCTATCTCCATAGGATTTTTTTCCATAAATGTCGTATACGACATATCTAATAATCATAATGTGCGCGCCGTTATGATCAATCCTGTGCCACGACCATCAGCAACCTGCGAATCTATTGTCAATAACTGAATGTGAGGAGGATCGTTTTTCCTTTCCTCTTTTTGATATTCTTTCAATTGTAAAGACTCAAAGCTGGAGGAGATGATTTCGTCGGCGACAATCGGCAATTGCAAATAAAAACTATACTATTAAGAGCAAGGAGAGACTCCAATTGGAATCTGAAACAACACTCAAACACAGCAGAGGACTCATTATGGCCGGCTTACTGATCGGCAGCTTCGTCGGAATGTTCAGTGAATCAGCTTTAAATATCGCCCTCTCGCAACTCATGATTGATTTCTCTGTAAGCGCCGCCACTGTTCAATGGCTGACAACCGGCTATTTGCTGGTTGTCGGCATTTTTCTTCCAATGTCCGGTTTTTTTGTTCAGACTTTTACAACCAGGCAGCTTTTATTTACGGCTTTATCCTGCTTTTTGCTGGGTCTTTTTACTGCGGCCATCGCCGTTTCTTTTCCCGTGCTTCTCCTTGGCCGCCTCATCCAGGGAATAGCGACGGGAATCCTGCTGCCATTGGTCTTCAATACTGCGTTAGCCATTTATCCAGTGGAGCGGCGCGGAACCGCCATGGGTATCATTGGCCTGGTGGTTATGTTCGCCCCTGCCATTGGGCCCACAGTTGGCGGCTTTATACTGGGGCACCTGACATGGAACTGGATTTTCTGGTGCATGCTGCCCGTTATCATCATTGCGTTCATTATCTCCGCTGTGTTTGTTGAGAATGTGCGGCCTATCACAAAGCCGAAGCTGGATGTTCACTCTCTGGCATTATCAACCGTCGGCTTCGGACTGATTGTGTTTGGCGTCAGTTTTGCGGGTGACCGAGGCTGGAATAACGTGTACGTGCTGGTCAGTCTGGCTGTAGGCGCCCTGGCGCTGATCTTATTTTGCCACCGGCAGCTGCGGCTGGAAACACCCTTTTTGAATATCAGCGCCTTCAAGCATTTCAATTTCTCTCTGGGGACGGCGATGGTATTTGTGGACAACGCGATCCTGATGTCCGCCGTATTTTTAATTCCGATGTACCTGCAGCAGGGAAAGTCGGCGGATATTATCATTGCCGGCCTGCTCATGCTGCCCGGCGGTATTGTTAACGGCATAGTCTCAGCTTTCTCAGGACGGCTGTTTGATAAACACGGTGCGAAACTGCTCACAAGGATAGGCTTTCTGATTGCAGTCATCGGTGCGTTTTTGCTGTTTTGTCTTGACGCGGGAAGCCCATATTACATAATGGTGTTGGGGCATATTACCCTGATGATCGGTGCGCCCCTTGCTATGTCGCCGGCTCAGACCCATGGTCTCAACGCGCTTCCACAGTCTCTGAGCTCAGATGGAAGCTGTATCGTCAGTACGCTTCAGCAGATAGCGGGCGCCATCGGAACCGCTCTGGCCGCCAGCTTCATGTACTATGGCGAGCAGACCTACAGCGGACCGGACGCTGTGGAGGCAATCATCAGCGGGGTAAAGCTTGGATTTGCGCTGCCCTTGAGCTTAGCCTGCATAGGGTTCCTGCTCTCGTTAAAAATCGGAACAAAGAAGCTGAGCGTTGGTACTACAAACGATTAAGCATTGTCACTTTTAGTTCCAATAGTCGGCCATTGATTTTAATGTCCCCTATAGAGGCATTCGGCGGCATACTCCTTTCCCGGGGTGCCACCTGTTGTATGCCGTTCATGGCACAGATTCAGGTCAGTGTTAAGGTAACCGTACCGTCATGGAGCTCCATCGTAGTGTTGTACAACACAAAAGCTCCGTCGCACATTATTTTAGCGGCATATGATCCATCCAATTAGCGCCAGGAAACCATCAGCGGGTCGTGCTTTTCCGGGGAAACATATATGGCCCCAACGGGACAGTCATCCTCGCAGCAGGCACAGCACATACAGTCCTCCGGATATATAGTCTTAGCTTTATTAGTATCCACATCCAGCCGGATCACATCGACCGGACATGCTCGGATACAGCGGCCGCAGCCGATACATCTCTCACTGTCTACAGGCCGTATTGCCATTTTTGTTCCTCCTCTCCGTGGGGATGTTCCCAGGCCAGCCAGCGGGAAGCGTACGCTGTCCCCACCGACGGGCGCCATTGCTCGGGCACAGGCGCCCGGCTTAAGACCATTTCCCCGTTTTCATCTTTTCTTATCAGCACCCAGGCCAACCACTCGTCGCGTTCGGAGGGGAAATCCTCCCGGAAATGCCATCCCCGGCTCTCCTCCCGCATCCGGGAGGAACGAAGGATCATTTCCGCGTTTAAGGACATATTGTCCGCCTCATGGGCCAGGCGCAATTCATGGGGGTCGGCGGCCTTCATCCGGGGTATCATGTGCCCCCTGAGGAAGCGGACTAATTCCAGCGTGGACGTGAGGCGTTCAGCGCTTTTTATATGGAGCACATACCACGGCATCATATAGTTCTGAAGAAGCTGGATCACCCACCGGGGATCGTAACCGGATTTCCGTTCCAGCCAGCGGAAGGCACGGGCGGAAAACACACCGAGCTCCGAGCCCTCGAGCTCAACCGCTTCTGATGCGCGGGCAAAGCGCGCCGCCGCTTTGCCCGCGCGCTTTCCCGTAATGGCGGCGGGGGCCAGACCGGGGGGCGGCCCTTGGACTATGGCTCCCCATACCCAGGTGGCGCAGGAGTCGCCGGCGGAGTAGAGCCCGGTCAGGTTCGAGGCGCAGTCCGTGTCAAAGGGCCAAAGCCCTGCCGTGTGCTCCTGACAGCCACCCGCTGCCGCGCCGCCGATCATGGGATATTGCCCGCCGCCCCGGGGATCAAGGCCCACGCGCTCAATTTCTTTGGGGTTACCTCGCTTCTTTAAATATTCGTCAATAGCGCGCAGGTCGTTTTCCGTAGCCTTGCCAAAATCCCAGAGGATGGGCCCGTACCCTGCGTGGATGGTGCTGGCAAGGGAAAGGTCAAAGCCCCGGTTGGGCAGCCTGCGGCCCATAGCGTCTTCAAATTGAAAATAGGCGGGATAGACCTCCCCGTTGCCCTTCCACATAGGATGGCGGGCAATGTTCATATGCATATCCGGAAACTCCTTGCCAGACAGAACGGCCCCGGCCCGGTAGCCCATGGCGTCGGCATCGCCTGTCTGCCCGGAAATATTCATGCCCGGAGATTTAAAGTAGTTTCGGCCGGCAGCCAGCACGGTAGCCTTTGCCCTGATGACGAAACTTTTTCCGGTTTCCAGAGGAAAGCCCTGCGCGCCAAACACCCTGCCGTCCCGTTCGAGAAGGTCTGTAATCATGACCCGATCCAGAAAGTGGACGCCGATGCCCTCGGCATAATTCCGAAGCGCGGGCGTTACAGCCCGATGACGCAGGGGCACAATGCCGTAGTGGGTGTGGGGATCGTCATCATGGTGTCCGGCGGCGTCGTCACCGATGATGGATTTTTGAAAAAAGCTCTGTATCTCCTTTTCGGGTACCGGAAAGGGAACACCCCAATCCTGAAGATCCAAATAGGTCTGCCAGGACTCACGCAGAAACAGCTCCGTCCAGTCCCGGTTGTTCAGATAAGAGCTGTTTTTGTTGATCCAGCAAAGCGTGGCATCATAGTCCATCCCCCAGTCCGGATTGAATACGGACCAAAAGCCGGACGCCATAATGGACGCGCCTGCGTAGCCCCCGCTCGCCTTGTCGGCAACAAGAACATCCGCACCTGCCTTCTTTGCACTCACAGCGGCAAAGCAGCCAGCCGTACCTCCTCCGATGACGAGCACATCGCATGTCATATGCTCCATTACAATTCCTCCAATTTTTTCCTTGATGTACTGCATCTGATTATATCATTTGACGAGAACCGTGTGAAATATCAAATTATAACCGATTGTCATAATAAAAAGGTTATAACACTTCTGCATCTTATGATAGAATGAAAATAAACGGAATGGAGGCATCCGGTATGACATCTTTGCAGGTTCGGTACTTTCTCATTGTGGCGGAACACATGAGCTACACCGCGGCGGCGGATGCGCTTTATGTGTCCCAGCCTGCCCTTAGCAAGCAGATCTTGGCCCTGGAGCACGAGCTTCAGCTTGAGCTTTTTAACCGAAGCCGGAAAAATCATCTGGAGCTGACTCCTGCGGGACACATTCTAAGAAAGGTATTCAGCGAGATGGAAGGGCTGCTGCGGGACGGAAAAAAGCAGGCTTCCGAGGCCATGGCGAAGGACACGTTATGCCTCCGGGTAGGCTTTGTGGAAGGCGCGGACATGGCCGCTCTGGCACACTTCTGTAAAAAAGAGGTGGCGGGGTGTTATCCTGACAGTACGATTGAGTTTGAGTCTCATTCGTTCAAGGAACTGCACGCCAATCTGTCTGCGGGGCGGCTGGACATTATTTTCTGTGCGGAAACCGGGCTTAAAACCTTTGAGGGACTCTGCTCCAAAAAACTTCCCCCAAGCCGAACTGTGCTGCTTTTCTCCAGAAAGCACCCGGCAGCCGGAAAAGAAAAACCTACGATTGCAGATTTCAATGGTGACATTTATTTTTTCCTGCCGAGGGATGAAGCGCCCCTGTCCTATGAGATAAACCGCAGTTACTTTTTGAGTCAAGGACTGGATGTCCGCCAGTGCGAAAAGCCAAACCGGGAGTCAATTCTGCTGGCTTTAGGAGAGGGAAAGGGATTCTCGGTCTTTGACAGCAAAAGCCGCTATGCCGGGTATCCAGAATTCTTTTGCTTTCCCCTTGACCTACCAATTCCGTTCAGGGCCGTTTGGAATGAGAACAATGCAAATCCTCTCCTGCCGATTTTTCTTGATCAGGCGATTTTGTGGATGGACGGGCGATGAGACGCGCTGTTCCGGGTTAAACATGATGCGTTTTGACGAAGAGAAATCCGGTTGACAGTTTCTGTGCTATATTTTGTCTGACCTTTCTTATTACGCAATGAATAGCCATTTTCGCGGAAAATTTTTCCTCAAGGCGGCATCGGTCAAGCGTTTGTAAATTTCATCACCAAACCGGCTTCGCTCATAGGCATATATGCGATGCATCTGCCAGCCTCAGTGTCGCGCAAAGTGTGTCGTCCGGTGTTGGACTCAACTTTTTAATATAGTAGAGCGGTATCGTTTTTTGATCTGATCTGGACATACTCTCCGTCGTACAAAATTGACGAGAGAATAACGCTTAATTCAAAACACAAAAAGTGGTATAAGTTAAAAGATACAGAGGAATAAATGCTATGTGTAGAAAAAATGTATAACCATAAAATACCTAAATACAAAATCATGCTATTTTAGTATATTCTCAATATCTGTCTGTTACTTTAAGCTACAAATAAAGGAACGGAAAGGTAATAATATGATATTAGAAAATAACAAATTGGGTTCGGCCATTTATCTGGCACGGTTAGATAAGCACTATTCGCAGGATGAACTTGCAGAGCTTGTTGACGTCACGCCGGCACATATCAAGCATATGGAAAGCGGTCATCGCATGCCATCTATTGAGGTTTTATCGCGATTAGTCCAAGTGCTTAATCTTTCACTTGACGATGTGTTCTTTCCTGAACCAAAAGTGAATGCCAAGTTCCGCAAGGCAATGCGGCTGCTGCGATTATGTGATGAACGGGAGCTGCGCCTTGTTCTGGCGCTTTTAGATGCGATGCACGGGCCGGACAAAAGGGCAACTATACCGTCAAGTTCGGAATCACAGGAACAAGAAGAAAGTGCTCATTAATGTTAAATAAATCGACAGTGACAACTGATTTATTGCATGCCAAACAAAATAATGCTCTTTAACAGCGGTTTTGATTAATGAATCAAAGCCGCTGTCTTTTGTACATCGGAGTGCCTGATTTGCGTTAAGCAACAAAAATCTTTCTGGTATACGATTGCTCGCTTACTCTTTAGTGCAATCGGGGTAAATTTCATTTCTGCGTTAGCTTTTTGGCAATGTGTGTAATCAGTTCCTCCGGTGTAGGGATTTCTGTTCTGCTCGGAACATTGCCCCAAAACGCCTTGTGTGCGGGGTCGGAACTACATAAACCGCTTAACATAGCAAGCTGCATTTGTTTCCTGACATATTCAATTGATACCCCATCTCGTTTCGCAATTTTTCTTATTGCTTGTTCCGCTGCTTTCTGTTGTTTTTTCGTCATGTTACCACCTTGATACATAAGTAACTTTAATATCGGAATAAAATGATATCTTGCCCACCGTCTTTTGAGAACAGCGGGCAAGACTGCAAAACGTGAATACCGCGCACATAAAATAAGGTAAGATACAGCGTGACATCTACCAGTCTTCCGCTACCTCTGCGAGTAAAACTTGTCCAAAATGCTGTGCACGTACGCTATTCACGGATTTGCTTTTACAATTCTGCCATGGGAGGCAAGCTTCTGACGGATGTGGCGCATTTCCTTTCACCGCTG
>Ga0316604_10000547_pt1 | contig 44055 bp, 41 predicted proteins | sample OWC_soil_day20_C_FD_207650 | JGI IMG/M metagenome (GOLD analysis project Ga0316604, IMG submission 207650) | Wetland soil microbial communities from Old Woman Creek delta, Ohio, United States - OWC_soil_day20_CT | ecosystem: Environmental > Terrestrial > Soil > Wetlands | place: USA: Ohio...
CATTCTATTTAAAATTACCCCACAAGCAAAAAAATAAGGACTTTGGAATATTTTCCAAAGTCCTAGAATCTTTATGTATGGCGGAGTGGCAGGGATTTGAACCCTGGCAGGGGTCACCCCCTCTAACGATTTAGCAAACCGTCCTCTTCAGCCACTTGAGTACCACTCCATATAATTTAACCTGCGGCTTCTCCAGACCGCATCTGCCGACCAAATACTTTTAGCTGCCTAGTGTAATAAAGTTTGGAGCGGGTGATGGGAATCGAACCCACGCAGCTAGCTTGGAAGGCTAGGACTCTACCATTGAGCTACACCCGCACTGCTAAGATTTATATTACGGCAAATTCATCTGGATTAGACCTTCAAAGGTAAACGGCTCATTACAGCCAGCACCTATACTGGGAATATATTAATCTGGAGCTGGCGAGAGGAATTGAACCCCCAACCTGCTGATTACAAGTCAGCTGCTCTACCAATTGAGCTACACCAGCATGTTAAATGGTGCGAAGGACCGGAATCGAACCGGTACGACCTTTAGGGTCGGCAGATTTTAAGTCTGCTGCGTCTGCCTGTTCCGCCACCCTCGCAAATATTTATATTATATGAGACTATCTGGATATAACTGCACATTTATCAAAGTAACCAGTGTATTTTGAATTAGATTCTATATACATCGTTTCAACAGTATACCGCGATGTCAATATTATGTCAACTACTTTTTAAATAATTTTGGTGATAATTGAACTATGAAGTAAAGGTTTTTCAGACCACTAGCTTACCACTTGACTATGCGGCCAATTGATTTTAAACCGAAAGACAAGATTGCCACGAGCCTAGGATCAGCAAGACGACGCTCTACCATTCATTTACCATAAGAACTAAATAATATATCAGGGTGATACCCAATGTCAATAGGAGATTTATTTTTTCTCAAAACTCTCATTAGGTGATTCCGCTTTGACTTGAAACGCATTACTTGCTTTGGGGCGCAAGGTGTCATAATTAAACAATTAAAAGGAAAGGACTAAAGCATTCATTTCGCAGTTTTTAGTACTTTCCTTTTTTTTTTGAACGAATAGAAATTCTAAATAATAGCCTCATTACCTTGCCTTAGTTCAACTTTCTCGAATATACTTGATCATTTCCAGTATTTTAAGATTTTACGTACGACGTCAGCTTCGGTGTTGATACAAAGCCGCAACTTGCGTTAAAAATTCTGCCATATTCCTGATTTCTTCAGGATGAAGTCCTAGCTTTTGAATAAAGAAAGCTCCTAATTTTTGATCAAGCAGCAGTGTTTCTTCCGGCTTCATAGTACTCCGGCGCAACAGGTATTTTTTCAGTACTGCAAAATGTTCTTCCTCGATTTCATGGATATGCAGCCTAGCCATACCTAACCAAGGAGTCTCACTAATGCTAAAATCAACCACTGCTGGAGCTGCATCCCCTTTTTCTCTGACAACTACAGTACCGGCAGCCATATCGCCAAGACGCTGATTTTTTTTACTAAACATTACTGCCAGCATACCAATGCCATAGGCAAACGGCAGCATATCAATTACCCGTAATACATTACGAATTAATACCATTAGAAAAGTAACCGGTGAACCATTCTCCTGAACCACCCTAATTTTAATAAAACGTTTCCCCGGGGTCTGACCGTTCCAAATGGTTTCAAAAAAAATAGAATAGCCACCTAAAATAACCACTTCTATAATCATAAAACCAACCGCGAAAAGCGCTGTTGCTTTATTCCCCAAAGAATGCCCGAAGCCTCCCCAGAAACCAAATAAGCTTACAATCAACGGCAAAAAAGACGTAAGCAAGCCTTGGAAGATACCGTCAATCAAACTAGCAGCAAAGCGAGATCCTACTCCGGCCAGATTTAATTTCAGATACACTTTTTCAGGACTAAACAAACTATATTCATTACTGTTTTCCATTGTCGGCATGACTCCTCCTTTTTGCCACCGCGCCCCTGTTTCCGATAAATAAATAGAAAAAGAATAGAATCAAAGAAACTGCAGCAACAGCCAGTTTTGCGAAATTTGGCAGTCGGCTCGGCGTAATAAATCCCTCAATCAAAGCAGCAACAATAAATAACGGGATTGTACCAATTACCAGTTTTATAGCAATCTTCCCCTGCACTAAAAGGGCGTCCCGCCTTTTATAGTCGCCGGGTTTGACCAGCGCCTGAGCCAATACCAGTCCAGCCCCGCCACAAATAAAGATAGCCAGCAATTCTAATATTCCATGAGGCAATATTAATGACCAAAAATCCAAGACTATCCCTTTAGATTGAAAAATAGCTCCTAGAACACCAATCATAAGGCCATTCGTGAAAAGAACCAATAATGTACCCACGCCACAAGAAAATCCTAGAGCAAAAGAAAGTATCCCAACTTTGATATTGTTAATCATAATCCAAGCGGAAATGGCGGGCCTTTCATAAAGCGGCCACTCGGAGCCCATTCGACCATGCCCCAGATTCGTGTCAATCGTATTTTTAACAGCATCAGGGATTATCAAGCTATCCATGACCGGTTGATAGAAATGCAAAAAATAGCCTATTACTATCCCCAGCAAAACAACTAGACCGGCAACAAAAATAAAGCGTTTTTGTTCTATTACCAACCGGGGAAAAGACCGGCGGAAAAACTTCCACCCAGTACCTATTCCCAACGTTTCCTGTTTGTAGATATGAGCATGGGCCCTAATTACAAGATTATTAAGGTAGTAGGTCATTTCATGTCCAGAATAGTTAACCTGGGCGTACGCCAGATGAGCAGTAACCCTGCGGAATAAAAAGCCAAAAATTTTTAGTTCTTCCTCTGTTAAGCCGGCCGGCCCTTTCTTACTAATCCGATCCAGAATATAGGCAAAACGTTCCCAGGTTTTTTGATGGGTTTTTATAAATGTTTCGGAGTTCATATTCGCTTCCCTACAATCTCACACGAGATTTAATTTCAAGATATTGATTTATGACGGCGACCGATAGCTCCTCCGGGGGAACGCTTACTACCACAACGCCTTTATTTTTCAGCATAGATATGGCTTTTTCCCGGTTACGTAGAACGGCCAACGCCACCCCTTTTTCATATACCATTCGAGAGTCTTCAGGGATTCCTTTTGCCTGACTGACAAGCAAAGAGTCCAGCAAGATGATACACATAACCAAGTGGTTTTTGGCTAACATTGATACATAAGTAAGCAATTCTCGGGATGCTTCTTCATCGATTATGTCGGTAAAGATACAAACCAGACTACGTTTCCGGTTTTTAAGACTCATATACTGGCAGACCGTTTTGTAATCGCTTTCTACAACTTCCGCCTGCAAATTATAAAGGCTGGAGAGTATCTTCTGCAATTGAGGTTTCCCTTTACTGGGAGGGATATAGAGTTTTACCTCGTCGGCAAAAGCGGCTATGCCGACTTTGTCATCCTGATTTACACCAACATAACCTAACATCAGGCTGGCATTAACGGCATGATCCAATTTGGTAAGCCCATTTACTTCACCGCTCATCAACCGACCTGTGTCCAATACAAGCAATATGTTTTGGCTTTTATCCACTTCGTACTGGTTGCTGGTAAGACGCCCCCTTCTTGCAGTAGCTCCCCAGTTAATCCGGCGGTATTCGTCATCGACCTGGTAATCATGAAGGCCCTCGAAGTCAGTCCCTAACCCTACAACTTTAGAGGGCTTAATCCCAGCTTCAATGAGATGCCCCTGTTGGGCCAAAAGTTGGTATCTCCGGATTTCTAATATATTCGGATAAACTCTAATATGCTTCTGTTCCGTACTAAAGGTACATTGTCGCAGGAAAAAACCCAGTCTGCTAAGATAGCGGACATTGATATTCCCAAAAGAATAATCTCCTCGCTTATGCGGCTCTAGAGTATACCGCAGTTGCGCAACAGAACCTGGTGCCAGTTTTACCTCAAGACTACGAGAACTAGCCGTAAAACTTACCGGCGGTTCGTCCTTTATGGTAATTTCTAATTTCGTCTTACTCCGATTGACTATTTTCAATACAATTGGGTTTTTTACTCCCAGGGACAGCCGATGTTCAAAAATCCGTTCTATTGTAAGAACCCCCGGTTTCACTGTTAAAAACCAATCCCCCAAAAGGACAAGTATCAGGATGCTATTATAGCAAATTAAGAAAAGTAGCGCTTGGCTGGTCTTTAAGGCTGCCATACCAACTAAGAGAAATAAGATCACCGCGCCGCTTGCAGCCAAAGTAACCAACCTTGGACTAAAAACCATTCCTGTTTCCTCCCAAGCAAAATTTGTTGACATAAGCCATTCGCTTAGGTTGCTTTTATCTTGGCACCTGAATACTGTCCAGGATAAGCCTAATAACATCATCCGTTGTCATTCCTTCTATTTCCGCTTCCGGTTTTAAAAGAAGTCTATGACGCAATACCGGAAAGCAAACCTGTTTGATTTCATCCGGTGTAACGAAGGATCGACCGTGTAACGCAGCCAGTGCTTTGCCGCAATTTAACAAAGCTAAGGAAGCTCTCGGGCTTCCCCCCACCACCAGATTATGATCTTGGCGGGTCGCTTGCACAATATCCAGAATATAATCCATGACGCTCTCTTCGACAACAATATCCCGGGCACTCCGATTCAACGCAAGGACAGTCTCCCTGTCGATAACAGGTTTTAGTTCCTTAATAACACAACTGGAGGAAGCGCCCCTGTGAAATCTGGACAAAATATCCTTTTCATCCTTCCGCTCCGGATACGTCACCAACACCTTCATTAAAAACCTATCCACTTGGGCTTCCGGTAAAGGATAGGTACCTTCGTGTTCAATAGGATTTTGGGTGGCAAATACAATAAACGGTGCGTCGAGCGGAAAGGATTCACCGTCAATGGTAACTTGCTTTTCTTCCATGGCTTCCAGCAAGGCCGCCTGAGTCTTGGGCGGGGTCCGGTTGATTTCATCCGCCAGCAGAAAGTTACTAAAAATAGGTCCTTTTTTTAAAACAAATTCGCTTGTTTGAAAATTAAATACGTTGTTGCCGCTGATGTCCGAGGGCATCAAATCGGGAGTAAACTGAATCCGCTTAAATTTACAGTCGGTTAAGGCTGCTAAAGTATTTACAAGTGTAGTCTTACCTACTCCGGGCGGTCCTTCCAACAAAACATGCCCTTGAGCGATTACGGCAATCAGCAGTTCTTCCAGCACCTGACGATTACCGGAAATTACTTTACCCATAGCCTCAATTACTTCTTCCACCTGAAAGGATATTCGGTTATCCGTCATAATTGGTTCTCCTTTTTGCATAGGCTTTTATGTTGTTTTCCTGCCATAATTCTATATCCCGGGCAACAATAAAAAGAACTCCTTCGCTTAAGCGGGACCCTTTTAACAGATCTGCACAACGCGCTAGCAATTCTTTTAACTTCAAGGAGTCAATCCCGGGGCGCCTGGAGAATATCTCTATCAATTCTGCGTCTGACAAAGTTTTAGAAACCCCCAGGTATTGTACCAGGTTTTTCCGAAAGCTCGCATAGAGGCTTTCCAAAATTAAATGTCGGGCTCTGCCCAGGCGGTAAATATTGGCCAGCGAGCTTACATAATCGCCTATAAGCTGGCCCGTGGAACTGGGCAAAGGTATCGGTCGCCCAAAACGCTTGCCCCAAAAGTAAAATAAAAGCCCCAGAGCCAATGCAACCTGTATAGCCACAAACCTTAGCGGCCAGGTGAACCAATCCTTAGTATCCGCCCAAGCATAGCCGTGAGAATACTCACTGAACCATATGCCCTGCTTTCCGTAGAGCCTAACGATATTTAAAAAGAGGTTCAAATTATCTTTTTTGCTAATTTCTCCGTTAGTAAAAAGATCAGGTACGGTTACAAGAATAACACGTCCCTTTCCTTTTTCACATTCAGCAAGATAGATACCTTGCTCATCGCCATAAGCCAAAACCATCGAATCCTGTTTTAGTAGTCTTTTTTGTCCCGAAAAAGCTAGTTCCTGAACATCTTTTAATAAGGGATTATGGGAAGAAATCGGCTGGGCCTCTTTTTTGCCGGTTACCGTTATCAGTTCATACTTTAAACTCTTATAGAGGTCATCCTCATTGTCACTGGCTACTAACAGGGTATTGCCCTTCTCTACCCAGGCCAGTACTCGCTGCCAGTCTTGTTCACGCAGGCTTCCTGCCGGAGGCTCCACTACAATCATCAGACCCGCTTCCGGTGGTGCGGCAGCAAGCAGTTGCGCTGCTCGACAGCCTTCCTGACTAAGCAATAAAAATAATGCTTTAGTCCCATCCGGCTTAGCATTATGCGTGGAGTAGGCAATATCCTTTGCATCAGGAGTTAACAAAAAAACCATTACTAAAACAATAAGAATAGCCGCTCCGGCAAAAATCGTCATGCGAGAAGTTATGAAATTTTTAGCCATGAGAACCATCCTTCAGTAGAGCCGTATAAAGTTCCCTACCCTTTTGAAAATCTTCACTCGAACATTTCTCTAAGCCATACCACTTATACTCAAATAGATTCACCATAGACCGAAACGGTTCTTTTAGATTAGCCGCTTTTTTGCTGATTTCCCGCAAATACTCACTATTGGTTTTCGCAGCTTGATAACGTATCAGCCCGCGGTGGTCCAGTTCCATAAGCACCGCCAGATATAGGTCCCGCAAGGCACGACGATACTCGCCTTGCGAGGCCTCTTTTTCGGCCCGGATTAGGATTTCAGCCGAAGTAGAACGGGTAAGCACTTGTTCGACGCTTTTTTCGCATTCTACATTCTTGACCATAGTATTCCAGAAGGGAGCGACCGTCCTGATAAGGTAAACGATAAGAATGATACCGCCCAAGACCAAAAGCCCCTCAAACACGAATCCAGCTCCAGTAGTTCCTTCACGTACACGACCAGGGTCAGTCCCTGCAAATAAATGCCGAATAAAATCCCGAATTTGTTCTAGCAGGTGATTTTGCGAGAATTCGTCAGTTTGTAAAATGTGCTCTAACGTTTTGCGGGCCTGTTCATTGGTTAATTGCTCTACAGCCATGTTACTCCTCAGAAGAATGCGGCATTTCTGCTTCTGTCAAATTGTCTACCATAGTATGTATATCAAAGTTCTCTTTCCGAACTTTCAGGTCGTAATACAGCAGCGTACACGCAATAACCGGAATCGGCACCACCAAACAAGAGACGATTGTCACTAAAATAAGATTTACAATTTGTCCATGCAAACCTGCACCAAACATCCACACGTTAAGAACCGCCAAAATTAGAAAGGGTACATATATCAGGATTATCGTAATTGCGGATATCAAAAAAATAAACCAGGTAACCCGCCACCAAGAACCTTTTATCAATTGTCTGCTTCTTTTTAGGGCAGTCCATGCTCCTACCCCTTCGATAATAAGTGCCTGCCTCGCCAGCGCAAAGCTGAACATAAGATATATCCCCGGAATAATGAGTAGTAATAAGCCTATCATAACGATAATTCCATACAATAAATAAGAGAGGAATATTTTCCCACTCTTGCGAAACCCAAACCGGTATGCTTCGCCATTGCTTATTTCCCGCTCCAGAATTTGCTCCGCAGCCTTCTTAATAAGCCCGCCATCCATAGAAAGCCATATTACGAAAGACACAATCATAATGCCTAGAATGACAATAATCGTAATACCCGTTGCACGAACCAAGTTTAATCCGAATACAAGCTCAATAATATTTAACAACATATTTAACAAGAAACCAACGGCAGCAAAAGTCACGTACGACTTAAACTGCCGCTTATACAAGGAAAACGTATTATCCAACAGTTCTCCAATTCCCTTGGGTTGAAACATCATAGTAAAAAATTCCTCCTCAATTTTTCCAACCTATTCTAGCCACATAACGCTCCTATCGGCTACTCTTTTCCCTCTCCGCGCTTATCTCATATTCTGTACTTTTTCGCTATATTCCTCCAAGATAAAAAGATTAAAGACTATAGTCCTATTTTTTTTGTTTTTCCAACATGACTATAGTCTCATATTTATTACTAAAGTTCGGGGCAAGATGTTTCTAACATCCCAGACCCGTTTTTTCTATCACTATTCAAAATTCCTTTTCACATCTATATAAGCACGGCAGCATTACTAAATGAACCGCACGTTAACGCATTTAATGCATGCTTAACTACCGACTCTATCTCTTCTTTTGTATGACCAAACACAAGCACGTTAATCTCCAGCACCAATTTTTCAAATACTTCTAGTTGCATAGCATCCTGTTCCAGAGAAAATTTTATATCTACACAATCTATTTTAGTCAAGGAGAAAAAAATAAACTCCTCTTCATCAAGCTTAACCAACACCTTGATGTGCCCTAAAATTACACCTTTATAAGCAAGTGGCTGCCCGATATGTAATACAAGTTTCTTAACAGAATCCGTTAATTCCTCTCGTGTAAGCGGTTGCTTAAGATTCATGGTGATTGATTTACTAAATACCGTTGCATCAGGCAAGGTTGAAAACCTCCCTATATAAAAGCGCCGGCACTTTTTCATTTACATTGCAAACTAGAATTGGCACTGCTCCCGCGATCTCTTTTACCTCCTGAAGCTTAGCGTCCAAGTCCTTGCCAGCGATATCAACCTTATTCATAATAACTACATCACTCTTTTCCACTTGACTCTCTATAAGCGGCCCAAGCACTTCACGAAGCTCTGCCCACCGACTTGCGTCAACAAGAGTGATATTTTTTATTTTATCTGCACCCGTACTATATTTTTTGATAGTCTCAGCCACTTTACCCGGAACGGCCAACCCCGTCATCTCTATAATCAACCATCCCGGATTTATCGTTTCCCTAATTTCGTTCACTGCCGTTATCAAATCGGAGGTAATTTGACAACATACGCACCCCCCAAATAAAGGTTTAACAACAATTCCACAGCCTTTTAACAGCTTATCATCAACCCCCACTTCGCCAATCTCATTTTCAATTATGGCTACCGTTTCTTGTCGTTCTTCCGTAATCTGCCGCGCCACCTGCATAATTGTTGTTGTTTTTCCCGATCCTAGGAATCCACCGAATAGTAATATATTCATCTGTACTTTCTCACTCCTCCCAAGCAATGCACCCTTAAAATTACGACCGATCCACTTGACTTAAGCCTACTTCACTAACGTCAATACACATGGATGTCATCGTGATTTCTTGTCCTGGTTCAAGCACCAGCATTTCATCATCCCATTCTCCCGTTAGTAATTTTTCGATCAGTCGCAGCGATCCTTTCCCCACCTCATGTTGTAATCCAACCTGCTCCGCAAACTCCATGGTTCGCGGAGTAATTTGCTCCACCGAATAGGCTCCGGTATCAATTACCAGCAGCCGTTTATAATGTCCTAGCATGGTTTTCATAACCTTTTTCGTTCGGGTTTCCCCATAACGTTCTAAACAGCGCTCATATTCCCATAATATATTTTTTTCATAATCCAACCAGCCCTGCGTCAGAAAATAAGTGCCCATTTCTTTAGAAATAGCTTTTCGTTTGTCGGCGGAGCCTAAAAGCATAGGGATGCAGTCATGAATTCGAGGTATAACCAGCTTAAATTTTGAAGACTTTATTCCTGCCAACCCATTGCCACAGAACCCAAAAACTAACAGTACCACATCAACATTATCAAACATATCAAGCTGCTCTTGAATTCTTCGGCGGAGCGCTTCCGGCTCATTATGAAGACCTGACTCAATATACACTACCGAATAATCTACCTTAGTTTTCTCTAACGCCAAACGGAGTTCCCGATGCAAGGTCTGACAAGCTAAAATTATCGCTCGCATGTTTTTTCTCCTCTTCAGTTGAATCAATATATCACTCATCTTACATGCCTGTGGGGAAATTTAGATTATGTAAAAATCGTTCCTGAAACTTATGCGATGCCGCCAGCTCAACATAAGAGACTTTACTGGAAATAGCCTGGCAACGCAAAAATTTATCCTTGGATAGTAATACACTGACTGCCCCGCTCCCGGCAGCATTGCCTACCGCCATTACCTGCTCCCGACTGAAACCAGGCAGCATTCCAATTTTCAGGGCACTATCAATGTCAATATAATTGCCAAATGCTCCGGCAAGGAATACTTTTTTCGCGACATCCGGCGCAATCTTCTCCAACAATATTTCTAAACCTGAACAAATGGCTGATTTGACCAGCTGAATTTGTCTAATATCTTCCTGCGTAATGGAAATATCGGCACCCGTTGCGCTGTCTTTTCCCTCAACAAGAACAAACTCCCATAATCCGTTGTCATTCTTTAGCCGCCGCGAAAGGTTAGGCGGCAGTTGTTCCATGAGCTTCTTGTTAAACCGTCCGGTCCTTATGATTAGGTTTTGCTTAATAAGCTCTGCTATCCCTTTTACAATACCGGAACCGCAAATACCGGCTGGCTGGCTTCCGCCGATTGTCGTTATCAATACATCATCTGTTATAGTGATGTCAAAGATCGCTCCTGGGGCAGCCCTCATTCCATCCCGTATCTGCGCCCCCTCAAAGGCTGGGCCTACCGCCGTTGAACAAGCAAATAAACGTTCCCGGTTACCAATCACCATTTCTCCATTGGTCCCTAAATCGACCAAGAGGGTAATTTCATCGGAAATATCTTGTTTCACTGCTAATACCGCAGCGGTAGTATCCGCCCCGATAAAGCTTTCTACATTAGGCAATAGCACAACTTTTCCGTGTGGATTTATTTCTATGCCAACTTCGGTGGCAAGAATAGGTTTTACCGTCTTAAATCCTGCCACATACGGGCTAGTTACTAAACTAATTGGCGATACGCCTAAAAATAAATGCTCCATGGTCGTATTGCCAGCTATTGTAATGGCGTATATATCGGCGGTCCTTACTCGGGTCTGCTTGCACAAACCGGTAATCATCCGATTTAGGCACTGGCGTATAGCTGTAGTTTGAGCGGATAAGCCGCCTGTGTCTTTAGCGGCGTCAATTCGGGAAATAACATCAGCCCCGAAGGCGGACTGGGGATTGGTCTCTGCCAAGGAAGCAATAATCTTCCCCGAGTCAAGCTCCACCAACATACCGGCTACCGTAGTCGTTCCTATGTCAAAAGCTGCACCATATACCAATCGGGACGTATCGCCCGATTCCACAGCAATAACTTCTTCATCAACCACAACCACAGTAATAGCTTCTGGGCGTCCAGCCATAATTTCTGCCATCGGCTGCAAAACCCTCACATTACTTATATCCGCCTTAACATTAATACTTTTCAAGGCGTTTATAAGCGTCTCTTGCAACGAGCAATTGCTTTCCACCGTAGAATATTGCGGTTTAACTACTAGCTTCCTAACCAAAGGTTTTTCCTCATTACTTGCATCCAAAATGACATTCCCTTTGGTACTGCTATCTATCCGCTTAAGGTTTATTACAATATCCGCATTGGGATATACCTGACACGCCAAATAAGAATTAGAAAAGACGGGCACTGCCGACTGGCCATTCTCATCCACCAAACACCCGCGAATCAATTCAATCCTGCATTTGCCGCAAGCACCACGCCCACCACAATTAGCTTCGATAAAAGCACCGCCATCAATGAGGGCTTGCAGTACAGATTTATCTCCCCTGCCCGCGATAGATTTATGTTCATCTTCAATTAAGATCTGGAGAAAACGCTCAGGCAAATCCATTTCTACATTCTTCCTTTTTGACTATTTTCATAGTTTACCAATGGGTTGCTCAAAAACAGTGTTAATACTATTCTATCTCTAGTTAAAATAGAAATCCAATAGTATTCGGTCCACAATGTCCCTGTAAGCATGCCGCTCAGGAATTAACGGCCATTCCTATGTATCAAATTCTCGCTAAAAATATAACCTCTCGCATCGAGAGGTTATATTTTTCCTACATATTAGGTGTAATCCGAATCGTACGATGAAACCACGTATATAGTCTCCTCCCAATATACGTGGTTTCATCGGAATTATTGATTTTGTTTTACATTTGTTCCATAGGTACGCTCTACAATATTGTCCCAGCAACGCCGCCACATCATGCTCCAGAGCCACATAATGATGCGCATCCATCCAACTACATGTACATACCTAAAAAGAAGTAAGCATCATAATCGCAGGATGTTATTAACAACCATGATCACCTGTTCATTTTCGAAGGGCTTTACCAAAAAGTCGCTAGCCCCCGACTGGATAGCCTCAATAATGACAGCCCTTTGTCCGATAGCGCTTACCATGACCACCTTCGCCTTACTGTCCTCGGCACGAATAAGCTTCAACCCCGCTAGGCCGTCCACTTCTGGCATAGTGATATCCATAGTAGTGACATCTGGTCGAAGTTTTTGATAAAGTTCTGCAGCCTGCTTGCCGTTACCAGCTTCACCCACAATCTCATGGCCCTTGTTGATCAATATTTTCTTCAGTAACATTCGCATGAAGGAAGAGTCGTCACAAATCATGATCCTCGCCACGCCTAATCGCCCCCGTCGTTCCACATACATTGTAATTATTTCTCTTTTCAACAATTGACCACTTTACAATAAAGGTATTTACAATAGGAAAAAGCCTCTGGACAGCGATAGGTATTATACGTAATTAAGTGATCATTTTTATTTTATATATATATAAATCCGATTACCAAACTTTTTTTAAAACCCGGGCGTTCCTAGCTTCCGTCCTCAAACTGATAGCCTTCTATGCCTCCTTTCGGTCTGGCAAAAAAGAACCACTTACGACATAGAAAACATATATACAAAATTTATCATAAATACCATCGAATTTGAATTATCCAAATGGATAATTTTTTTTATCCATTTGGATAAAAGCTCTGGATAAAGCGCTTTCGCTTACACCCCGATTTTTACGCCAAAAGCCCCTATAAACTCAGGAAACTAAGTCATTAATCAAAAAATCTCCAACCAAAAAACGGTTCTATTTTCTCTCCTGTTTTTTACTAAGAATGACAAGGATTGAATTATTTCCAAATAGCATGTATACTGCTGTTAATGACAGCAACCGGGAGAAAGTGTCAAAATATGAGGCGTTTTTCAAAAAAACCAGTGCGATTTGTCACACTGGTTTTCCTTCCTTTAATATTTGTTTACCTTTTAATCGAAATTTCATCTTATTCTGCCGTTAAAACACCCATAGCACGTCAGGGTGTCCTAGATCTTAGCGAATGGAATTTCGAAAAAAACGGTGTAGTACCTTTAGATGGCAAATGGGAATTCTACTGGAATCAGCTTTTGACATACCAGGATTTTCACACCGAAACCAAACCAGGTATGATATATGGCGCTGTACCCAGCATGTGGAATTATTACACCTTTAATGGGATAAGTCTGCCGGGCAACGGCTATGCTACCTACCGGCTAAAAGTAAAAACAAACGATCCAACTGGTCTCACAGGATTAAAAATTACAACAATGTCTACGGCCTACAAACTGATGGTGAATAATACCATTGTGGCTGAAAATGGAATCGCCGGCACCAATGAAGCCAGTACAACACCCGCATATAGCCCGCTAGTCACATTTTTTCAAACTGACACTAACGAGTTTGAAATCATTGTTCAGGTAGCTAACTTTACTTACGCCCGGGGAGGACTCTGTTATTCCATCTATCTGGGAACCGACCGGCAAATCGCTGCATTGCAGGAAAAAAACCGGCAACAAGATATATTTCTCCTGGGTGCTATTTTTATTATGGCTTTATATCACGCTGCAATTTTTTTATTGCAAAGAAGATATCATTATAAGGCCGAGTTATATTTTGTGCTGATGATGCTGCTATTTGCCATACTTATTTCCTGTCGTGGTGAATACGTTGTTCTCAGCATCTTTCCCTCATTGAGCATCCATTGGCTGGTCTTTTTTGAGTATTCCACTCTGTATTGGGCCTCGGCAGCTTTAGCTTTGTTTATGCAGGAGTTATATCCTGAAGAATGTTCCAAAAAAATTCGAAACGTGCTGGTAAGCATATCCGCATTCCTTACACTGCTATCTCTCATTACTTCCATAAGTTTCTTTACAAAATTCACTTTACTAGTTGAGATTTATTTGCTTGCCGTCGCGCTGTATTACACCCATATCGCCTGGCTGGCGGTCACACGGAATAGAACTGGCGCGGCTTTACTATTTAGTACTATCATATTTTCGGGTGGAGCATTTATCCTGGATACCTTATATCATTGGAATATCTATAACAATAAATACGGAGGCGTGTTTCCCATCGTCAGTTTTATCTTTATTTTTATCCAGTCTTTCATTTTATCCCAGCGCTTCTCTGCTTCCTTCGCCGAAGTTGAGGCCTTATCCCAAAAGCTCCTTTCCTTGGATAAATTGAAAGATGAATTTATGGCCAATACCTCGCACGAACTACGAACACCCCTCCACGGTATGATTACGATTACAGAATCGGTGCTGGAAAGCGCTACAAAAATTTTGCCACGGCAGCAGAAAGAAAATCTGGCTCTGGTCATATCCAGCGGTAGAAGATTGGCCAATCTGGTTAACGACATACTGGATTATGAAAAATTAAAACACGGCGATATTTCGCTCAATAAACAGAGCATTGATATACGGCAGATAATTCCAGCGGTCTTGGAAGTAAGCAGATATTTGACTTTTTCCAAGCCAGTCTCTCTGATCAGCAATCTTCCACAGGCTATTCCTGCGATTGAGGCGGATGAAAATCGGTTTACCCAGATTATTTATAATCTGCTCGGCAATGCCATCAAATTTACCGATCAAGGAACTATTACTATCTCCGCTATTCAAAATAATGATAGGGTAGAAATCAGCGTAAGCGATACTGGTATCGGTATACCCGCAGATAAACTTAGTGATATCTTTAAATCTTTCGAGCAAATTGATGCCTCATTGGCAGGACAATACGGCGGTACCGGTTTAGGGCTAAGTATTACAAAATATCTGGTGGAAATTCACAGTGGAAACATTTGGGTTACTTCTACTCCAGGCAAAGGATCAATCTTTTCATTCAGCATGCCGGTAAGTGCTGCCGAACCAAAAGCAGTCAAGCCTGAGACCAACCAGGCAATTCAAATTTATGCTCGTTTGACCCTGCCAATATTTAAAACACCGGCAGTCTTTTCACAAGACGGTGACTTTACTGTTTTGCTTGTCGATGACGATTATGTAAACTTGCAGGCGCTTGTCAATATTATTAAAGCAGAAAACTATTCGGCCATTGCAGTTACTAGCGGAAAAGAGGCTTTAGAAATACTGGAGCAAAATAAAAACATTGATCTGGTGATTCTTGATATTATGCTGCCCAACATGTCAGGCTACGAAGTCTGTAGAAAGCTGCGCGAGGATTATTCGCTGTTCGAATTGCCTGTACTAATGATGACGGCCCACCGCTCCGCCGATAGTATGTTAACCGGGTTTTCTGCGGGCGCCAATGATTTCTTGAGCAAACCCTTCGACTCCAGCGAATTAAAAGCCCGGATGAAAACGCTCCTGCAGTTGAAAAAGTCCGTCAGCCAGGCGATTCAGGCCGAACTGGCTTTTTTACAGGCACAAATTAAACCGCATTTTCTCTATAATGCGCTTAATACGATTATGTCTTTCTGCTGGACGGACGCGGAAAAAGCCGGCCAGCTGCTATTGGCCTTAAGTGAGTATTTGCGTGGTAGCTTTAATTTCAATAATATGAATCAATTTAGTACCTTAGATAAAGAGCTAGAATTTGTTGAATCTTACATTGCTATTGAAAAAGCACGGTTTGAAGAAAAACTGAACTGTCAGTACCATATCGATGTCCAGCAGCGTACCATAATAATGCCAACCCTAATCATCCAGCCAATTGTAGAAAACGCGATTAAACACGGGTTGCTGCCCAAAAAGGAAGGCGGAACGGTCATCATTTCCATTACACATCAAGACTCTAATGTTCTAATAACAATACAAGATAACGGCGTTGGAATTCCTCAAAATAAACTGAACCAAATACTAGCCGGCCAGATAAATAAAAGCGTAGGTCTTACAAACATAAACCGCAGACTAAAACGCATATACGGCCATGGTATAAAAATTAGCAGTAAACTCAATGCTGGAACTATTGTAAGTATTAAAATCCCTTATGAAAGAAAGGAATCGTGACATGCTTAAAACCGTACTGGTAGATGATGAAAGACCCTCCCTAAAAGCTTTGGAGCATTTGCTCAAACAATATTCCAATATCGAAATTGTCGGATCGTTTACCGATATCGACCAGGCTTTGGAACTAGTAAAGTGCGATCCTATTCATCTACTTTTTTTAGATATAGACATGCCAAAGCTGAACGGAATTGGCGTCGCAAAAAAAATATTTGGCGAAAACAGCACTATCGAGATCGTATTTGTTACAGCATACAATCAATTTGCCGTAGATGCCTTCGAAGTAAATGCCATTGATTATATTATGAAGCCGGTGTCGAAAAAAAGATTGGATAGGACGATAGAAAGGATTGTGAATAAAAAACTTTCTATGAATCCCTCAATTGTACGGCAAAACCAAACAGATTTCCTTAACCAGTTGCTTACTCAAAAATTTACCGATCCGGATGATATCTTGCAACGTGCAAACTTATTAGGTATTGATTTCTCGCAATCCTTTTCTTTATATTTTCTGTTGATTACCGATGGAAATAGACAATCAAGAACTGCATTTATTGAAAAAATTTCGACAGAACACGGCCTTATAGCCTGGGAAACACCCCAAGGAATCTGCATTCTAGACTATACTCTTAGCGGTTCCACGAATCATAAGAACCAAGAATTAGAAAGCGCTTCCAACTTAAAAGCCATCGCCGCTACTTATTTTCCAGAAACGAAAATCGTCCTGGGTATAGCCGAGCATTATCCGGAAACAAAATGCTTTGCCAATCGTTATGTCCAGGCCCGCAATGCCGCGGTAATCGGCATGCACATGTCCCAAAGCTCAGGCGTTTATCATTTCCTTGACAGTGGCTTCCTACCCGTTTTGGATCAGTATGTCAATAAACATAGCATCGATAATCTGATTGATAACACCATTGGCAAAATTCTTGAATATGACCGGATAAACGACACAGAGCTCTTCCGTACTATGGAAAAAATCGTTTTTAACAATACTTTGCAGGATGTAGCTAATACGTTATTTATCCATTATAAAACCGTTCTTTTTCGTAAGCAGAGTATCGAAAAAATTCTGGGAACCTCCATCAACTCTTTCGCCGGTCGTACTATGTTGGGTGTAGCCTTAACTCTTTATTATTTGCGGAACATTCCCACGATAAATGCTAAATCCCCCCCATATAATCTTTACCAAACTAATATAGAATAATAGAGGTCGACCCTTCATGAACTGGATTTATTTTTTGTTACTCTGCTTAGACAAACGTAATGCTTCCTGAGTGATTACGTTGTCTAAGGCGACCGTTTCAATTTTGCCGCTTTCCATTTGCTCCTGTTTCAGATAAATAATGTCTAATTCTAACAGTTTTGTCTCCCGGATTTTCTTAATCTATCGGCAACAACTGAGCCACTCCATATTTACCGGACTATGGACAACGTTTTCTTTTAATATTTTGCAAAAGGTGTAATATATTATATTGATACTACTTTTTGAGATTAATAGTTATATTTTTTATACTAGGAGATGCTACAAACTTGATTACTAAAATCATTAATATAATTCAAGGTAACACCCAAACAATACAACTCCATAATGTTACTTCGGAATCCGTCCGTTTGGGAATACTTCTGGCAATAGTCGGTGGATTCTTGGATGCCTATACATTTATAGGAAGAGACGGTGTTTTTGCCAACGCGCAAACAGGCAATATCGTATTGGTAGCCGCTGGCGCGGCAGCGGGAAATTGGCGGCAAGCATTACTTAGCATTCCGCCTATATTAGCGTTCATCATCGGAGTAATAGTTGCTGAATCGTTAAAAAAAACTTCGTCTTTTCCTTTTATAAAGGATTCATCTCGTGCAGTTTTAATCATTGAAATTCTCGTTCTCTTTATCATCGGGTTTATCCCTGATACTATCCCGAATCTATTTGCGACCATTGCCATCTCTTTCGTCTCTTCACTACAAATTTCGGCCTTTCGCAAACTAGTCAATTCTCCCTATAGTACAACTATGGCTACTGGTAATTTGCGCTCAGCTTCTCAGGCAGCTTACATCGCTTTCATAAAAAAAGATCGTGCAGCAGCTATCACATCCATTCGCTACTTTACAATCATCTTCGCTTTCTTATTCGGGGCTTTCTTGGGAGGACTAATAACAATTTCGATTGGCATAAAAGCAATATTCGTAGCTGTGTTTATATTAATTTTTTCGCTAATTTTATTTATTATTGACGAACATAGATTAACCTCAGCCTAACCCATGGTTGCCAAAACAACTGACTTTTTTCCTTAACCGTTGATTTAATGATAATAGTAACCAGTAGACCCCAGTTAAACGACCAAAGAGCACATTCCCGCAAATTCATTGGTATTATTCATACTATCATAACCAAGTTAGCGGCAGATAAAAAAAGCACCCCCGCACATAAGCAGCACTCCTATAATTCGGTTCATGGATAGTGCTTCGCCGAACAATAACCAACCCGCTCCGGCAGCAAAGATATAATTAACGGCGCTCAAAGGTGCAACCACACTAAGTTCTCCATTTTTGAGGATATATATCCATAAAAGTAAATCAACGGCACATGTCGTTATCCCCAACAATACAAGCGGGTTCTGTATTACTTCCAGCAACAAACGGAATACACTTGACAAAGAATTCGGTTCGCTCAAAGAAGCAGCGCCAAATTTAAGTAAGATTTCACCTAGCGTATTAATTCCACACCAAATTAGAATAAGTATAAAAAGTCTCTTCAAATTAACCTCCACTCTTACTCTGCTAATTGTCAATAGTACTGGCAAGATCGTTACACCGAATATAGAATTGTTTCGTCAAAATCAAAAACACTCTATCAATCCCCTATAAGATATGCTTGACAGCTTTCATTATAAAACCCTCATCTGAAAAGCATCTGAAAATATAAAAGTATTGGCACTAACCATCTTCCTACTATTTGCTCAAGCCCCATAAAGTTATAAATTCTTAAACTGAATAAATTGACATAGACAGGCCGCCTAAGGCAGCCTGTCTATTATTGCTCTTAATTAATTTTCTTAATATATACTTGCTCTTTCTGATTGTCATACTTAAAAATTTCAGTATAGCGTTTCCATTTTAACAAAATCTCAATTTGCTGTGTGGCATCGCCCATCCCCACCAACCATCGTACTCCAAAAATGTTCACATGTTGAGTTAAATTTTCATTGGATATTGTACTGGCGTGAATATAGTCGTTAACTCTTTCCGTTTTTCTAAAAGAATCTTCAAGCTTCCATAAACCTGAATGGTTCCACTAAACGCATGTTTTTTGCCGGAAGAAGTAGTTCGTATATGTAGCCCGTCTTTCCTTTCCAGATAAAGTATCCGATCTTTCTAACGGCTTAAATTCATCTAGTCTCCCATCAAGCCTTGATGATAAACAACTACCCCTTCCTCTTTTCTTAAATCCTCACCTTGCTGCATTACATTCTCAGGTGAAAACTTTTTTAATTACCCATTTGCTGATGAAAGCCGTGGTGGCCAAAAGCGGTGCGAATAGACTTCATATCTTGTTTAAAAGTACCTTCGTTTACGCCTAGGTTTTGTGCAACATCAAACCAAGTATTCTTAATACTTCTCATCGAAAGAATATCTACGATCGTTCTTCCAGTATTTTTTGCTAATTCATTTGCTACAGCGATATCTTTCGCATGGTAACCCTGTTCCATAAGATCTAGACTCGTTTGTTTGGGTATGCCTAACTTCTTTTCTAGATGAGCTGAAGCGATATCACTTCGAACCGCTTTCATTGTTTCTCTTGATATTCCTAAAGACGTTGCTACATCTTTCCAACTATTATCATACGTTTTAGCTGCCATCACCTCTTTTAGATTTCGTCCGCTAGCTTTGGCTAAGAACGAAGCCCGGAAAAGATCCTTCATTTTGATGCCTTGCTGTTGATATATCAAAACCTCTTCCTTGTTTACGCCAAAGGTGTCCGTCAAATTCTGAGCCATTTTTTCCGAGTTAAAGTGCCGCTGATGTACACCATAGGCAAGCTGATTGGTATCGCCGCTTTCCATAGCCTGGGCAACAAAAGGAGTCACGGCGCTAGCCATAATTAAAGCTCCGGCTACCATTCCAATCACAGTTTTTTTACTCAAAACATTCATACCTAATACCTCCTGAATAGTTGAAATTTTGTTTAACCGTTACCTTGATTTAATGATACCCTAATAAAATGACTAAACTTTGAAGAAAAGATGACAAAACTTTGAACTTTCAAACGATATATAGAAAAAAGTAAAGGAAACGGTCAGGAAGTATTGGTTTTAATATTAAGATAGTATGCGAGTACCCTTTTTTAGACAAACCTTTGACCGAAAATTTGATGGTCTCCTGCATTCTTTCCCTAATGTTGCTTTAATCAAAGCATTAATGTATTCTGTTTCAAATCTAGTAATCTTACCTATGTTGAGAACAAGAAAATCATTTCAGTCATTTGTCCCGGCGACATCCAAACTCCCTTGGCAGTCTTCCCGTTGCCCGCCACTTCAATAACCGTGATCGTCAAAGTATGCATAGTCAACGTGCCAACACCTAGATTTTCCTCCACATTCTCAATTCTCTGATAAAGCTGACATATCATATCGAGATTTCTTTTCCGTTGCCGCTCAAGCACATGCACATGGCACTCTTTTACTAACTCAATTCCTTCCTACTCGCACTGATTCTGGGCAAAAGTAACACCCGGGGTTTTCTGCGCCCACAAATGCGCAATCTCTTCCCTATGCATCCCCGCCGAAAATTATAGGCATGCTTTGACATAACATTCTGTATCTCGGCTTTATCTTCGTACCTCTATATCCGCTCTACTAGCGTTTTACTCATAGTCTTAATCCCCTTATTTGTTTTACTTTTTCTAACAAGAATCGAATAATACTCCTTACCTAACTGGGGAAGATATCATAGTACCGGAGCCTCGTCCGTTGCAACAACTTACTATCTACTTTTATTTAGCTCAATAATTGATTTCAACCAGTAGGAAAAATAGGTGTCACCGTAAACATGGAGGTCAACAGATTAAAATCCGTTGACCTCCATGTTTTATAGATAAGCCCGGGCAACATAACATTGCCTTTCAGATCAATTTATTATATTTGACCTAACTTAAAAATATGAATACGGTCTCCATTTATTGAGAATAAGTTAAATTTAGGATATACTAGTTTAGTTGGCGCTTAATAGCTGATTATGGGCGATTGTATCACAAAAGCAACAGGTATATTAAGATAATTTTCAAAGGAGGAAATATGCATGGAAAAACAACTAACCCGCGGGCTCAAAGCGCGTCATATTGAATTGATTGCGCTAGGAGGAACGATTGGAGTCGGGCTGTTTATGGGGTCGGCTAGCACTATTAAGTGGGCGGGTCCTTCAGTGCTGCTGGCTTATGCATTAGCCGGTATTGTGATGTTTTTCGTTATGCGCATCATGGGAGAAATGCTTTTCCTGGAACCAGTTACCGGATCGTTTGCCACTTATGCTCATAAATATATTAGTCCTTGGGCCGGATATTTGACAGCTTGGTGTTATTGGTTCTTATGGGTGACGGTCGGGATGTCGGAAGTAACAGCGATAGGCATTTATATGAATTTTTGGTTCCCTATGCTTCCCGCCTGGATCCCGGCATTAGTCGGTGTCGGAATTGTAGCGGCGGCAAATTTGACCGCTGTCAAGTATTATGGAGAATTCGAGTTTTGGTTTGCCATCATCAAAGTAGTTACTATTGTAGCTATGCTTATCATTGGGTTTGGAGTAATTTTCTTTGGAGTGGCCAATGGCGGACAAGCCATTGGGCTTGGTAATCTGTTTAACTATGGAGGATTCTTTCCAGGCGGATTGGAAGGATTTCTGTTTGCTCTTTGTTTAGTAACTGCTGCATATCAGGGAGTAGAACTTGTCGGCATTACTGCTGGTGAAGCAGAAGACCCTAAAAAGACTTTGCCAAGAGCAACAAAAAATATTATTTGGCGAATTTTGATCTTTTATATCGGGGCAATATTTGTAATTGTTGCGATGTATCCCTGGAATCAAATTGGTACAATCGGCAGTCCTTTTGTTCTGACTTTTGCAAAAGTGGGTATTGCTGCTGCCGCAGGTATTATTAATTTTGTTGTATTGACAGCGGCGATGTCCGGTTGCAATAGCGGAATTTACAGTGCAGGGCGAATGCTTTACACGTTAGCCGAAAATGGGCAGGCACCAAAGTTTCTGAAAAATCTTTCACCAAGCGGTGTCCCCAGTAATAGCATAAAAGTGACAATCGCCTGTCTTTTAATCGGTGTATTCTTTAACTATATCTATCCGAATTCTAAATTATTCGTTTATATTTACAGTGCCAGCATTCTTCCTGGAATGATTCCATGGTTTGTAATGTGTATTAGTCAGATAAAATTCAGAAAAAAATGGGAAAAGGAAATGAAAAACCACCCATTCAAATCACCATTATATCCTGTTAGTAACTATATAAGCATTGCCTTCTTATGCTTAGTATTGGTAGGAATGTGGTTTAACCAAGATACGCAAGTATCTTTAATTGTAGGAGCGGTATTTTGTGCGATTGTCACAATATGCTACTATGCTTTCGGCATCGGAAAAAGAAAACCAGGAGGTAGCTTAGGGGGCAACCTCAGCGAAGCCGAAACAGAAACCGACTAGGTAATTTTTTAGCACAATTAGTAAAACAACACTAACCTTCATCTCATGTGGCAATAAAACCACTATTAGATGACCGTTACTTTTCCCAAATTTAACAAGTTGCTTAACCTACTCAACGCCCGCGCCAGCCTAGTGCGCCTTTCATTAAAAACAGCCTGAACCCACATATTATAGGGTTCAGGCTGTTTTCATTCGTTATAATACGCTTCTCCGTATCAGGTAAATTAATTTTTCATATCCAATAAGCCCAAAATAAAGTCAAGTCTCTCCAAAGTCCCTTATAGACTAACAGGTCTAGGTGCATATTCACCTATATTCCATTATAATATAAATGGAAAGTACGCTTTGCGCTTTGACTCAAAGCGTTTCCACGAGGTGAAAAAATTGTTTGAGAAAGTAGTCACATGTTTTATGACTGGTACAGGAAATTCTTACAAAGTAGCGGCATGGTTTGCTGAAGTAGCAACAACATGTAATCTACAAGCAAGTATGCACCATGTAAAAACCACGAAACTGTCTCTAGAACCAAATGCCAAAACATTATATGTCTTTACTTTGCCTACCCACGGCTTTACATCCCCTTGGTTAATGATCAAACAGATTTTGCGTCTGCCAAGAGCAAACGGTGCGTCTGCTGCTGTTTTACCTTCACGGGCCGGTATAAGAATTAACGGGGTTTCACTCCCAGGAATGGAAGGAACGGCTGGTTATCTATTAGCTTTCCTATTATCTTTGAAAGGTTATAAGATTCGGGGAGTTATGGGCATTGATATGCCCAGCAACTGGACCGCATTTCATTGGGGTTTGAGTAAGAAAAATATTGAATTCATAATTTCAGCGGCAGAAGTAAAAATTAAATTCTTTGCCAAAACTGTTATATCTGGGCAAGTATATTTTGACGGTATCGTTCCTTTGGCTTTGGGCCTTTTATTAGCCCCGATTTCCCTTCTGTATCTTTTCCTAGGACAAATACTTCTTTCGAAATTATTCTTTGCCTCGGATAAATGTGTAGGGTGTGGTCTGTGTGCCAACGTTTGTCCCAAACAGTCAATACTCATGATAGGAAAAATAAGAAAGCGTCCATATTGGACCTATTCCTGCGACAGTTGCATGGCCTGCATGAACTATTGTCCGCATAAAGCGGTGGAAGCAAGTCCAATATTAGCAATCATTTTTTATTATCTAACCACAGTACCTGTTTCAATATATCTACTAAACAACCTCGTTCCTCTTGCATGGCTTCCTGGAATTTTGACTGGTATCATACAATATATCTTTATATTAGCTTCAGTATTTCTTACGTACTTGCTTCTCCATACTATATTGTGTTGGAAATTATTGCGTACAATTCTTAGTATCCTTTCACATACGCACTACTTCCGCAGATATCATGCTCCTGATGTAAATTTAAAGGAACTCAATAAAAAATAAGCTAATCACCTAGCTCATTCTTACGCTTACACATCGACTGTCTAATTGGGTTACTTGGGAACAAGAGCTATCCCCCTGAGTAAAAGAAGTCCTCTCTTCCTCAAATAAGTTACTATTTAATCCCATCTAGCTGCCACTCTGGCGTAAAAAACGCAAACTCTTGCACTTTAAAGTGCAAGAGTTTGCGTTTTTTTACTTCTGATATCACTTTCATGATCTTATTTTGAGTCAGCCTCATATCGCTGCTTACAATATATAATTGATCTGCTAAAACATAGCATGGTTTTGTCTACCTCTACAACTTAAACTTGGAAACCGCAACTCTAAGTTCTTCGGCCAACTCCGCTAAATGCTGACTAGCAGAAGCAATTTCTTCCATGGAAGCCGATTGTTGCTCCGTTGCTGCAGAAATTGTCTGAGTCTGCCCAGAAATATTATGGCCGATTGAGTCTACTTCACTCATTGTATTCAGTACTTGCTGGCTCAGGGTTGTCTGTTTATGCATAGCTTCAGCCGTTTGTAGTGCGATACCGGCGACGTCTTTTAAATGTTCATCAATAACCCTAAAAGTCGATCCGGCATGATCGACAACCTCAGCCCCACACCTCACTTCCTGTGTGCCATTAGTCATCGCTACAACCGCCTCGTCTGTTTTCCCCTGAATATCACCAATTAATACTGCGATTTGTTTGGCAGCTTCCTGCGACTGTTCAGCAAGCTTTCTAACCTCTTCAGCTACAACCGCAAAACCTTTCCCTTGTTCTCCTGCCCTCGCCGCTTCAATAGCTGCATTTAACGCTAAAAGATTCGTCTGACTCGCAATTCCGGAAATAGTCTCTACGATTTGTCCAATTTCTTTAGAACGTTCACCAAGTTCGGCAATCACTTTTGCCGAATTATCTACAGTATTACGGATACTGGACATTTGATTAATAGCAGTTGCCACGGCATTATTTCCTTCATTAGCCACAGTTACAGCTTTGTTAGTAATTTCTACAGCCGTACTGGTTTTAGCAGCCTCTTCCTTAGATCCTCCAACAATACTTTTCACTGCTCCCAAGGCTCCGGATAAAGCCTTGCTCTGATTCTCGACTCCTTCAGCTGTTATTGTAATTGAATTGGCAATCTGATTAGCAGCTTGAGCCGACTGTTCGGCCGTAGCCGTTAATTCCTCTGAAGAAGCAGATACTTGTTCGGCTGAAGTAACGATTTGCCGCACTAATTTCTGCAGATTACCAACCATAGTTTCAAAAGCCAACCCAAGACGTCCTATTTCATCTCGGGATTTCATTCCGAGTTTCTCTATGCTAAGATCACCAGCGGCAATACGATTTGCTGCATTTTCTAGCCTAATAATCGGAATGGTGATCTTAGCCATAATAAAGTAAATAATAAAACTTACAATAACTAACATCACCACAATGATCACCAGTGAAAACCAACCAAATGTACTAAGTCTGGCAGTCGCTTCCCTCATCGGCACGTTAACTCCGATAGACCAGGACGTTCCTTTTACAGGAGCATAGGCCATATATTTTAATTCACCCTTGTATTCGTAACTAGTTATACCGGTTTCGCCTTTTATAGCCTTCTCTACAGCAGCTTTAAGTGCGGGAGACCCAGCAGGGTCAGTAACGGGATTCGATTTATTTATTAAGTCTTGGCTCGGGTGAAAAATAGTGAGACCATCATTCCTAATTACGTATGCATAACCGGTTTCTCCGGTTTTTATCCCGAGAATAATTTGCTGTACAGCCTCGACTTTTACGATTCCAAGCAAAACCCCTGTAATTTTGTCCCCACTTTTAATTGGTGTAAAAACAGGCACCATTAATTTATTGGTTGCCGGAGAGATATCCGGATTTCCAATGGCCGTTTCTCCCCGAATTGCCTTCTGAAACAACGGGTTGTCCGCCCAACTCATCGTGTCCCCGTTAGGACTAATAGAAACTCCTGCACTATCGCTCCATACTAGTACTTCATAAATATCATTATTTTTCATTTCTGCGTTAAGATAATTTCTAATTGCATTATTATCGCCGCTACTCAAAATCGGTGATCTGGCAATAAGCTGTAATTTGCTATTATTGTTTTCTAAAAAACTTTCTATTTTTCCCGAACCATTTTGAGCTAAAAAAGCCAACTCCTGTTCAACGTCATGCAAAATTATTGACTTTGCTTGCGAATAACTTAACCAAGATAACAATCCAAGTGATATTACAAATAAAACGATAGTTACTCCAGCCAGTTTTAGTTTGATACTATTCACAGTCATCACCCCATAGTTGCTCGAATTTTCGTTAAATTTTCTGCATTTTTTGGTAACATACTTACATTTTTCATATGATAATGAATCACTCGAATACCCTCTTTTATTGTCGTCAAACAAATAAAAATCTTGGCCGTAAACTCCAACTATACAGTATCCCAAAACAAACAATTTAATTAAGATTGCAATTTATTATTTTCTAAACATTATTCTAATTTAGTCAAAAAACTTTCCAACGAAAGTTCTTCAATATAATATATTTTGCAGAGTTTTTTTTGGAGTTTATCCATCGCCACAACCGCAAAAGATTTTAGTTCTTCCTTCGATAAATTCGTTGCTTGCGTACCGGTTGATATCATTCCAATTCCGCCAATTAGAGGTATAAGGCCGGTAGAAGCAATTTCTACCGATCCAATAATATGGCTCCAGGTTCTAGACTTTGTTAAGCCAATTTTCTTGAGCAATTCCAGCCCAGATACCCCTTTTTGATATTTCACTTCCTCTATGCGCCGATTCATTTCCGTTAAAACAACTGAAAAAACTGCTAAAGCTAAGGTGTTAGTCATTCTCCAAGGTCCATTTTCGAGATTACTAATAGTAGAGCAACTAAGCCCGATTCGGTCAGCCAACTCCTTCTGTGTCCAGTCCAGTAAATCTCGAGTAGGCTTAATCGCCTCTCCCACTTGTATGAGATACGGATTCATGTAATATCACCTCCCCCCAAAAAAAAATAACCTTACAATAGGTAAGGCATAGTAATAAAAAAAGTAAATTGCATTTTTATTGTATAAAATTCAGAGGTAAAACTCCAATATAATTATTAAATAAGACTTATCAAATAATTACCTAACTTATCACCATCCCAGCTATCCGCGCTCCATAGGAAAGCAACACCCTCACCTTGTTATTCAAAAATCATACCTTATAGTAAGAATAATTTTTGAATAACAAGGGGTGAATGTAAAATGCCATATGTTCCGGTAGACGACGGAATACGTGTCTTCGTAGAAGATATAAATCCCTGCGGTAAACCAATACTATTTATCCACGGCTGGCCAGTAAACCATAAGATGTTTGAATACCAATTCAACCATCTCCCCCAGTACGGATTTCGTTGTATTGCGATAGACCTTAGAGGGTTTGGCAAGTCAGATAAACCATGGGAAGGGTATTCTTACGATACTTTAGCTGATGATGTATTTTGCGTGATTCAAGCCCTTGATCTTTATGATGTACCACTTGTAGGATTTTCAATGGGGGGAGCTATTGCCACAAGATATATGTCCCGTTATGAAAACTACGGAATTTCAAAACTCGCCCTTGTTTCCGCTGCAGTTCCCAAATTTACTCAAGGCCCTGATTACCCTTATGGCCTCCCCGCACCTGATGTTAACGCCCTTATCCGCCAAACCTATACCGATCGTCCCAAAATGATAAGTGATTTCGGCAGTAAATTTTTCGCAAGCAATGTCAGTGGCGAATTCATGAATTGGTTTAGTGGTCTTGCCCTGGAAGCGTTCGGTCATGCAACTGCCATGACAGCCACCTCACTGCGCGATGAAGATGTACGACAAGGATGCACCGAAAATTTGCGTACCCACAGCAATATTTGCAGGTGTACACGACCAAATAGTTCCCTTTCCTAATGCTGAGCAAATGCATCACTACGTTGCTAACTCTAGCTTAATCCCTTTCAAAAATAGTGGCCATGGATTATTTTACGATGAACTTGATAAATTTAATCATTGTCTTATAGAGTTTTTATGCATGTAATACCTTCCTTTTAAAATAAAGAAAGCTGATTATCACCATATCCTTGTTTATAACTACTAATAATATCTTCCATCTTATAGAAAATGCCCAGCCTATCGCATTCCTTATGAAACAATTGCCACAATGCTTTTGCCTTTGGTGAGCGGCACTCATAGGCATTACCAAACTGATTTATGTACTTTTGTTTAAGGCCCGGGAAATACTCCTCAAGCTTTCTATAATACCAATCCCTCTGGTTTTGTCGCAAGGTTACTCCAAACGCCGGATATATAAACTTTGCCCCATTTTCATAAGCCAGACGAATAATATCACTTATATTTTCTTCGTCATCCTCTAAAAAAGGTAAAACCGGCATAAGCAGTATGCCAGCAAAAATCCCACTCTCAGAAAGCTCTCTAATAGCAGAGAATCGCCTTGATGACTGTGCTACATGAGGCTCTATCTTTTCACAGAGAACATCATTAGCAGTAGTAATAGTAATCTTTATAAGTACCGGCGAATGTTTTTTTATCGACTTTAAAACATCAACATCTCTTGTTATCAAATCACTTTTCGTAGCAATTGAAATACCAAAACCGTGGGCGTCAATTAGTTCTAAAGCACCTCTCGTTAAACAGTAGCCCTTTTCAAACGAGTTATATGGGTCGCTCATAGCACCTGTTCCAATTACCCCGGTCCTTCGTTTTGATTTAAGCTCCCGTTCCAAAATTGTAAGAGCATTTTCCTTGGCCCTCACCATATCAAAATTTTCTACCCGATAACAGTCGCTGCGGCTATCACAGTAGATACAGCCATGGCAACACCCTTTGTAAATGTTCATATTATAGTTGTTGCCAAACCAAGCGTTATTGGCCATGTAGCCGGATAGTATTGTTTTTGCTTGTATAAATTCCACTACTTTACTTCAACCTGATACCGCAGTACTGTTTTCAGCTTATTGGGTTCGGTTTTACGAGGGTCTGAGAGGTATATTTCCCTATGCTTATCAGAAATTCTCACAAATCCATTATCCGCACAAAACTGATGCATCATTTCAAAGCTTGTTGGCTCGTCATCATAGCTGCCTATATGTAACATTTGACAACATAAACCCTCTGATATTGTACCAAACTTTATTTTATCAAGATAAAGATTAGGCTTTTTCTTTTTTGTTTCCGTAAGAAATCGCTCAAATAATTCAGCAGTGAGAAACTCCGGCTGGCGTATCATTATTTTGTATTCAAAGTTGTTTTTAGCGGCGAGAGACTTTGTCTTATCACTCAAATCCCAAACCCCCTCAAGCGGAAAAACCGTATAATCATAATAGTTCTTAGGAACGTTATCACTTTTATACGACATTTTTACCGTATAACTAAAACCGTAAAGTGCGGCAATCGCAAGAGCAAATTCCGCCTCATTAGGATCCCCCTTACCGTCAAGCATAATAAAGTCTATGGTAGGAACCGTAACGATAACAGGATTCTTTTTTGGCAAATATAAATCTTTATATTCTTTTTTATAATCTAATTTAGCCATTATATACACTCCAAATAAACGTTAATTTAACGAAATGTAAATATGTATTTCTGCATTACTCATTTCACAACCACTTTGATATTCCTCAAAATCACAACTATATTTCCTATCCAAATCCATGGCCCACAGTTTAGTCCAAAACTCTGCCACCGCTTTTTGCACATCACCACGCACAATAAATTTCGCATATTTTCCCGCAGATATGCTCATTGTATTCACACCCATAGACAGGCTTTCCGGGGTAATAATTTCACAGCACACCATCATATCATAAGCACCATTAGCATCGCTTTCATAATTCGTATATAAGCCGATGCTGTTATCATTTTGCTTCATTGAAATGGATTGATATACACCATCATTAAAGAACTTTTGCCATAGATAGCCGATAGATTCTGCCATATTAGAATCATTGTTGCTTGTGCGGATTGCCAGCCCCGCTACTATTTTTTCTTTAACATCAACTACTTCATAATTCATGGATTATACCTCTTTTCATTTTATAATGAAATCAGTATACCATCTGTAATCTGACAACTACGTGTCATATTATGAATATTTTTTCAAGCCTTCTTCGAACCTTCCTTTTATAGTTTTCCTTACATGCTTTGGCTCTAAAACCTCTGCATAACCACCATAGGAAAGCACATATCCGTAAACCCATTCATCTTCAGGAAAAATTGTAGTTACAGTAAAACTTCCATCTTCATTTTTTGAAATGAATTCTTGATTAAACTCGTCATATACCCTATAAGCCATCCTTGCCTCAATTCTTAACACGAGTGTTATCATTCTATCGCAATAAGCTTCCGAGTTACCCCAGATATCGCTAGGAATATCTCGTTTAAAGGCTTCCTTTAGACAATAAAGATTATTAATCCGCGTTATTTTAAACATTCTAAAATCGTTTTTAACCCGGCAAAACCCATAGAGATACCAACTCCGTCCTTTAAAAAGAAGCTTTATAGGTTCAACAATCCTTTCCGTTTTTTCACCATAAGAGCTAAAATAATTAAAGGTCACAAGTACTCCATTCATAATTCCTGTTTTAAGCGTGTTAAACTTTTCCCGTTCACTATCATCACTTCCCCAATGGGAAAAATCAACATCAATCCAGTTCAAGCCTTGTTTGTTGAAAAGAGCACTTAGCTTGTTAAGTACATGCCCTACATCGGGAAATTCCACAGCTTTTAAGCTTTGCAAACTCATCAATATTTCATTTTGTTCCTGTTCGGAAAGCATGGATTTATTCAGTATGAAATCATCCAGCAGACCAATACCGCCACCTTTACCCTTGGTTGTATAAACTGGTATTCCCGCCGCTGAAAGCGTATCAATATCACGATAAATCGTCCGTACCGATACCTCAAAACGTTCAGACAGCGCTTTTGCAGTTATTGTCTTTGTATTAAGTAAAATATATACTATCTCGAACAACCTGTTAATTTGCATATTCATCACCAAATATATTATACAACTTTATGTTTAACTTCATTTTAGTTTCATTAGTTCTTCCAGTATAAACAGGCCAATTGTCTTATTTGCAGTCTGACATAAAGAGCTGCTCCTGCTTTATTAACAATAATGCAAACACGGCTATCAAAGGACATATCGTAAGCTGCAAAATTTCTGCACCACCCCACCCAAAATATCCAACTAACCAAGCAAATATATACCCAGAAAATGTGGCTGTAACATAGGTACAAGCACTAAAATATCCGGTGACTCGGCCAATAAGCTCTGGCCGAGCGCTCCTTTGAGCAAGAGATAGACTGTTTGGATGCAAAATACTGCTTGAAAACAAACCTACAAGAAAACTTAGTACATATTGAGCCCAAGGTTCTGTTGCTACGTTATAAGTAAAATACCAAACAATAGCAGCACAAATCCATGCACAAATTGCAAACCATCGGTTGCTATAACGATCCCCAAGCCACCCCGCAGGTATGCCAAACATACATCCAATACCATAAATACTAAGACTTAAACTTGCCGTTATCGGCGAAAAATGTAATTGGTTTATGAGAAAGGTTGGATATAATCCCATATGAGCATAAAGAGTACTTCCCCATAATAATGCTGATAATCCACACAGCATTATATTTCTATTCAATAGTTTTTCAGGAATATTAGATACTTCGACCTGTTTAATTGCACTTACTTGCTCTGTCCCCTTGCTCTCGGTAAATACTTTGGGAACTACAAACCAAATTAGCGCAGCTAAAATTAAACCCAATACAGCATATACAATAAAAGGAGTGTGCCAATTCTCATTTGTTGCCATCAACAATTTTATTCCTACATACGGTCCTATAAATCCACCAATGCCAAATCCAAAGTTTATTGTTCCTATCGCTAATGCCTTGTTTTTATAAAAATAGCTGCATGCTGCGGCAAATAGTCCAGCGAGCTGCATAGCTTCCCCTATACCCGTTAAAGTCCTATAAACTAACATATCCATAAAACCGGTCGCCAGGATAGTAGCAAACGTAGCTATCGAATAGATTACCATTCCCATTACAATGACTGTTTTTCGTGACCAACGGTCCAATAGATATCCTGTCATCCCTGCAGCAATGGCACAACCCAGAGTAAAAACAGTCGCCAAAAATCCACTGTTTTTAAGATCAAAAGCATAACTTTTACTAATCCAATTAAGCAACATAGGAAATATATTACGATCCATTGCATTAGTAGTGTAAGATAGAGCAAAAATGCCAAGACTTATAATCGCCATTTTCCTAGATAAAGGTTTTAAATTCGTGTTTGTTAATAACGGCTGTTCCATTACTTTCCCTCCAAAAGGATAATAAGAATAATAAATTGTTGCAATATTTTGTATTTTCTATATCTACCGTCTCAATCCTGCTAAAATTTCCCTAAATTCAAGGGAAGATAATTACTACCCAAACAAAAGAATTCCTCCACGTGTACTCAAAAATAGGAAATGGCAACACCCCACTCCCAAAACACACAAGGAGGAACTCTTCAGTATATGTATTACTCAATAAAAAACTTACTCATCTCCATACAACTGTAACTTCATTTTTAAATCCGCCTCTATATACTTATTGTTTTCCAGTGGAATTTTCTCGAAATTAAATTTTTCGTACAATCTTATAGCCGCTGTTAGTACATGATTGGTAAAAAGAATTACTTCCTTTGCCCCATTTTGCTTAGCAACATTGAGACAATGACTCATTAACTTATTTCCGATTCCAGAACCTTGAAACCTCTCGGTTACCGCCAGTTTGGCTAATTCGAATGCATTTTCATTTATACGAATCAAAGAAACCGTTCCCACAATTTCTTCAACGCATTTTGCAAAAAATATATACCCGCCCCTATCAATAACAACTCCTTGAGGATTATTTAAAATTTTTTCATCCTCCGGTTCAACGGAAACATACTTTTCCAGCCATTCATACGACAATCTCTTCAAATCTTCCTTATATTTTTCTTCAAAATTCAATATTTGTACTGTATTCATAACTCTTCCCCTTCCATTATCCATGCTAAGATATAGTAACGTTTTATTCCAAAATCAAATATTGTCTTTGCCCACCTTTTTTGACTATTTCCCAATCCCCCTCAATATTTTCTCTCATTTTACAAAGAAGACTTAACAGAGTCTCCTTTTCCGCTTGAGTAAATTCTTTGAGAGCTACGTCATCAGAATATCGTTCCTCTTTCACTAACAGAGTATATACGTCTCTACCTTTGTTTGTTGGAAATAATTTCAGTATTTTTTTATTTTCCAAATCATTTACTTTCTCAATGAACCCTTCTTGCGCCAACTTTTGAATAGACCGGGCTGCCGTTGTTCTATCAACTTTAAGCATTTCCGCCACTCTTTCCTGAATAATTCCTGGATTTTCACAAATTCTCACAAGATATAAATATTGACCTCGCGCCAAATTATATTTTTTAAATTCTATGTTGCTAATTGTTTCAAAGCACCTGCTTATCATACCCACTTCTCTTAGTATCTCTTTCATACTACCTCCTAGAAAATTACTATATAATGTTGCATATGCAATATTATATAGTAATTTTATTGCATATACAACATTTATTACCGATTTATTACTATCGTGCACTGAAAAGATGTTTCAGCCAATGGAACAACAGATCTAGCCCATTAAGACACGGTGCTAAAACGAGACAATAAAATAACTTACTCAAATCCCGATATTAAAGCTTACAGGTATTCCCATCCTATTCTTAACCAGATACCCATCTATTTCTAATTTAACTTACAAAATTAACTTGTTATATTGATAATCTTGTGTTAGGATTATCGCGTATGAAGATATCATTTTCGAATCTTACATACTTAGACGCTTATAAACCTAAATAGTTAAAACCGCTTGGATCAGAACTCGACCGGGACGGCAATGTAATTACAATATATTTAAGACGATATTGTTATTTTGCGCGCCTTTCTCTTGTAGAGAGGCGCGCTTTGTGTTGCTAAGAGCGAATTGCAACCAGCGCAGCTACTTTTTTCGCCAGTTAACGGCGCTACCAGGATCATAGGAAAGGAGAAATGTATGAATAGAAATATCGCTGTTGTCGGTACTGGAAAACTTGGTAAAGCACTAGTAACTGCACTAAAAGGAACCGGCATGGACGTGATTGGTGCAAGTGACAAAAACTTCAGTGCTTGCCATCAATTTGCCCAACGTGCAAAAATTAAAGCCTTCAATAATGTTAAAGAATTAATTTGCATGGCTGACGTGATATTTTTAACCGTACCTGATGACAAAATAGAACCTCTGGCAACACAAATTAGCAGCTATAATATCTCTTTTAAAAATAAGATTTTTTTCCATTGCAGTGGTTCAAATGGATTAGAATTATTTAATAATCTAGTTACCTATGCCAATGTCGGTTGTTTTCACCCTCTACAAAGTTTTGTTCAAGCGGATACCAGTTTCAAGGATATTTATATAACTATTGACGGGAATGAGCTAGTTTGTAATTCAGCAAGGGAGATTATACATAAGTTACAAGCAAAAGTACTATTTGTACCTTCTGACCAAAAAGCGTTATATCATGCAGCAGCCTGTCTAGTATGCAACTACTTAGTAACCTTGGATGCACTTGCCGATGAGATCTTTTCGCGCTGGTCTATTCCAGGCCGCGCCTTGCTCCCATTAATTCAAGGTACAGTGGACAATTTAGCAAAAAGCGACAGCCCAATAGACGCACTAACAGGTCCGATAAGCCGGGGAGATAGCACTACCATCGCCAAGCATCTACAAATTCTACCAGCCAAATATCTGAATAGTTATATACAATTAGGCCTGCAAACCTGTGAGCTGGCAGTTAAAAGCCAAAAGCTATCTTTGGAACAACACGAACACATAACTAAACTATTACAAGGTGCTTTAAGAGAGGGGATTCAAACAAATGAACGGACAGAATGTTACCACAAGCACAATTATGGCTAAAAAAGGGGTAACACCAATAACCATGTTAACAGCTTATGACTATACCATGGCTAAACTTTTTGACCAAGCAGGCATTGACATACTATTAATAGGTGATTCTCTCGGCAATGTAGTTCTGGGCTATAAAAATACGATTCCCGTGACGATGGAAGAAATGTTGCACCATACCAAAGCGGTAACGCGTGGCGCAACACAGGCTCTCGTTGTCGCCGACCTGCCGTTTATGAGCTATCAAGCTTGTGAAACACAAGCCATTCAGAATGCCGGTCGACTGTTAAAAGAAGGTATGGCCACAGCAGTGAAACTGGAAGGTGGCACTGAAGTTGCACCTCTTATTAAAAAGCTTACGGCTAGCGGCATACCTGTTATAGGGCATATTGGTCTAACACCGCAGCATGTTAATCAATTAGGCGGTTTTAAAGTGCAGGGGAAAAATTTAGAGGCCGCTCAAAAATTAATCGAGGACGCAAAGACCTTGGAAACAGCCGGTGTATTTGCTTTGGTTTTAGAATGTATCCCCGCTAAACTAGCTGCTAAAATAACTGCGAGTATCGAAATACCGACAATCGGCATAGGTGCTGGCAGCGCTTGCGACGGACAAGTTTTGGTCTGTAACGATTTCTTAGGAATGAGTCCAGGATTCGCACCTAAATTTGTTAAGAAATACCGTAATTTTCACCAAGAAATCATTGACGCTGCCCAAGAGTACATCAAAGATGTACACACTAGAAGCTTTCCGTCTTCTGAACATACTTTTTCTATAAATGAAGACATTTTAGAGAAATTGTACTAAAGCGGTTTAGGAGTGATAGCTATGATACTATGTACAACCATTGAAGAAATCCGCCGAATATTAACCCCCGCGTTATTGGCCAGCCAAAGCATTGGTTTAGTGCCTACAATGGGGGCATTGCATGATGGGCATGCGTCTTTAATTAAAACTTCTAGTAAAGAAAACCAGATTACAGTTGTAAGTATTTTCGTTAATCCCACACAATTTGCACCTAATGAAGATTTAGATAACTATCCGCGCACCTTTGAGCAGGATATTAAACTGGCTAGCGCTTCTGGGGCTGATATAATCTTCCACCCTACTGTAAAATGCTTGTATCCGTCAGACGACCCCACCTGGGTAGAAGTCACCGGTAATATAACTAAGGTACTATGTGGTAAATCTCGTCCTATTCATTTTCGAGGCGTTACCACAGTGGTCAGTAAACTGCTTAACATTGTTAAGCCTACGAAAGCTTATTTCGGCCAAAAAGATGCGCAGCAGTTACAGATAGTAAAAAAAATGGTACGGGATTTAATGTTCGATGTTGAAATTATAGCTATGCCGATTATACGGGAAAAAGATGGACTGGCCCTAAGTTCTCGTAATGCATATTTACTACCTGCGGAGCGTAAAGCAGCCTTAATATTATCAAAAAGTCTAAACGTTGCTCTAACCGCCTTTAATAACGGAGTCACAAATCCTCAGCAATTAGCAAACCTAGTAATCGATTGTATTCAATGTGAGCCTTCAGCCAAAATTGATTATGTAGAAATATATCAGTTGCCTGATTTAACAAGCTGTCAAACTGATCTAACCGGACGCAACCTGCTAGCCATTGGCGTTTATATCGGCAAGACAAGATTAATCGACAATATAATCTTGGAGGAAAAAACGAATGCTGCTAACAATGCTTAAAGGGAAAATTCATCAAGCTACCGTTACTGAGGCAAATCTAAACTACATGGGCAGTATCACTATCGATCAAGCATTACTGGACGCTTCCGGAATACTGCCGGGCGAAAGAGTCCAAGTAGTCAATAATAACAATGGCAGTAGATTAGAAACTTATGTGATCGCCGGAGAACATAGCTCAGGCGTAGTTTGCCTAAATGGCGCAGCTGCTCGCTTAGTGCAACCCGGTGATACAGTAATAATAATGGCTTACGCCCTTATGACATCGCAAGAAGCTGAGGCATTCAAGCCCAAGGTCGTTATTGTTAATCAACATAATAAAGCAGTACAAATTCGCGACAAAGAAAATCACGCTGAAATTGCCTAATGAAAATAAATCTCCAAGTTAGTGTAAAAATAAAAACACAAACTTGGAGATTTATTTTATGCAAAAAGAACACCGGCTTGCCATCTCCTACTACCCCTTGTTGTTGTCTCACTTTAAATATGGACAGGATATAACCATCCCCTAAACTGCGTGGGGGTATTCCTTATATAAAATACCAAAAGTGTAAATACTTGAATGACAGGTCTTACGGTGAGAGGGAACAGTGGACAATACGGCTTTGTTCTTAGCGAGATTACAATTCGGGCTTACGCTGACATACCACTTCTGGTTTGTAGGGCTTACCCTTGGACTTTCCGTATTGGTAGCAATAATGGAAACTCAGTACGTCCGTAAAAATGACCAGAGTTACAAAACCATGGCAAAATATTGGGGCAAGTTATTCTTAGTCAATTATGCCGTGGGCATTGTCACGGGTCTCGTTAACGAGTTTCAGTTCGGCATGAATTGGTCGGAATATTCGAGGCTAGTGGGTAGTGTCTTCGGGCCTTCTTTAGCCTTCGAAGCCTTAACCGCATTCTTTGTGGAATCGGTGGCGATTGGAATATGGGTATACGGCTGGGACAAGATTTCCCACTATGCTCATCTTGCCCTGATCTGGCTTGTGGCCTTGTCCAGCAATTATTCTGCGTTCTGGATCCTGTCGGCCAACTCTTTCATGCAGCACCCTGTAGGCTATGTTTTTAATAACGGGCGCCTGGAGCTTAACGACCTGCTCGCTATAGTCAAGAATCCGTATCTATTCTACCAATATTCCCACACTACTCTGTCAGCGCTGGTGCTTTCCGGCTATTTTGTTATGTCTGTCAGCACTTACTACCTGCTCCGGAAGGAACATATAGACTTTTTCATACGGTCCTTCAAAATCGGCCTGGTATGCGCAATGATTGCAACTATATCTGTCATTGGTACCGGGCATTTTTATAATCAGTATCTTGCGTATACCCAGCCCATGAAGATGGCGGCGTCGGAGGCACTTTGGGAAACTGCCGAACCGGCTCCATTCGTTGCCTTCGCCATCATAGATGAGGGCAACAGACGGAATACATATCAATTAGCACTGCCAACTGGACTCTCAGTTCTGGCTTACAATAGTTTGAATGCCCCCGTGACAGGAATGAATGACCTACAGACCGAGTTTGTAGAAAGGTATGGTTCAGGGTACTATATACCAGCAGTGACGATTTTGTTCTGGAGTTTCCGCGGCATGGTCGTCATCGGGTTTTGGCTGTTTTTCCTTGCCGCCCTAACTTGCTGGTACTGGTGGAAAAAGCAGCTTGTATGTTCCCCGGCTTTGTTGAAAGCCACAATGTGGAGCCTGCCACTGCCGTACCTTGCCATTACCATGGGTTGGACAATGACTGAGTTGGGCAGGCAGCCCTGGCTTGTTTACGGCTTGCTACTTACAGAGAAAGGTATCTCAAAAGTTGTAGCTTCGGCAAGTGTGTGGGCTTCTTTGCTTGCGTATTCGGCAGTATACACCGGCGTCGCCTTGGCTACCCTTTATATCGCTCGTAAAATAATCCTTAAAGGCCCCGGCAATCCACAGGTATAGGACCGGTGAATCGATGGATTTAAACGCAATATGCTTTGACCTGTTCGTCTTCTTGTTCCTTGGGTATCTGTTATTGGAAGGCTTTGATTACGGCGCCGGTATGCTCCTCCCCTTCCTCGGAAAAACAGATAAAGAGAAGCAAGCCATAGTCCAAACTATGGCTCCGGTATGGGAAGGAAACGAAGTTTGGCTTATCGCCGCTGGCGCGGTACTGTTCGCCGGCTTTCCTCACGTCTACGCCACTTTATTTTCCGGGTTATACCTTGCACTGCTTCTCATCCTCGTAACGCTAATTTTACGTGGCGTAGCATTCGAGTTCCGCGATAAAGACAATAACCTTACGTGGCGGAAATTTTGGGATTGGGCTATATTTTTCGGCAGCATCGTTCCTTCTTTGCTTTGGGGAATCGCAATTACCAACCTTCTTTTAGGCTTGCCCATAGATGGTGAAAAACAGTATATAGGTTCTTTTTGGAATTTGCTAAGTCCATATTCATTGATGGGCGGCTTAGTCTTCGTGCTCCTTTTCCTACTTCATGGCTCGGTTTACCTCACTTTGCGATTGGATCACCCCTTTACACCGCTGGTCAGAAAAATCGGTCTCATTAGCGGTAAGTACGCTTTACTACTGTCTGTAGTATTCATCATCCTATCATTCCTGTATACAGATTTGGCAGCGAAACTTGTTCCTGTATTGGCCTTAGTGACGCTATTCGTGGCGTTGATTTTTTGCTGCAGCGGCATGAAGGATCAGCAATATTTACACAGTTTTATTTTTAGCACCGCTGCTATTATTTCTATTGTCTCGGCCATTTTCAGCGGCCTGTTTCCCCGGTTTATTGTATCAACCTTGAACCCGGCTTGGAATCTCACCATTTACAACTCGGCTTCTAATCCTCTGACCCTGAGAATCATGACCGTTACGATGTCTATCGTATTGCCCGTTTTGCTTCTAATCCAAGCCTGGAAATACCATATCTTCAGAGCAAGGATAACTATCATCGACTCCGGTATTTATATATTGTTGGCACAATTACATGGACAATTAATGAAATTAAGAGCTCACTCCTATCATCTTATCGCTATTATAAAAAAAGGAAAGAAAAGTTTCGATGGCAACAATATACGACCGGACAATACAACGACGGCAGAGCAGTTGCAAAAATTTCGAGGATTAATACAATACGGTCATCGAGTGGCAAACACAGTAGCCAAGGTGATAGGCATCTTGCGAAAATAAGCTTCCTTTTAGCTTAAAAAATATAGTCAATAAGGCCTTTGACCCCCTAAACCAAAAGGGCGTGTCGCAAAACGTTTTTTCAAAAAACGTTTTGCGACACGCCCTTTTCAACCGAAAAAGTAGATAAGCAGGCTTATTAAGTGTACCCATCATTCATCAAATTCTTTGTTACGACTATTTTTTTCCAGTCATTAAGTCATGCATCTTAGTATCAAAATATACGTCTAGCATTCGAATTCTGTGTTGCCTCCACCTCGCCGATGTCAGTTTTTCTCTTTCAACTATTGTCTACACTATTGCTCTCTTTTCCCCTTTTATTTATCATAAAGTGCGGATTAATTCCTGTAATTTTTCAATATGCGATTGTTCTTCGGCTTTTAATTCAGCAAAGACTTGTTTTGCTTCGGGAAATCGAGCGTTTTTCATCATCTCGTCATAAAATAGGACAGAGTCCTTTTCTGCTTGAAAGGCAATCCGTAGAATATTTTTCGTTGTCAGTTGATTTGAATGATTTTGCCCAGGTACTTGTGTTTGCCACCCGGTCTCCAACACTCCATTGGCTATTTCTGGTTCATTTACAAGCAAATCTTGTTGGGGAAATACATGTGTTTCTACAAGAATCTGCAAATAACGAGACACATCAGCCTCAAATAGATAGTCATCACTATCAGCCTGTTTATTCTGTTTTATGGTATTGTACATGGATTCAAATTTGGCGGCGTGATTTAACTCTTCTTGCATTAAAAAGCTGAACAGTAACTTATGCTCAGGATTACTCGTTCTGTCGTACGCCTCACGGTAAAATTCGACTCCCTTTTTTTCAATATTTACTGCCATCCGCAATCCTTCTAAATCGCTAAAGTAGTTAATTGTAATCCTCCCCTTTCCTATTTTGCTCCCATATAAATCCTTTTTGGTAAACTCATATCTTCCAGCAAACCAAATAATTACCATTATTACTAAATTATTATTCGCGCCAGCTATCAAAATATCCTCTATTTAATTACAAAATATTTAGGCAATTTACAGAAATATAGCAAACTTGTCATCGTTGATACGATTTTACATAAGCTTCTTTCATTAAAGATGAAAGAATAACTATTGATATTGCAAATGGTTTAAGTAATGACGAAATAAGTATATCCAAAATACACACGAATATAAGCAAAAAGTGAAATAAAGTATAACTCACACAGTCTATTCCAGATTCTGTATAAACCTCCAAGAAACGTCCGACCCTTTAAATCAGTCCCTATAGCAACATAAGCGGCTAAATAAGACTTGTTGCCGTATCGGAACTGGATTCTATGTTTCAATCAAAAAGATGTGTTGACATATTGATGAGCCTCTAAGATAAAAGATACTATTGATTTATAAATCAATAGTATCTTTTATCTTCATGCTTTAAATTGTCTATAGTTATATACTAACGCATAGGAATAAACCCGCGATATTGGGTATAGTTATCGCTTTCAGCTATATCCGTTAAGAACAAGCTGGCAATTTCAAATTTCGGTTTTAAATACGGGAATGTATTGCAGGTCGCCCAAACAGGTTTTTCAATAGCTGCGGCTTCTTTTACCGCTACTTTATACCATTCGTTCGGTCCATCAAACCACATTTCTACCGTGCGTTGGAACGGGCATCCATTTACACTTTGAATGACTTGGCTAGTAAGAATGCGGTTTACTTCCGGTGCCTTTTCGAAGAAAGGTATTACTTTTTCAAAGAACCATTTGTCGCCTTCTTCCAGGGAAACTCCATCCGGGTACTTGATCATAAACTGCCACCGGTAATTCGGACCGTCTTCCATAGAGCGGCCATTCCCCTTTATATCCTTTTGCCAGCTGATCGGGAGAAAAGCAAAGATGAAGGGAGGCATTCCATTATCACCGCCGGTGGAACGTGCGGAATCGCCATCCAGCATATTTTCTTCCGACACTTCTTCAGGAATAGTTCCCTGCCATTTCAGTACATCCATCGGGAAGAACTCTTTAAGCGTTTTTACATTCAGTTCTTCACACATCGGATTTACCATCCAATAATGCTCGGTTAACTGCATTTTATATCCGCCAAACCGTTCTCCTTCCGGCGGAACCGGAAGTGCCGGATAAAAAGCATACTTTGATACATACGGTCCAAACTGTGCAATGCTTTCAGGAACATGATGATAATATAACCAATGCTTTAACTTGTGACGATTCTGCTCCTTTATGCAGTCTACATAAATCAAACTTCTCATCGGGTTAAATTCTAATCCCATATTTTCCATCTCCATTTTATATTATTTTTTATTCAGGCATAGAAGCCGTAATAAACTCGTTATATCCCGCCAGCTTTTTAAAGCAACATCAGGCTTCGTCTTTACAATATTTAATTTACTATTTTGTTTGAATGAACTTGCCTTCCTATGTATCGCGTTTTTCATTGGTAATAAAAACTTCTGTGCTCTACCTCGCCTTGTTCTATGCTTCTCTTAAATATGAATTTAGCGCTTACGCATCCCTATTTATTTTATCAGAATACCGTAACTATTTCATATACTATTATCACTCTATTTTAAAAATTTTTATAAAAGCATTAGCTTTTATTTTTTTATTAGGAGGAAATTCTAACATTAAACAGTCTTTTGTACTTTTATGCGGATTATTAATTATACCAGTTTTCACCTGTTCAGGCATTTCCATCGAATACGGATTGCGTTACATGTGTTGTGTCATTATAATACCACAGAAGTTGCGATATATTATACAAAAAAATATTGAGTCATAGAAACAGCAAGCCCCCCCTTTCACGACTCAAGCGGCAAACAGTCAGCTGACTGTTTGCTGCTGTTTAGCAAGAATAATAGTTTGTCCTATACCGCCATTTTCTTCACCATGAGTATAACCAACAACTGAGAAATGCTCTGACAATCGCTTGGCCAACAGTTCATAGTTTGGGTCTTTTTTCCTAATACAAGATGATAAGTGTACAGCACCTACCCCTTTTTTCATCAACACACCAATTTTCTTGTCAATATCGCCACCGTTATGCGTAAAGGCAACCAATTCTAGATCGTCTCGTCCTGCATAACGGGCAAAAGAATCAAGCCTCTGGAAAAAAGCATTCAGGCACCCGCCTCCAGTACAACGCATCATAGTTTCCTCATACACGATAATTGCTATCTTCATAATACTGCACCTCTTATTTGTAATATAAAAGCATTCGCCTAAACTTCATGTCTAGACGAACAAAATTCATCAACCTCTTAAATGTATCTGCTTCCGGCATAGCAATGTCTGCACAAAACATAGACATATATTTTCTCCCCCTTGGTGTAAGTAAAGTATTTAATTCCATTTTAGCAAAAGCTGGATCTATTAAATGTGACCACAATCACACCATTCAAACAAATTTAATCTTCATAACAAGCCGTCCACCTGGCATGGAGTATTATTAATTATTGCTGGTAATATCGGGTGGCTTTTTTCAGCCCGTCCTCTTCGATATTAACCATCTAATCATCTTCCCAAATAAGTAATAAAATCCGAGCCACCATTTTGCTGACAGTTTGATGACCATTATATAGGCCGTCTATTACTAATTTCCAGTCATTAAGTCATGTTTTTTACTGTCAAGATATACTTTTAATCCACCACATAAAAAAGGCTACTATTTAAAATACTACATAGTGGATACCCCAAGGGCCGGGGAGTAACGTGACACTAAAAAAACTTCACACAAATAAATTATCAGTAAAGAAAACGGCTCCCGCTAATATCAAAAAAACGCTAGACGACTTCATACAATTGACTGTAGTGCCCCCCGTTGTCAAGACACGTTTTTGAAAAATTAAGTTATGCTCCTTTCTTTTGCAATCTACATAATGTTGGTGAGTTTATAGACGACCCCGTGTAATATCCTATCGGTACATTTTTACC
>Ga0316604_10000548_pt1 | contig 43885 bp, 32 predicted proteins | sample OWC_soil_day20_C_FD_207650 | JGI IMG/M metagenome (GOLD analysis project Ga0316604, IMG submission 207650) | Wetland soil microbial communities from Old Woman Creek delta, Ohio, United States - OWC_soil_day20_CT | ecosystem: Environmental > Terrestrial > Soil > Wetlands | place: USA: Ohio...
TGCAATGGGATGGATAGCCCCGGATGCAGGAGAAGATGTAAATCCTTTAAATTTTGGAGGAGGATTTGCCAACCATGATGCCAGGTATGTGGCCGAAGCCATCAAATACCTTCAGGAGGTAAAAGTAAAAAGAGCTGCAGGTGAGTATAAACCTTATTGCCTGATCGTGTCGCTGGTGAACCCGCACGACGTACTGGCTTATCCCAAAACAGCAGGGACTTCCGGATATTACGCTGACGCCTGGTCAACAAGGGAAATTGGATTGCCTGATACCGTAAACGAACATTTACTGGCCAATAAAAAACCGATGGCGCAGGAACAGATCCTATTGGGCATGGATGCATCTTTAGGGCCTTTAACAACAGTAGAACAAAAGTTAGATTATATAAATTTTTACGGGTACCTGTTAACCCTGGTCGACAAAGAGATTGGTAACCTGATCAAAGAATTGTATGCTAAATATGGGGATGGAATAAGTCTGGCTGATACAGCTATTGTGACCTACACCTCGGACCATGGAGAAATGGGACTTGCACATGGGGGACTGCGTCAGAAAACCTTTGTAGCTTACGAAGAAGCATTGCGTGTTCCACTGGTTATATCCAATCCTGTTTTATTTTCAGACCACCCCATTCAACAATCTATGGCCCTGGCCACGCTGGTCGACATCATGCCTACGTTTATGGAGATTGCTAATGTATCTAACTCTCCTGCCGGACTTGCAGGCACAAGCTTGTTACCAATTATGGCGGATGGTACACCTGTACAGAATAGTATATTGTTTACATACGATGATACAAAAGCAGGTTCCAATAGCCAATGGTCTGTGGTAAATGCTGCAAATCGAATCCGATGTATCCGTACAGAGAAATGGAAGTATAGCTATTATTTTGATGCTTCGGGAGCTTATTACAACGAATATGAACTATACGATTTGGTAAACGATCCATCAGAATATACCAACCTTGCCTATGATCCGGCATACAACGAGGTTAGAATGGATCTGGAAACACAGTTGCATAAACTTGAAGTAGATAAGCTAAGAGTGCATAGCCCTCAACAATCTCAAAGCGTTGTTTGAATTGGGTAAACATTTGAGACGCCGGAGAATTTGAATGAGATTGATATATACACCGGTGATGAATCAGATTAGGGTGGATGTGCCTGTTAGGGTATGATTTTGGGGAAAGGCGCTACATCGCGTGAGATCCGGGATTATTTTAAGATAGGAGTAAATTTTGAAGGGGATTCGCGATATCCGACCTACCTGACAGATCGCACCAGGAGGCAAAATGAAAGGGCTACTGATCTTTTGATTGAAAATGGGCACAAAGAGGTGGTACTGGAATGGCTGCGTGATATAGGGATGTATTATGATGATGTCCAATTGGAAAGACCGGACTCCCCAGTCAAAAGCAGTCGGGTAAGGTTTTATAAATTTTTAGTTGACAGTAATAAGGAGAAGACTGGCTTTGTTTCGATGAGCTTAGAAAATGACGAGTCACAAGGAACAAGGGAATATTACAGATTTATAGGATTGTTGTGCAATAAGTTTGCACAAGGGGGGATTGTTAGTTTCCGACGAAATTGATAATAATTTTCATCCATCACTCTTAAAAAAATTAATATCCTTATTCCAAAATCCTAAAGTTAGTAAAGCCAATGCTCAGCTGCTCTTTACCAGCCATGATACAAACCTTATGGATCGAGACTGCATGAGAGATCTGTTTTATTTCGCTGAAAAGACAGATCTTTTAGATACAAAAATATTGGTAGTCCAGTTTTTAATGGTATAATAAATAAACCGGGCAATGAATGTCTTGGCATATTTCCTTCTGCCCTATGTCACGAACCTGCTTGAGATCGTTTACCAATTTTTCGTCATTGACTTGTTTGGCCGTTGCGTCCATTGCCCAAACTATCAATACAAAGATTATAAGCCCTTTTTTCATAAGTCCGTTTTACAAAAAAAATTATAGCTTTTCAAATGCAACCTTCTTTCCACGGCAGCCTAATCATAGTCAGAATAAAATAGTCGCGACTACCCACGACTATTTTGTTATGTACTGGCTATAAGGTTATAAGAAGTATGCCCCCACATCGTCGGAACATCCAAAACAATTGATACCATAAAAGGACGAAATAGTTCCTGTTACCTTTCCGACATTCTTCAGCTCCAGGGAGATGCTAAGACTGATTACAGGTTTTTTCAGATAGGCATCTGCTTTTCCCGGCTTGAAAAAGGAGCCTGATGATCATCAACTATAACTATAAGAACTTCAGTATCAGACCCATTAAAAAGAATGTTTTACTTACCATATACATTGCGTAGTAGTATTGTAACTTTACATTATAAATGAAATACATTATATGTTAACTTGAATAAATGTGTTATGCTCTATTGTACTGTTATACTGCATATTTATTCCACAGCATCTTTCTTTAATAATGCTGCAAAGGACATTTACAAATGTGTTGACACACTCAGGTAAAACAATAATATTTAACCATTATTATCACAAGTAAATCAAGATTAATGAAAAGAATGTTAAGTCCGTTTGCCATAGCCATCATCGCTATGGTATTTATCACAATTGCCTGCTCCAAAGAATCCGTAAACAAACCAGATCTGTCACTGCAAAACATTGCGGCAACAGCCAGCGTACCGGTAAGCAAAACTCCCGTAACTTTTGACTCAGGGAACGGAGTGTATATTTCCGCCTATGGTGGAGGTATTTCGTTTGGCAACAGCCAACCACATCCTACCACGCCTGATCCTTCCGGTATCTACGATGGTCAGCCTATATCCGTTAATTATGTTGGCTGGCAGTCAAGCTCTTCGGGCTCACCATATTCAACCATCAACGGCGGATATTTCAGCATTCTGGAATCTACTTCCCCCGGCGCTGTTACTGTAGATCAATTATCGAAGTATTTCAAGAGCTTACAGAATTATTACAAATACCCCGATTCCATTGCCTATCCTGCGCCTCTTGGCAGCACCACCGGCGCAGGTGGCGTCAAGGAAGTAAGGGGCATACTTGTCCGCGATCACACCTCACCTACATTTATGTCTGTAATGCCTGATACTTATGTCTATGTTGATCCGAACACTCCCGGCAAAGGTGATTCATATTATGGTGATCTGGTAAGGGACGGTTATATTATCTCTTTTTACGGACCTACGTCAATTAGCGGTACCGTTAGCAAAGTAATTATAAAATATAACGGTGCAGACGTTGTCCCTACAAGCTTTTCACTAACGTATCTGATTAATCGTACTACTGGTGGCTGGACAATTAAAGGCAATATTAAAATGCCAGACGGCACGGTGATTTTAGTGAATGATGAACTGGTAGTATAATCGTTGCCGTGATCACACGTCCCCCACATTAATGGCAGTAGTTTCGGATACCTATGTTTACAGAGGCCCGGGATCTAATCTGCCGACTAAGCCCTGGTGGTTTGGCGAGATTGAAAAGAATGGTTATCTGATATCTTTCTTTGGTCCTACTTCTGAATTCGGTTACGTCGACCGCCTGGAAATGAAATATAACGGTGTAGTGGTTAGCCCTGCTAGTTTTTCACTGACTTATAAAAGTAATGTTATGGAAGGCTGGATTATTGTGGGCACTATCACGATGGCTGATGGAACAGTGATTTCAATAAATGATGTGGTAGTGGTTTAGTGCAGAATACAAATAAGCAATAGCTACAACCTACTAACCTGAACCGTCCGGACTCCGCGATAGTAAGCCCAACAAATATAAAGGCCAGTAACCTGTACCGGGTACTGGCCTTTATACCTTTGCAGGGTTGATGTAGGCTGCCTGCAAAAAAATTAAGTCTGATCAACATTCAGCACTATCGGTATTTTGCTCATACAGAGACTATAACAATACAATATTATTCAGAAGATAGCATTCAATTTTTGAAATTGAATGAAGAGCTTCAATAATAATAGTACGGTCAATTGCTAATACCGGCTCTTCAATAGGCCTTTCTCCTCTTGATTTAAAAATCTCATCTATTCTTCTACGCATTTTCGGCTGAGGTTCATTCTCTCCGGTCTCCCAACTACTTACGGTTCTCTTTGAAACGCCAAGTAATTCAGCCATTCCTGCTGAGAAAGCTTGGAATGTTCCCGTTTTTTTTTTAAAATCTGACGAAAAATCCAATTTCTATCTGATAAATTTTAACGAGATATAGTAGGGAGTAAATGTTCTAAATCTCACTTTCTCTATATTTTCTCAACATTATCTCATAATTTTTGACTTATCGACGCAAAGTACTGTACTATATATAATATATAAGCGCTTAAAAATACTGAAAAATGGGAAAGTAGAAGTACGAATAACAGTAAAACCGGAAAAATCCGGTATCAAAAAAGCAAAGGAAAAGCTTAAAAAACGGCTTGATAACCACGGCATCACCCTGGTAAAATTGTCAGAGAGAGAAGAGTGTGGAGTGCATTATCAGACAGTGAAAGCGGCTTTCTCTACTAATTCCTTCTACTGGAATCAAGATGTAGCAGTTCCACAGCGCGAAAAAGCAAGTTGATAAGTCGGCAGGATGGCTGCTCATTACAAGCAAAGATAATTCGGTAGCAACATTGCTGGAGACAGGTAAACGGCTTCAGCGATTACTTTTAAAAATACGGGAAAGAAACATTGCCATTCAACCTATGACACAAATTTTGGAAGAACCAGCAACCCGACAAATACTACATTCATCTATCGGCATTAGCGATAACGTACAATTTATTTTGCGGACTGGCTATGTAACAAATTATCCGCTACCTGTTTCACTTCGGCGACCTGTTGATTGGTTTGTGCGTAACATTTGAAATCATGCAAAATAAAATTAACATTATAATCGCAGGGCTAATTTTTATAATTATAACTAAATGATTATGAGGTCAATAATAGCAAGAAATGCCCTCATCTCATTGTTATTATTTCTTGGGTTAAGTGCAATGTGCGGTGGTTTCTTTTTAATCATTTCACCATCTGGTAAATTACTGAGCGGATTACCTTTATCCATTTTAGAACATTCCCCGTTTCCCAATTTTCTTATTCCAGGAATTATTCTCTTCCTCATTTTGGGTTGTTTCCCGTGTCTTAGGGCTTTTCTTTTGATCCAACTGTACCAAATAACAAGAATCAGATAGGCAGGGATCAGGAAATTGGGAGAGGCAAGAAAAGACAGATCGGTCATATGTGCGTCTAAATCATCCCACTCATAGATGTTTGTGATATGCTCCGAAACGGTTGCTAGCATTTGAAAATAGTTTCACTGCCGTTTCGATCACTTTTGAATCAATGAGTGTTTCCAGCGGAGAAGTAAAATGAAGTAATTCAACAAATGAAGTAATTCGACTATTGCTTTTACCTGTCGGGCGAAGGACACTACTTTTTTCAATTCCTTTTCAAGATTAAGCAGATCTGCAGCGTAAAGTAGATTGGTTATTTTTTTTACTTTATACTTATGTGGCACTGCGATAACAGGCACGAGGGAATGTGTAATAAGGTTTCCTGTATTTTTTCCATAATGTCATTTTTTAAATTTTATTAACGCTGACTTTGTTGCTGGTGTATCATCTCCGAACAGAATGCCCCATTTCTTAAATTTTTCGGAATGGTCGAATACTATTTTTAGTACTGCTATAACAGGCAGTGCCAGGAACATGCCCGATATGCCCGTCATCGCTCCTCCGATGATGATACCCACCAGGGAAATAAATGCGTTTAGCTTAACCTTACCACCAACAATACGCGGCATTAATATGTTGTTATCAAAAAACTGAACGACCGCAATGGTGCCCAACACGATCAGGATATCTACAATACGATCAGATGAGACCAGCGTGATCAATACGCCCAGAATATTGCCGATCAATGCACCCAGGTAAGGGATGAGGTTCAGGAACGCGAACATTAGTCCTATTAATAAGGAATTTTTTATTCCGAACAAGGCCAGCGCACCTCCCAAAAGCAGGGTAATATAGGCGATCTGTATAAGCAACCCGACAAGGTAACTTTTAACCATGCTTTCGATCTGCCGCATCGTAATTTCTACATTTTCGTATTTGTCCTGCTCGAACCATAGTAATACAAATTTTACAAAGAGGCTTTTGTATAAAATGATCAGGTAGATATATACTGGTAATAATCCGAAAAATAGAAAAATACCAGTGGCTGAGACAACAGCTCCGCTCAGCAGGCTGCCTGCCAACCCGAAAAGCTTGTTGCTTTGTTCGTTGATAAATTTCAACTGTTCCGTTGGAGAAAATCCGAAAACATGGCCGATCCATATACTCAACGTATCCAGGTGTTTTGTAACGTTGTGCGCTATTCGCGGAAAGTCCGTCAGAAGAATGCCTACCTGATTGGAAAACAACCATCCGATAAGTAACACACTGATGGTCAATCCTGCAATCGGCAAAAAAATTGCAATCGCTACCGGCACCTTCAATTTTCTGAAAAATCGAAATACGGGAAGCAATAGCAGGCTTACAAAAAAGGCCATCAGGAGCGGCATGACTACGATCTTTCCCATCACGATGACCGCGCCAGTCAGGAACAGCCCAAGCAATTCCAGCGCCCGCCTTACAGTAACAGGGATTTCTTTCATATCAGGAGTTATTTCTTTTTTAAAAGCGTTTTGTAAACTTCAAACCATCCTGTTATAAACAGGCTTACTGCCGCGCAGAGCATAAAATCTCTCGCGCTTATCCGGGTTAATTGAAACACACTCTGTACAAAGGGAATAAAGGCTATTCCTGCGATAAATAGCAGCGAGGCAAACAGGACAAAAGGTACCAAATTATTTTTGAACCGAATGGTTTTAAAAATATTTTCCTGGAAGGACCGATTGACGAAGGTGAGAAATACATTACTGATTACAAGCGTAAGGAATATAACTGTCCTGACATATTCGATCGCATAACCGCTTTGCATAAAACCATAGTACAGGGAAAGAATTCCGAGTGCGATTACCAACCCTTGGATAAGACTGGTGAGCAGTTCCTTTCCGGTGAACATGTTATGAGATGTCTTTCTGGGCGGCTGGATCATAATCGAGCTTTCCACAGGCTCTCTTTCAAAAAAGATGGAGCAGGTTGGGCCCATGATCAGTTCAAGAAATATCACATGAATAGGGGTGAAGATATTGGGGAACCTCCAACCCAGTAATAAAGGAAGGGAGGCCGTAAGTATAATCGGTATATGAATGGAAATGATGTAGCGAACGGCTTTTTTGAGGTTATAGTAGATCTTTCTTCCCTGTTTTATTGCTTCAGTTACTTTTTCCAGGCGGTCATCAGTAAGAATAAGGTCTGAGGCTTCCCTGGCAATCTCCGTGCCCCTGCCGCCCATCGCTATGCCGATATTGGCTGATTTCAGGGCCGGGCCATCGTTCACACCGTCTCCCATCATGGCAACGGTCTCGCCGTTTTCTTTCAATGCTTCAATGATCTTCAGCTTGGCCTCTGGAAACATCCTGGCAAAAACAACTACTTCCCCCGCTATTTTGCCAATTTCGGCTGACGTCATGGTCATTAATTGTTCGCCCGTGATAGCGGCACCATTCAATTGCATGCCGACCTGTTTAGCAATATGCAAGGCTGTCTCCTTATAATCGCCTGTTATAAGCTTTACCTTTATCCCTGCGGCATACCATTGGTCGAATTCCTTTTTTACCCCTTCTTTAGGAGGATCATACAAAGCGAGCAGGCCCTCGAACTGCCAGTTAAAGCTCTCCTGCAGTTCCGGGAATTCCTTTTCGCTGAAAGTAGCAGAACAAATCCCTAGTAAGCGAAGCCCTTTGGCCGCCATAGCGTTGATCACTGCATTTATTTTTACGATAGCTGCAGGGGGCATTTTACACACATTCATTATTCTCTCAGGCGCTCCCTTTCCTGCAACAACGATGTTGCCGTTCATCCTGTAAACATGGGTCATCATGGGTGGCGTGCCATTTAACGGGTATTCCCGGATCATTTCTTCCTTTTGGTCCTGTGCCTGGGGAACTCGTTCATAAGCTGCTATGATAGCTTTTTCCATAGCATCAAAAGCCGCTTGTTCACTGGCCAACCTTGCGTATCTGAGCACTTTACTGCTCTTAATAGCACTTTCCGGCATAATAACTTCGGTCATGTCTTTTTCAAAATTATAGATACTGTTGACTTCCATTCTATTTTCGGTGATGGTGCCCGTTTTATCAAGGCAAATGACGCTTACAGCCCCAAGATTTTCTATAGTGAGCGGTTGCCGTGTTATGATACCCAGTTTTGACATATGGAATGCCCCGAGCGCCATAAAAGAGGAAAACGCCACGGGAATTTCCTCCGGCACAACGGCCATCGCGATAGTAAGGCCTAATAGGAGGCTTTGAATAATACTTCCAGAATGAAGATAATTGACTAACCAGATCAAAGCAAAGGTGACAAAGCCAATGGCCGCCATAATTTTCACGAATCGCCCAATCTGATTCTGTAACAGCGTTCTGGAAGTTGAAATAGCGGTGATGGATTTTCCCAACTTTCCTAAAACAGTGCTGTTACCAATGGCGGTGACGGTTGAGTAACATTTTCCCGAATTTATGGTTGTTCCCTGGAAGAGCTGGTTATACCCCTCCGATGCATTTTTATCCACCGGCTGAGATTCTCCGGTAATAATTGATTCATTGATGCTCAGATCGTTGGAACGAAAAATTGTACAATCGGCGGGAACGCTGTTGCCTTCTTCCAGCGACAATACATCGCCAGGTAGCAGGTCCTCCGAGAATATGATCTGCTCTTTCCCATCTCTCACTACCGTAACCTTTGGCTGCGTGAATTTTTTGAGCGCCGCCAAGGCTTTGGAGCTTTTGACCCCCTGGAAAAAAGAAATAGCTCCTACAAAGACCATTGCAGCCAGCATCAGCAGTCCTTCTTTTACCTCTCCCAGGATGAAATATAACAGGCAGGCAAGGAGAAGCATCAGAAACATGGGTTCCTTTATGATCTCCCAGACCATTCTGATAAACCCATGTTCCCGGGCTGCTTTGAATTGATTTTTACCATATTGCCTGACGAGTGCTGGTACGTCCAGGTCTTTCAAGCCTGAAAAACCTGGTTCTAAACTTACGATTTCCATACCGGCTAATTTTATTGGGTCTTTGATGGCAGACCTGATGAATATATAAAAGCCCGCTCAGATAGGAAATGACGAAAGTCATCGCGGATTGTGATTCTTAATTTATCTAAAGATCAGCTTTTATGGAAAATAAGAGGTTACATAATTCCTTTAAATAGTTATATGATTCACATGTTGTTAGTTTGTAAAGCGATAAAGCTTCAATGCTTTATCCCGCCAAAGAAACGCCTATCAATTTTCCGATACCAAAAGTAATAGCCGCCGCAATCAAACCAAATAATACCTGCCTGAAACCAGAGAACCAAATACTTTTACCTGTAAATAGCGTAATGGCAGAACCAATTAAAAATAAGCCAGCCGCACTACCAATAACACTAATGCTAATGGCTGTTATACCTGATGTGAACATAAAAGGAATAACTGGTATCACAGCTCCAATGGCAAAAAGTATAAAGGAATAAACAGCAGCCTCCATAGCTGAGCCTTTCAGTTCTTCTGTGTTGATGCCCAATTCTTCTTTCACTAATACTTCATATGCATGATTCTTATCCAGCATAATTTCTGCTGCCATGGTATTTGCCTGATCTTCAGGTATGCCTTTGGCAATATAGATTAATGCAAGCTCTTTTTGTTCTCCTTCAGGATTTGTTTCCAGTTCATCCATCTCCAATTGCATTTGGTTTTCATGCAACTCCTGCGAACTTTTAACTGAAATCCATTCTCCTAATGCCATTGATAATGCACCGGCTAATAATCCTGCCACTCCAGCCAACAAAACACCTGAACCTCCTGCCGTTGCCCCGGCAATACCCATCACTAAACTAAAGTTGGAAACCAAACCATCATTGCCGCCTAATACTGCTGCCCTTAAAGCATTGCCTCCAACAGAACGGTGCCTGCGTTCAAATTTGGCTACATTGCTTCCTGTAACCTTAGATTCATTTTCTAAAAGCGACCTTAGTATTTTTACATGGTTGGTTTCGCTGCCGTTAATGGGTAACTTATTTTTGTTCTTGGCATTTATAACAGCAGTAGAAATACTTTTTTCAGTATCCATCAATACCCCCAACACATAATCGTAACCAAAAATTTTACCAATGGTAATAAGTGCCTTTGCTCTGAAAGATGGTGGTGGAAATATTCCAGTTGATGCCGGATTCAACTTTTTCAAAAAAGCCTCTGCATGATTTTTTTCTATAGCACTCATTTGCCGGAATACATTGGCAATCGTTGTATCAGATTCTGCATCTGCTAATTTGCTGTACAAAAAAGAAGCATCCACTTCTGTTTGAATATTTTTGTTTGGAGATGTAGTCATTATTTGATGTGGCTTTAAGATGGAAAATGGAATCCCTCAATAACTGAAGGACTCCTGTAATGATATTTGAATATTAAAAATGAGTTTAATTAATCACTATCATTTTCTCCTTCATTATTATATTGAACAACACCAGTAGAAATTTCCGTATGTCTTATCTGTCCGCCAAGGTAGCCTGTTCTGGCAACCAGCACAAAACTTATAACCGAAAGAATAAGAACGATAATAGATGAGGGTTTTATCAGTAAATTTTCGAAACGGCTCATTACTAAGACTATTACCGACATTATACCTAATATAATCAGGCTTATCAAAGCATACTTTGCCGAGTCTTCATGTTGCTTTATGATAGTTTCTGATACGCCTTTTATGTTTTCAACTGCTTCTTCGGCACCCTCGCCTGTTGAGTAGGCTATACATGCACTAATGGCAGAGATGATAAAAATAAAATAGGCCGCATTTTTTGTTTGATTGCTCTTTGTCCAAAGTCCATACCCCAAAACTAATCCACCCAATATGGACCCAAAAATCGGCAAATGTGTGATTAATAAATGCAAATGTACCTGGTTCATATCAACATATTTTACAGTGAAGTAATTGTAAGAAATTTTTCTCCGCTGGTCATTGAAATGCCGCAACGTTTAGGGGCGGTTGTTTCATAAGTATTACCACAAGTAGGACAAACATAAAATACTGTTGGCAATGATTTGACTGTATTATTCTGCAAAGCCACCAACGCATTTTCATACATCACTTTGTGTTTCTTTTCTGTTTTGTAAGCATAATTTAAACTTATTATTGCCAACTGATTACCTGCTGTATTCGCTACGGTTAAAAACTCAGGATACATAGTAGTAGCTTCATACGTTTCGCCCGTTATGGCATCCTGCAAATTTTCTTTGGTTGTCTTTACAGAAAATTCCGGTTTAATCGTTGGGGTAGCAACACCTGATTCCTGTAGAACTGCCTTATGATTATTGGCATGAATATTTTCTGCTATGGATGCAGCTTTAAAAAGCAAAGCAATCTGATGGTAGCCATCGTGCTCTGCCTTTTTGGAATAGGCGGCGTACTTTGCACTGGCAGTTGTTTCGCCTTTAAAAGCAGCCTGTATATTTTCTAATGTTTTTATTTTGGCATCAGCAGTTGATACATCGCTTGCAGATTTTTCGGTAGATGTCTTATCATCTTTCTCATTTTCCTTTACTTCGTTTTCACCACTTTCTTTATTTGATTTCTGGGAGGCATTATCCGCCTTATTTTGTAAAGGAGCTTTCATAGCGGCATCCGTATTAGTGTTGCCGCAGGAGATAAGAAAGAAACTTATTGTTGTTAATACTGTAAATGGAATAATTAATAGCTTTTTCATTTTTTTTATTTGTTGTGAATAAAATGATAAAGCAAAGATGCTATTGCAGCCATTTACCACACCTTTGTAGTTTCTTAAGATTGGCTAAAGATTATGCAGGGAATTTTAAAGAGAATATCGTATTGGATTTAGAAGAGGACACAATTATTTCAATGTGCTGTATATCTGACAATTTTTTAACAATGGACAGTCCCAGGCCATTTCCTGGAATTAGAGAGTTTCTTGAATCATCGGCACGATAAAACCGGTTAAATAATAGCGGTATTTGTTGTTGCGTAATTACTGTACCATCGTTTGTTATTGAGAATGTTTTGGTGTCAATATTCCAACTACAATTTATTGTTCCATTTGTGGCTGCGTATTTCACAGCATTGCTAAAAAGATTGTCTACTATCACAGATAAGAAAAAGCTATTTGCATATACTGAAACGGATTCTGCAATGGTTGATGTAACGCATATTTTCTTTTCCTGTATTTGTTTGCCAAATTTTAATTCTGCCTCTTTTAAAATATTATTTAGATCAACTGTTTCTTTTTTTATCGAACCTGATTCAAGACGAGCTAATTGCAATAGTTGGTCAAACAAATTGTTTAGTCTGTCTGTTTGAGTGAGCACTTCTTTTATTTTTTCCTCGTATTGTTCCGGTTCTCGTTTTTTTCGAAGCAATACTTCCAGGGTGCCCTTGATGGCGGCAAGCGGTGTCCTTATTTCGTGAGAAGCATCGGCAGTAAATTGTTTTTGTTGTTGAATACTACTATCTATTCTATTTAGTAATTCATTTATAGTAGTTGCCAGTTTGTAAATTTCATCTTCATTCTCGGGCAATGGCAAGCGGGTATTTATGTTAACATCATTAATGCCCGAAGCTGCCTGAATTAACCGATGTACAGGAGCAATAGCTTTGGAAGCCGCAAAGTAAATAACACAATATAGTACCAGTAAAAGAATAAGGAATGAAATGCAAAGAGTAATGAAAAGGTTGTGTAATACATAATAAGATTCCTGCTGTGAAACTCCGATTGTCAGTTGACCGATAATTTTTCCTTCGTCATTTTGAACTGGAAATTGTCCAAGCCTGAGCCGTTGATTATCTATAGTGGTGTTATAAAAATATTCTTTCGCAATCAAAGGGTTAAATAAAAAGTGATTCGACCGCAGGTTTTCCGATCTGAAAATCATCCTGTCCTTGTTATTTACAATTTGAATAAAAGTCGGATTGACTTCTACTTTTTTATGTTCGGCTTCTTCCCATTCAGGCATTTTGATGACGATTATACTGTCCTCTTTCCAGTCAAGTGAATTTATTATTTCCTCTTTTTCCAGTAAAATATCGGTATCAAGATGACGGTATGAACTTAAATAAACAACTGCATAAATAATAACAAATACAATGGCCGTTGTTATAGCAACAGCAAGGGTGTTAAAAAGAGCAATTCGTTTTTTAAAACTCAATTTCATTAATTATCATTTATACGGTAACCAACACCTCTTATGGTTTGAATGAATGATTCTTTGTCTTTTGTATCTATTTTCTTTCGCAGGGCATTGATAAAAACGTCTATTACCGAAGTATCTTTATCAAAATGTATATCCCAAATTTTTTCAATAATTCTTGACCGTCTACAAACCTTGCCTTTATTACGAAGCAGATATTCTAATAATGCAAATTCTTTTTGAGTGAGCTCAATGGGCTTACCATTTTTGGTAACCAGGTGGGCATCTGTATTCAATACAATGTCTGCAGTTTCAAAAACATTCTGTTCCCCTGTTTTGTTCCGAAGCAGCACCCTGATACGGGCCAATAATTCTTCAAAAGCAAAAGGCTTTTTTAAATAATCATTGGCACCGGCTTCCAAGCCAAATACCGTATCATCTACGGTATCTTTTGCAGTTAAAAAAATGACTGGGACAACTTTGTTTTCTTTACGGATACTCCTACAAATTTCTATTCCACTAACACCTGGCATCATCCAGTCTAATAAAATGATATCATATTCATTCAAATTAGCTATTACCATTTCAAGAGCTACTCTGCCACTATTGGCAACATCTACGGAAAACCCTTCCTCCTCCAATCCTTCCTTTAAAAAGCCAGCAATAGCTATTTCGTCTTCTGCCAAAAATATTCTCATATTGTTAAGATAAAGAGAAAAATATGGATTTCGCTTATTTCGCATCAGGATTTGAAAAATCTGGTAAGGCAAGTTCTACTCCAGCTCCATGTTTATATACCAATTCCCCCCCCAAATATCCTGTTCTGGAAATAGCGGCAATTACACAGGCGAATAGAATAACACTTATAATTCTTGCCCAACTTTTATAGTATTTAAAAAAATGAATGCACAAGTAAACTGCAGAGGTGATAATAGTTAGCCATAAAGCAATTGTCGCTGCCTGTTCATGTAGTTCCATTGCTTTGTTTAATGGTCCTTCTTCCAGTCCTTCTCCAGCGGCATTGCCTGCAAGATAAGAAACCACAGTACCAAGCGTCCCTAATATCAGAAGGTAAAAAGCAGATTGCCGAAAGAATACTTTTTTATAAAAAAAACCAATCACTTCAAATAAAAATCCTACTATTAATAAAGCAATGGGAAAGTGGACTACCATTGCATGGAGATGTGTTGGGGAGATCATAATCGTTTTTTTTACAAAGATGGTCTCCCCTATATTTGAATGTGTTTAGCAGATTCTTAAGATTGACTTAAGATAGTTTGTATCTGGTTCTTTTGCTGGATAGGTTCAATAGTGTCTTTTGGGCATGGGTGGTTCAATCGTTTCTTTGTTTCCAGTAAAGAAATACTCTGCTGGCTGATATTAAGGGCATCGGCTAACACATAACGAACTGCAGGCTTTTTAAAAAAAGAACAGAGGCACGGCTAATCCACCGGCAAACCTGTAAGGAAGAAAGCAATATGGCAATCGAATTACAAGCGGAAATAGACAAGAACCGGCTTCGCATTGCCAATGCACAGCAACTTATGCTGGATGGTAAACTAAGCGCTACGGACTACCGGGAGGTAAAAAATCGGTATAGTGGATCAACAATAGGTTACTTAATGTTTATTATTACAATAAACATTATTACCATAATAATGACAATAAACGATAATTATGTCATAAAAAAATATTTACGACAATAAAATTGAATTTATTGTCGTAAATTTGGTATAATTGATGTTTTTATGGCAAAGGTCAGTTATACTCAAATTCTTCAGGAATTACAACAGATTAGAAAAACGCTGGAAAAGTTTGGGGATGGAGCAAGTCTTGAGATGATAAAGAATGCGCTGGATATTGGAATAGAGCTCCGAACTTTACATAGGCGTTTGGATAAATTAATTGATGACGGCATTATTGCTACTTCAGGTAAAACTAAAGCCAGACTTTACCATTTAGTTTCCACTCCACCTGTTGAGAAGCAAAAAGGTGGAGGAGACAATAGTACCATCCCATTATCAGAAGGAGGTAAAGAAATACAGGAGATTATTTCCAAACCGACCAATACTCGCTATCCTGTGGGATATCAACGTGATTTTTTACTTTCATACCGACCTAACATTGATAGTTATCTTAGTGAGGATGACAAACGTAAACTTGCTACATTAGGAAAGACGGCAAGATTACATCAACCAGCAGGCACATATGCTAAAGAGATTCTGCAACGCCTGTTGATCGATTTATCCTGGAACTCCAGCCGCCTGGAGGGAAATACATATAGTCTGTTAGATACACAACAACTGATCTCTCTTGGAAAGTTTGCTGACGAAAAATCAGCTGCAGAAGGTCAAATGATACTCAATCACAAGGATGCAATTGAGTTTATAGTCCAGACGACTGAGGATATAGGATACAACCGCTATACAATAAAGAATCTGCATGCTTTGCTGTCTAATAACTTATTGCCGGATCCTGGAGCAAGAGGGCGATTGCGGACATTTGGCGTAGGTATCGGCAATTCAGTGTTTACACCGCTGGCTATTCCACAGGGGATTGAAGAGATGTTTGAAATCATACTTGAAAAGGCAAGGGAAATTAATGATCCTTTTGAAAAGTCGTTTTTTGTAATGGTACATTTGCCTTACCTCCAGCCTTTTGATGATGTAAATAAACGGGTTTCCCGTCTTGCGGCGAATTTATCATTAAACAGATATAACCTGGCTCCGTTGGCATTTGTTGATGTGCCTAACGATATTTACATAATGGGAACATTGGGGGTCTATGAACTCAATCGCATTGAACTTTTAAAGGATGTTTATATGTGGGCATATGAACGGTCCGCACTTCGCTATGCATCTTTACGCCAGTCATTAGGAGAACCGGATCCCTTCAGAATCAGATATAGAAATGATATTCGTAGCCTTATTACTGAAATAGTTGCTAACGCCATACCTCCGGGAGAAGCTGGGAAATTGATTGCCAGGAGGGCAGCAGCTCTACCCCAGGTAGATCAGGAGAGATTTATTGAAACTGTTGACACAGAATTGTTGTCCCTTCATGAGGGTAATTTTGCAACTTATTATGTTCGACCGGCAGAATTTAAAAATTGGGAAGCGGTCTGGAAAAGATCTTAAGGGCAATTTAATATTGGTGGTTTCCTCCGGGAAAAGGGGGCTATCTATCCATGGAATACTTAGATTCTGACTTATATTTTAGGTTTTTCGCAGCTTTTTCTCCATGGGGTATTTTATTCTTTATATCCTTTTTGGATTCCGGGTCCATGCGTTATCCTGATAGAAGGATTCATTTTACTTATCTTCAAAAACAAATGCCCTCTTACAATAATTGCGCGCAGATATTCCAATTCTTCCAAAGACAACTTTGATATTTTTTTGCCCAACTGGTTCGCAAAGTATAACAAACTTATTTATACAATTATTTTTATACTCATCGTTATCCTGCTTATTTATAGAATAACAAACCGATAATTATGAAAATAGAAACACCACGAAATATTCGTCTCTTTTTTTTATTATTTCTTGAAATAGGAGCGATCACAGGCGGTGGATCTTTGATTATTTCACCCTCCGGAAAATTTTTGCGAATACCTTTGTCGATGATAGAAAAATCTCCCTTCATGTTAATTACTCTTTCAATACTTATTATTTTCATAATGGTGCTCATTATAGGGAAAATAAATTTGTCTCACCGGTTTGACAAAGAGGTAAAGGAACTTTTTTCTCAATCGAAGAGTATTTCCAACGAAACATTCAGTTATAAACAATTATCTAATTTGCCAGAACCGGTACAACGCTATTTCAGGCATGTATTAAAAGAGGGACAACCTTATATAAATTATGCGAGGCTTACACATGATGGACTATTTAAAACCGGCCTGGATAAAAAATGGCAGAGCATAAAAGGAGAACAATATTTCACTACCGAAAATCCCGGCTTTATATGGAAGGGTAAAACTACTATGTTTACTGCCCGTGACATGTATATTGCAGGCAAAGGCAGACTTGTTGTTTCACTTTTTTCCCTATTTAATATTGTAAATGGACAAGGAGAGAAATTTAATCAGGGAGAGTTGCTTCGGTGGCTTGCCGAAAGTGTTTGGTTTCCAACCAACTTATTACCCAGTCAAAAATTACAATGGACAACAATTGACAGTCATACTGCAAAATTAACTTTCAAATACAATGAGCTATCAATATTTTACATAACTACTTTTAATGATACAGGAGAAATAATACAGATCGAAACAAAACGATTTATGGGAAATGGAAATATGGAAACCTGGATTGGTAAATTAACTAATTACAAGGATTTGAACGGAATAAAAGTGCCAACTATTATTGAGGCTCTATGGAAATTAGAAGAAGGCGACTTCAGTTATGCCAGGTTTAATCTGAAAATGATAGAGTATAACAAACCGGAAAAATTCTGATATTCTCTGTGATAGATTTCTATGAAATGCATCTGGATTTCAGAAAAAGTTGCCGGGAAAGCGCAATAAACAGAAAAAGGTGCGATTAATCGCACCTTTCGTGAACCGGATTGGAGAGTTTCCAAACCAGTTAAGGGACATGCAACTGTTTCACACGATTAAACGTGTGATTTAAACCAACTTATTATAATTCCCTGAGAAAATCAGTTGGAGGAACAGAACTATGTAGAGAAAGTGGTGGAACTATTAAAAGAGTGTGCTCAAAATTATTATTGTATCAGACGATAGTACGTAATAAAACAAAAATAAGCGGCTTGATTTCGGATTGTACCGGAATCAAGCCGCTTAATAAATCAAAAACGTCTTAGTATATCTATTAGTATATACCTGAATTATTTATCATCTCTGAATAAAGATTACCATTCGATGCATCGCTGAATTCAAATCGTCTTGGAGTTTGATCGGTCAGCAGTGCGATGTTATATATCACTTCCGGCGTGGAAGGAACGGTTGTGTTTTGCAGATGCAATTTGGTGTTATTATCTGTTAACGTCCATACGCCATATGTATACACCGAGGTGGTAGTGTAGGTTATCTGCGTATAAGTACCATCCGCTGCAAATCTATAGTAAAAGCCGAATTTGCTGGAACTGGCGGGTAATGCAGTCACCGGAGAAATTCTGTTCTCTCTGTAAGCCAGCGTGCATGGAACAGTAAGATAATTCTCGTAATAGTTTTTATACTTCCAGCCTCCGGCAGTTAACATAGCTGCTGTTGTGCTGGTACTATTATTGCCGGGCACATTAGTAGAAGAATAAAACACAGAATAGCTGTTGGAGACTTCGTCGTACACTGTCAGATTATAAGAATCTACAACCTGCAGATCAAAAGTATGCTTAAGATTAGCAATGGAAGTAGAGATCATGCTTACCACATGAAGTCCGCTGGTTGTTGTCAAACTCCATGTGCCCTGATCTACCACCGTTGTGCCGGCAGCATTTTTTACAGTATAGGTGCCTGTCTGGCTTGAAGTACCCGACTGTGTGAAGTTGAGCCGGGATTGTAAATTTGCAACCGTACTATTACTGGAACGGTTATACTTAAATACGACAGATGGTGTTCCGCTACTGTAATTGTTAAACTGCTCAAATAACACCCAGGTCTTGGCGGCTAAGAAAGTAGCGGCAGTTGCACCGCTTACGGGTACACCATCTCCTTCTGCAGGGTTTACTACAATGGCTAATGATCTGTCAAATTTTAAAAGTGTAGTTTCTTGCTTTGAGCAGGATGCTAATAGTACTAAGAGAGTAGATGCTACTAAGTTGGTTAACTTCATTGGTTAATGTGAGTTAAAAATGATTAAACGGCATGTCAGAATAAAAATATCAATATTTATTGAATAAAAATATTTAAACAAATGCAATAAAATTGTTGATTTCGCGTGTATTCGCTCATGACAATAAGGTGTTATTATGCTGGTATTATTGCGCTGATTTCGCTGGTAAATTTTAAATGCTTCGTCTTAATTTGGACTGAGTCCTGTCTGCTTTTTTTGATAGTTTCCCGGTTCTTTGCCTCGCTAATTAAATAAATGTGTATAAGTTCGATAGCGGTTTTCCTGTTTCCTGTAATGAAAATTGCATCAAAAGTCCATCCATCAGCGCGGCAAGTGTTTGTGCTTTTTTTTTGTATTAATCAGTATACGAATTACCTGTATTTTTCTTTTGTAATGGGCTTTCCATCATGAACGTATTGAAGTAATGTTGCATGATTCAAGTCAACAAATCTTCCATTACTACACTGCCTTCCAGCAATATGTACCTATATTCATCTCCCCAGAAAGTATCAATATAATCTGCCAACTGAAAGATCTGGGAGAATTCCTCTATTGTCATTGTTCAAAGATGATATTTTAATATAATAAACATCCATTATCCTCCTATTACAAATGATCTACACCGGTAGTTAATGGTATAAAAAAAGAGGTCATCAATTATGATAACCTCTTTTTCGTGAACCGGATTGAAATAGCTTCAAACCAATTGAGGGAAGACCTACAAAGCCTATATGCATTTAAGTCATTAATATTAAAGTAGTAGATTGTACGCATGCTTCGTTTTCTATCGAAGCTGTACGTGCAAATGATCGTCATGCCTTACCGCCTGAGACCCATGAAACCTGATTTTATCGCTTTGAAGTTTTAAGCCGGGTTTTCAAATGCGGCTCTATAAATATTCCCCCGATTACTTCTTTCGAAGCAAAAAAATTGACCAGCGCTTTTGATCTTACGCTATCAAAAATGAAATTGCGTTTATTCCTCTGTGAAATTAGATTGCTTAAAAAGCTGTATTGCCAGTGTCCCTGGCTTGCAAAAAGTGCTGTGGTATTTATTTCCTCTGGCCGGGCCTCTTCACCAATGCCATAACCAATGCAGGAAGGTGTTGTATTGGAAGGTTGCCCTGTTATCTTATCTATATAATAAAATGCGAGGTCTAGCTTTTTACCGTCATTGTGGCTCAGATGAGGGACTAACGGAAAGCTGTTGATAAAGGGAAACCCGGCATCCAGGTAGCTTAATATGCTCGATTCGGTTTGTTATCTACTCTCTGCGCCTCTTTCAAACACCTTTCTTTTGGTATATAATTATGTGTGGGCAAAATTAAAAAATTTAGGACGAGTAGATTTTCTTCCAAATATTTGGTTCGGCTTTTAAGAAACAGTGCTTACTTCAGACATGTTCACTTTTAGGTTTTCAAATTGATCACTATCCTTTAAGGCCCAGTCAGCCATCGCTAATAGAACAGGGATCAAGTCATTACCCGACGGCGTAAGGCTATAAATCGTGATAGGCGGCATGACCTGTTCTACTTTTCTTGTTATCAAATTATCAGCCGCTAATTGCTTCAGGTGTTGAACCAGCATTTTTTCAGTGATAGCAGGTATGGCTTTTTTTAATTCATTATAACGTCTCGGGCCGTTCATCAAATAGTAAAGAATGATGGATTTCCAATGACCGCCGATCTTATTCATTACATATGTTATCGGGCAGTGCATCTCCGAAATGCCCTTATTCTCGTTCCAGGTAGATTGTTCTTTTATTTTGGTCATGTGTACTTACTTTAGGGTAGGTGCTTGTAGTAAAGTTAGCATAAATATAGCTTTGCATCACATATAAAAATAAAACAATGAAAATTACACTTACCGGATCTCTGGGCAACATCAGTAAGCCACTGGCCGAATTTCTGATAGCCGCCGGACATGAAATCACCGTCATCAGCAGCGACCCTAAAAAGAAAACTGATATTGAAATGCTCGGAGCAATAGCTGCCATGGGCACTATAGCCGACACGGACTTTTTAGTCAGTGCATTTAAAGGAGCGGATGCAATTTACACGATGGTGCCTCCTAACTGGGGTGTAAGTAATTACCGGGAGTACATTGCAACCACCGGGGCAGGTTATCGGGATGCGATCAAAGCCTCTGGCGTAAAGCATGTTGTTAACCTAAGCAGCATCGGAGCACATCTCGCCAATGGCACCGGCCCTATCGCAGGTCTTTACGATGTGGAACAAGCCTTAAATGATCTTGAAGGTGTAGGCATTAGACACTTGCGCGCGGGCATTTTTTTTACAAATTACTTCTTCGATATAGGCATGATCCGGAATATGGGAATCATGGGTAACAATTATAGCGGTCAAAGCCAATTGGTTATGGTACACCCAAGGGATATAGCTGCTGCGGCCGCCCGGGAAATACAGACCTTGTTTGAAGGGAAGAGCCACCATTATATTGTCGGTGATGAGTGCCAGGCGGCGGCTGCGACTCATTTACTTGGCGCAGCCATTGGCAAACCGGAATTAGCCTGGGTACAGTTCAGTGATGAAGAAACTTTTGCCGGAATGACCGCCGCAGGCATGTCAGCGGCTATAGCAGAAGTTTACGTGGAAATGGGAAGGGCAATTAACAGCGGGATACTTTTCGAGGATTTTAACCGGAATAAACTGTATCATTCGGGAAGCATAAAGCTGAGCGACTTTGTTCATGAATTTACTAACGTTTATCAATCACAACAACAACAACAATGATCAACAGAAATCACCCCGCATTTAAAAAGGAAGCCGAACCATTTTACAACATTATTATGGAAGGGCTTAAAGGAGTAGTGGATGGTGAGCATTTTTGGGATAGTGTTTCCGAAGATGCCGTCTTTGAGTTTTTATACCGCTTTCCCGGGTTTCCAGGTAAGATCGAAGGACGAAAAGCTTATATGGATTGGTTTGGCGGATACCCTATGGTCCTTCATACCGCTGATAATCTGATCATTCACAGATCAGTTGAACCCGGCGTTATTGTTTTGGAATATCAGGTTCATGGCCACACGCCTTCAGGTAAAGTATATGACAACCGGTTTTGCTCGATTATCACCGTTAAAGACCGAAAAATCAGTTACTGGCGCGATTACATGGATTCACTTGCGGTAATGATGATTGGGGAGGCCTGATCCTGAGATTTGGGGGACAAATTTCAATTAACCTCGTTATTAATTTAAAAGTGGTTGTCGTTTTGATCCTCCCTGATATGAATACACCTTTCTCGGATTTGGATACTTTTCCAATGTAACAGCGGGCGAACTTTGTCAGAATAAACATAAGATCTGAGATATGAAAATAGTTAAATTAGGCAGCCAGGGTTTGTTAGTTCCTGAACTGGGACTGGGCTGTATGAGCATGACCGGGTTTGCAGGAGGCGATATGTATGGTAAGGCGGATGAACAGGAGGCCGTCGCAACGATTCACCGCTCGTTTGGACTTGGTGGTAATTTTTTGGATACTGCCGACCTGTACGGGCCATTTATCAATGAGCAGTTGGTGCGGAATGCAGTAGGTAATAACCGGTCAAAGTATATCATCGCAACTAAATTCGGGAACGAACTGGATGACAATGGTAACCCCACCTGGAAGATCAACGGGCAACGAAGTTATGTAAGAAAGTCAATAGAACGTTCCCTGAAAAACCTGGGAACCGATTATATAGACCTCTACTACCTGCATCGCCTGGACAAAAACACGCCGGTGGAAGAAACAGTAGCAGAGATGGCGGAGCTGGTAAAAGAAGGCAAAGTAAGGTTCATCGGTTTGTCAGAAGTTTCCTCTACAACTATCCGTAAGGCACATGAGGTACATCCGATTACTGCCGTTCAAAGCGAATATTCATTGTTTGAGCGGACGGTAGAAGAAAAAGGCGTATTAGACACACTTACTGAACTCGGTATTGGATTTATCGCGTATTCGCCATTGGGAAGAGGCTTTCTTTCCGGCCAGTTCCGTACGCCCAACGATTTCCCTGAAAACGATTTCAGAAGAACAACGCCGCGCTTCCAGGGAGAGCAGTTTTATAAGAACATCGAATTACTGAAGGCGATAGAAGCCCTGGCCCAGGCAAAGAACATCACATCTACGCAATTGGCGCTGGCATGGATACGCGCGAAAGGTCATATACCGATCCCAGGCACCAAACGGAGAAAATACCTGGAACAAAATATTGCGTCGGCCGATGTTAACCTTAGTACCGAAGATCTCGAAAAACTGGAAAGTATCATACCTTTAGGGCTGGATACCGGTAAGCCGTATAACGAATTTGGCATGGCTATGAATGACTATTGACCATAACCAATGGATGCCCAAATAATGAAAAAGACTACATCGATCTCAGCATTTCATCGGATGCTGGATCTGCCCTCGCCGTTGCATCCCCTGGTAAGCGTGATCCACCTGAATGAAGCTAAACTTGTGTATGGAGAGATCTGGCAACATTTTCAGGGTGAGTTTTACAGCATCGCCCTGAAACGCGATGTACATTGCAAGATCACGTATGGTCAAAAGCATTACGATTTTGACAAAGGGATCATGAGCTTTATGGGCCCAAAGCGAGTACATTCGCTCGTCCCGGAGCAATTAGAAAATGCAAAGGGGATTGTTTTGTTATTCCACCCGGATCTTTTGGGGAAACACCCCCTTGCCGGTGCGATAAGGTCATATAGTTTTTTCCATTATGCAGTAGATGAGGCTCTGCACTTATCTGAAAAGGAAGAGAGCGATATTACCATGCTTATTGAAAAGATCCGGGAAGAAAGCTCCCGGATCGACCGGCATACATAGGAGATCATCGTATCCCATATCGGGTTATTGTTAAGTTATGCCCGGCGTTTTTATGAAAGGCAGTTCATTACCCGGCAGAAAGTCAACTATGAGTTGCCGGATAAGTTCCGTCAATTGATCAGTCAACAACTCGAGGCTGGCCGCCTATCCGAAACCGGGCGTTTAACTGTACATGATCTTGCCGGGAAACTGAACCTATCGCCCGACTACCTGAGTGATATGTTAAGGACGTACACCGGGCAGAATGCACAGCAACATCTGCAAGAGATGCTCATAGAAAAGGCCAGGGAGTTGTTGAGTACAACAACCATGACCGTTGCTGAAGTTGCCTACTACCTGGGCTTTGAATACCCTCAGTCATTTAATAAACTGTTCAAAGCCAAAACCGATTTTTCCCCTCTTCAATTCCGGCGCAGCCTTAATTGAAGTTTCAAAGCAAACCCATTTAGTAAATTAGTGACTTTAAGGTATACCGCACAAAATTATGATACACGTTTTTAATTATTTTTTTCGCTTCAGGACAAGCCTGCTGTTTTGTGTTGCCCTTCTCCTGTCGGAGAAAAGCTTTGGACAGAAATTACCGCAATTATCTCAGGCGGAACAATTAAAGATCCAGCAAGAGAATCAGCTTAATCCAACATCAAAACTGGAGGAACGGGTGAAAGAGACACCACCCGATATACTTCAAAAATTTAAGGAAGCCGGAATGGCTCCTCAATCACACCGGCTGACCGAAGCGGAGAAACTGATCGTAAGCCATGCATTCGCCTTACTTCCGCCACTCCACCGGCGGGTGTTGAAGGATCGTTTAAGAAGCATCAGCTTTCTTGATAATATGCCCAATACAGCCTTAACAGGTCCTGTAAATGCTAATAGTCCCTACCGCCTATATCATATCACCATCAGGGCAGCAATACTTAACCAAACGGTTTCGGAATGGCTGACAGAAAAAGAACGGACGAACTTCGATACTACCGGCTCCCGCTTACAGGTTTCCATAAACAGTAGCACAATGAACGCGCTGGTTTATGTGTTACTCCATGAATCCACGCATGTTCTGGACGGATCACTGGAGATCACGCCAGGTATGATCCCGGCCAATGAGATAGCTGCGGCGGTGCAGGCTAATCTACTAACTGCAAACATATGGGAAGATCGTTCGGTGCTCGCAAAACAATATCGCGGAACTTTACTGGATAGCACCCGCTTTAGAAGAAGTAAGATCGTACCTGTCAGCAAGGCCCGGGAAGTATATGAAGCATTATCTCGTACACCGTTTGTTTCTTTATATGGCATGAGTAGCTGGCATGAAGATCTGGCCGAATTGCTTACTGTTTTTCATTTTACTCAAAAGCTTGGCCAGCCATTCATGATCTCTATATTCAATGTGGATAGAAAAGAAATCTATTCTTACGAACCGATGAAATCACCGTTGGTTCAGAGCCGTTTAAAACAGCTGGAGCGTTTTTACCTTTAAGCCAGTTATGAAGTAAATCCGGCTATTTCCTGTTTATCATATTTTATGAGAATTGGATGCTATTCATTAATATCTGTATGCCATAATCATGTAAAGCTGTGTCTCAGCCATCGGTACAATCGGATTCTATTGCATGTCGGAATTGCCAGTCTCTTTTCTTGCAGTATTATTTAATAAGCAGGAAATAAATCTCAGCAAAATATAGGAAACAAAAAAGCCTCACGGAACTTCAAAAAGTGGAGAATAGCAATTTCTGCACATTCTCTTTCATTGCTGCCTTCTATTTTTGAGAGAAAAATGAAGAAATTTGTATTGATCTTAACGTGCTTATTGGCCGGCTATTTATCCACTGAGGCTCAGACAGCGTTGACCAGTAAGACAATCACCATGGAAGAGGTTTCGCCAAATATTTATGTGAGGAATATCAAACAGACTGTCGGTTTTTACAAATAGTTGGGTTTAGATGTCCTTACCACGGTGCCTGACAAGGGCGATCCTGATTGTGTATTGATGCGTTGCGGAGGCGTTACATTTATGTTTCAGACATTTGAAAGCATTGGAAATACGTTGCCTCGGATCAGCCGAAATAATGGCGGCTCGCTTCTACTGTACATCAAGGTGAAAAATATAAGTGCGCTGTTTGTGAAAATAAAGGACAAGGTGACTATTGTGCATGGCCTTGAAAAAACTTTTTATGGTGCTACAGAGTTTTCGATAAAAGACAACAATAACTACCTATTAACATTTGCAGAATATGAATGACCCTTTCCTGAACAGATCAGACATCCTGGACTCCGAAAAGCGAATACTGAGAGCCAATGGGATAAAATTAAAAGAAATTCATCATCGTTCTATCCGTGAATTAAAGCAGTTTTGAATGTCTCTGAAATACGTGCGATGGAACTCAGAGCCATATCCGAGTTCCAAACTATTCCTTCAATCGGAAAACAGTTTGCTGAGAATCTTATGCAACTGGGCTTTTATTCCCTGAAAGAGCTCAGGGGCAAAGATCCGGCAAAACAGCTTGACAGACTGGAACTGCAGACAGGTGCGTGGATCGCCCCTTGTGTGGAAGATCAATTTCGTTTAGTTGTTTATTATTCGGATCACCCTGACACTGCCATGAATTGGTGGGACTTCACGAGTGAACGTAAAGCATTCAGACAAAAAAACGGCTATCCGGCTAATCGTCCTCAAAGGCCCTGGTTTGATTTGGAGCAATATAAAACGGTCAACCGTATCAAGGCATTTGCCGAATCAACAAAGGTTGATTTGCACCAAAAACTCAAATTGGTAATAAAGCATATGCATGAAAATATAGATGAAGAAATTACCCTCGCAAAATTATCCGCTGCTGCTCATATCTCCACTTTTCATCTTCTCCGGTTATTCAAAGCGACTTACGAAGTCACGCCGAACCAGTACCTTATACGTCTTAGAATGAAGAAGGCTTGCCGTTTGCTCAAAAAAACAAATCGGACTGTCAGCGGGATTTGCAGTTCCTGCGGCTTTGGGAGCCAAAGCTCATTCATACGGCTTTTTAAAAAAGAATTTGGGATGACGCCGCAGGTTTACAGGAAACATCATCTTTCCTAAAAAATTCGAAGTTTCATCTTTCGGTGGCTGGACTAATATTATGCCTTTCTGATCAAACTTATAGTGTAGAATTTCATTAAGAACCGCTTAATAGATATGGATGACTACGTAAAGGTTTGAATGATCTAATCTGGATACCCGAAAAGTCTCAAACCAAATGCGATTGACACAACTTTATATAAAAAATTAAATAGGAATGATGATATAAAATCAAAACCCCCGCTCTGAGAGCAGGGGTTGGTTTGAGAATTTACTTTCGTGAACCGGATTGGATTCGAAGCGCGTTTGTAACGAATTGAATATCAATATAAATATTCTAAGGTTTTACGATGGTCACCGAATAGGGTACCAGTGCAAAATGATAAGGTTTGTTATGATATGAAAGAGCTTTAACTGCTGCAAATTATGATATGGATTCGAACTTCTTAAGTGCCATTTTGTTCATTTCTTGAATTTATTAGTTATGAGGGCAAATTTGTCATTTTGATTTTTTTTTTTAAAATAGTGTTACGATTAGGAAGTTCATGACACCATTTTAGTAGGCTTGGATAAAGTACAGTTAGGATTATTTAAATCTATATTTTTTCTCTCTCATCATAAATGCATCCTTTCCTCCCTCGACAATATCCGCGATGTGTTGGCGAATACCCATTGATTTAAGTATATTTTTTTCCTTGGGCAGTTTTTCAAAAGAATTTTCAAGCGAACCATTGATGTAATCAAATTTATAGGTACTGCTTGTATGATCATTATTCTGGCCTTTCTGGTTAGCAACAATAATATTTTCTGCATCTGCATTTACGACAATGTTTGCATTATGCGTTACAATGATAATTTGGCGATCAAGTTTCTTAAGTCTAAGATAGTTGATCAGATCTGTAGTTATGGATCTGTTATCTAAATTGTCCTCTGGCTGATCTATCAATATTGGAGCCTTGGATCGGCTTAGTCCGATAATTAATAATAGTATTACAAAACTTGCTTTGCCGCTTGACATTTCTCCCAGACGATCTCCTTTATAATTAATTATCCAGTCGTCGAAAAAGAAATCGTCAAGAGCCATTTTTACAGCGTTAATAATTGGGATTTTATTCTTTAAGATATACTTAGATTCAATGAGGTCGTTAAATAAATTTTTGATTTCTTTAATGAATTCTACATAGATATAATTATCTGTTCCTTTCTTATCTTCATCTAAAATAGTATAGTTTTTATAGGAGGCAGATCTTCCATCACTGATTTCATAAATTTCGTTACGTAGCTTAGGGAAATTGAACCTAACCATACCCTGAATTGAGAGGCTATCCACTTCTAGTTTTGCAGTTCTCTCTTTCAATTCTGTTATTATATTTTGGTATTGTTGGTAGCTGTTATTATATATGCTAAACAATTTCTCTTTGCATGCACCAAGTAGTTTCTTCTTTTCTGTTATTGTATTGTTAAGGTCATTAATATCATTTAGGGCTTTCCTGTCATTAAGAATTGAAAGATTTAATGCTTCAATCTCAACTCTCATTTTATCACGTTCCAGATATGGATCCAGGTGTAGTTTAATAGTATTTTTTTCTTGGTTGAGCCTACTAAAAAGCTCCTTTATTACACTGCTATTTTTTATAAAACGCTTCCCTTCTGAATTAACTTCTACATCTAAAGACGAACTAATTGCTTCAATCCTGGCTACTAATAAATCAATAGTGCGGTAGTAGTCTTGGCCGTAATCTCTAATTTCCTTGAGCTTTAAGGTGTTTAAAACAGTATCTTTTTTCTGCTTTAAATTGTTAATCACCTGCTGCACTTCTGAATTAAATGCTTTGAGCGCTGCGAAATCATCTCGGAATGACTGGATATTATTATTGCTTTCTTCATACGATGTTGTAATTCTTCTATATTCAAAGGCTTCAGCGTCATTAAATCCCGAAACTTTTGTTAATTCTGCAACTTTATTTGAGTTTGTTTCTATGTTCCTACTTAGAACATTGACATTAGATTTTGTTTTAAGCAGACCTTCCAACTGGGCTATCTCATTCTTTAATTGAAAAAACAGGTCAATTTCTGCATTTCTTAGAATGTCGTTTTTTTTAACTGTATTAACGAATTCATTGTAAATAGCATTCGATTCAATATCTTCTAATATTAGATCTCGAACTAATTGATTTAGGGACCTTCCTTTTTTATTCAATTCTGGCTCTGCGAGCTTTACTAAATAATTCTGTGGAATATATTTAATCTCTGGTAATATTGAATTCTCTCCATTGCGTAGGCAATTTTGTTTAAAACCACCTTTAGTCGTTACTTCAAAATTTAATCCCTCTTTAAGTTTATCCAGATCGTATTTAAAAGTTCCATCATCATTTTTTAACACAGAATCATCCGTACATAGTGTTTTTGCTATAGTATAAAGAAGAATTGATTTACCTGATGATTTTCCTCCAATAATGACATTTAAATTAGGATTAAAATATATTGGATCTACAGGAAAGATGGTATTTCCGGAAATGAATCTAACTTGATCTATGACTAATTTATCTTCTTTAAAATCAGGTTTACTTTCTTGAATTTTCACTCGTTGTTCAGGCTCATAGCATATTTGTCTCAGTCCTTCAAAATTTAAATCTGCCTTAATCCAGGTAAATCGGCTAAATAGATCGCTTTCTTTATGAGCGTCACACCCAACTAAACAAGCCTTAAGAGAACCTTTACTTTCTATTACTTCTCTTACTTCGGCCTTATGCGTTTCTTCGCTATACCCAGCCTGTCCTTCTGATTTTTTCCCCAGAAAATATTTTATATCTTTTGCATTGCTGGAAAAAATTGCATGGGATAACTTGTAGATAGATTGTCGAAGACCGTCAAGACTACCTGGTTCATTTTCAAATAAAGAATAATGTTCTTGTAAACCTGAAGCACCATCCGACTTGCTATTGCTTACAACTAGAATTGTATTATCCTTGAGACGATCATTGTTTAATATCTTTTTGAGTGATATTATGTCTATTACATAATTGTTAACTCCTTTTTCATATAATACGTGATCTAATACATTATCAGAAATTAACGATTTACCATAGTTGGTAAGTCCGCTTCTTGTCATATCATGTCCTTTATCATTACTGATTTTTGTTAAAAAGTCATGCTCGAGATGGGGTACATAACTTGGATTGATCAAGAGATGTATATTAATTAGCTGTCCTTTTTGAGTTGCTGGCAGCATCCTCAATTCTAAGTTTGGGAAAATGAATATATCATTAATAAATAAAATTTCAATTGGTGAAAATAGTGGTAGGTCAAATTCATCTTTCTTACTAGCAATGTTTTCCCTATACATAACAACCTCTTGGTATCTTTCAATTGAAAAATAGTCTGTTATTCCGATTGCATGAATTTGTTTTTCATAAGCTTTTTTAAAGAACGTGTGACAGAATTCATCCATTGTTGCAGACGAAAATTGGTCGTTTTTATTCGTTCCTTTTGTATGAACATGGAGATTCCACTTCCTCCATTCTGAACCTGAATTAGCCATTGCAGTTAAATGTATATTTTAATGATATCATAAGGGATTTAGCTAGTCATTCACAATTGACAATTAATTCACAGAATAATACCCTTGAGGTTTGACGCTAAATTAAATTATTTTAACCCAATAAATTTGAAGCAGTGGTGCATGTATTATAAAAACAGGAATTTTCCGGTATTTTGATAGGTTGCGGGTTAGCTATTTGAATACTTCTATAATTAGCAAGCGTTGTATTGACTTCTTGATCAATGTCAGATGGAATGATGTTATTAAATGGAAATTCTTTAAGCATATGTGAGGTTTGTTTAAGCGATCTAAATGTTCCTACGGTTGCTGAGGAGGAATCTGTGTCCTGGCATGATCTCTTGCTACAAATACTGAAGATCCAGGCCAAGAGATAATAGAAATCGGTTATGCCAGAGAGAAAGGAGAAGAAGATGATGTTGCTGGTGGCGGCCGATGGGCTGGGGCGGTTTTGGTGTGGGGCAGGAGCGCAGCGGGCGACAGATCAGATATGCCAGCGGCGGGGCATTAGCTGAATAGGGAAAGAGAGATGAAAGGAGCGTCGCAACGAAGGCCGGATGGATGAGATGACGGTGGTTCAACAATTACTAATAAATAGATGGAGGTTCGGATAAAGGGTGGTATATGGCTCTTGATTATCGGTAGGTTGTAGTACTTAAATCAGCTTGTCATTAATATCTAAAATAGAAAGCCACGCTTAGCTTTCTATTTTAATAATTCAGGAATAAGCGCCCATAGTATTTTTTCTATGCATATGATTCATATAATTATCATTTTTTAGCACGATAGATGGTTTTCGGGATAAAAAAATCGTTTTACAGGATTGGGGTTTGGGGGCTCGGCCGCTCCCTTTTCCTTTAATCTGGTATAACTGCGGATTTTTTTCTATTACAAATTCGGAATGGGAAAATGTGTTTCGAATAGTCAGCTGATTTATCCAGGTTGCCGATGTCATAACGGCTTTTCTAATTCATGGTAGCTACACAAAAGCCATAATTGGTACCCAGTAAAATGTGTCATTTGTTTTGTGAAGGATAGCATATCACTTGTTGGTTTAACTGGTAACTACTGTTAGACATAGTCCTAAGTCAAGAGTCTTATAAGAAAGATTGGTTTTCTAAAGCTGGTTGTTGATGCTTGCGAAAATGTGTAAAAGACGAACTTAAACCTATCTATAAAAAGAGAAGCGGCCTCATAGATAAATGAGACCGCACCCCTTTTTTGAGTCCAAGATGTTACTTTAATTTATTCAGTTTTCTAATCTCGGTCATCATGGTACTATTCAATGTACATTCAGTGAGAGATAGGATAAAGTCTCTATCATGCATGTATTTTGCTTTGATAAGGAAGTGCCCTGAGTCATTCATCTTATACTCCACATCATATTGTTTAAGCACATCTGGAAAGTTTTTGATCATTTCATCCGTATATGCAACAATTATTGGTTCTCCTGTAGATTTGGTCAGAACTGGTTTCAGCAGAACATAGGAGTTGTTATAATACCAATAGCTAATAAAAAATACTATTATGATAATAATGCCAATAATAAGGGCAATGCGTTTTTTCATAAATTCGTTTTTTACTATTCCTTAATGAAGAATGTTAATAAATGGACTATTTCCCAACATCCTTATGGGTGAAATGAAAATTATTATGATATATCCACAATGGAAGAACTGTTATTGTTCCTGAAACGGTTGTATGCCAAACTGCCCCCAGCCTAAAATCACTAGCCCCCCCATTTTCTTTCAAATATAATCCGTCCTCGTCGGAAACATCCCCAAAACCTGGAATCCATGCACTCATCCCTTTATTCCAATTATACTTATCATGCCAACTCTGTTTAATATCACCTGAAACAATTATCTGGTTTCCTTTTCTTGTCATCGTGATTGTTCCTTCAGTAGATATCTGACTAAGACCACTTGCAAAATAAAGTCCTGACAATCCCCAAGGGTCAACGACTGCGGCATATGTTCTTTTGAATGTAATGGTATGTCCATCTTGTATTGTTAATGACATTTTTCTTATGTCGTCTCCATAGTAATTTAACTCGCGAGACAATGATACTCTAAATGCATGATATTTCTTGAGCGTTTTGAGTGAGTATGTAACCGGTGTGCCGGAACCGTCAATGAAATGTTGAAGGTTATCCGCTGCCAGGTCAGCTCCCCATTTTCTGGCAGATGCAATCATATTTCTATATCTATCCCTTATTTCATCTGCTTTTTTATCTGTTGGCTGTGGCTCTTGCAATTCGCCATTCTGCACAGTATAATACCCGACTCCGTCCTCCGGAGTATTGTTCCATGCCTTTTTGATCATATCCGCTACTGATTCTGTATTTCCATCCGGGTCAATATAACGGATAGGATTATCAAAGGCATACCGATAAGGTGTCCAATCCGGACTCTTCTCCGCCATCGCATCTGGCACCATCCACCTAGCTGTTTGGACATCATACATTCTTGCGTCAAAGTCATACCATTCCAGACCAGTTCCATCCGTAAATTCATTATCCTGCATCTCCTTTCCTCCAAATTTCAATTTATTAGCTATGAAATTCGTCCCTTTTAATGCTGACGAACTAAGTCCTGACATTGTCAGTCCATAGGGGTAATAGTGGTTTTCTTCCAATATAGGCCCACTGTTATGAACAACGATCAGGTTATCAAAGTATACATCCTGTGCACTTTCATTGCTGGTATAAATATAGATAAAACCGGTTTTCTTTATTGCCATTCTGTCTAAAGCCAGCGTTTGCAGCTCGTTAGGATTACCCTGTACCTGTTTTACGCCACTATTCACATCCACCATATTAAACTGATCATCAAATAAAGCGAAGTTCAGATAAGCTTTAGGTTTGTCTACAAGGTTTTCATCAGCATCCTTAGTTTTAAGGTTGTCGTATGCTGAAGTGGTAAAGCTGGTGGCAACAGGTGATGTACTTCCTGTACCTAGATGAGAGCCATCTGCGACAGTGCCTGATCCGCTGAAGGCGCTGATCAGTGCATTCAACATGTCACTGGTGGTCGAATAACCGGTACTGGCGCTGGTAGAGGTGTAAAATGCTTTTACTCCCAGCTGGATGGTATCTCCTGCCATTACTCTCAATACCAATGAAGGACCAATTTTTTGTCCATTATTGGCATTTAAACGGGCGACACTGGCATTTGGAGATGTAGTTGGATCATCCGGATATCCTGTTGGCTTAGCCGTCCTGGTAGCATCTATATTATTGAATAACGCATTTTCTGTTCCACTGTATGCAGTCTCCATAGTAGCTGCATATTTAGTGGTATCTGTCTGTTCAGTAAGCACCATCCGGATATTCCGAAGGTAATCTTTTACAAAATAGTCATAAGTATACTTAGTATTTTCAACTACCCAAGCTTTGGTTGTATCAACTTTTGCCGGTCTCAGGCGTCCTTCCTCAAAAGTTACATACTGTAATGTGTCATTGTTGTATGTATAGGAACCTGTATAAGTAGTTGTTGTTATTTTAATTGGCGTTTGTGTACTGTCAACGACTATTTTCTTTAAGCGGTTGCCCATTGCGTCGTATATATTCCTGATATAACCTTTTTCAGTCATAAAGACAGTATCCGGGCGGTTCAAATAGTTATAGGTTATCTTACTTATATGCTTGTTCTGATCTGCAATCAGATTTCCATTCACATCATAGTTATAATCATCATTGGTGTTAGTGCCATCTATGAAATCACCCAGATTAGCGGTTTTCGTATTAGCCGTATCTGCCACTGATAAAAGTTTATTACCATTACTCTGATAAGTGTAGGTCAGTTTGTCAATGATACGGGATACTGTACCCACCATGCCTTTTTGTACCATTCCATTAATATTTCCGTTGGCATCATAGCTTAGCCCATTAACTGAAAAATCGGCTTTGTCCTTTGTCCAGCTAGTGCTTTCGTTATTCTGTTGGGTGAAGTTAGCAGTAGTCAATCTATTCACCGGGTCATAAACGTAACCATAAGCACGTGCCATGCCATTAGCACCACTTTTCCATTTTGTGCCTCCAATATTTCCGTTCAGCTGGTTGTTCGTAGAACCATAATCAAAATCAAGCTCCTGTCCAAACCAGTTACTGGTACTACCTGCTGTATTTACAAAGGTTTTATTGATGCCGGTTTGCCATCCTTGAATATTATAATCATAAGTGAAGTTTTCTATATTGTTACCCAGTACTTTTGTCTTAAGATTTCCCAAATCATCATAGGTATTTGTTTTAATTGTTTTCCCGTTTGTACTTCCATCCAGATATTTCTTTATAGTAAGTAATCTCCCCTTAGCATCATAATTATAAGCAGTCACCTGTTTATTCCATTTGACGGTTCCCGTGGATGAAACTATATTATGCACCTCACAACTACTTAAAATCTTGCCACTAAAATCATATCTGTTTGTAAGGGTATCCCATCCACCAGTTATGTTTTCATACTGCATTTGCAATAAACGACTATCAGCATCATACCAATTGATAGAATAAACATATTGGCTGGAATTATTGGCATCCAATATTTTGGTACGTATACCGGTGACAAGTCCTCTGGTTTGCTGTGTTGCAGTTGTTAATGTTGATACATATGGGTTATTCTGAATCACTGGCAGGTCATTATTATTTATAAAGGACGATACGAAATTATGCGTGCCGCCCAGATCCGTGTAATTGCTTTGCCAGCTGTAATCGTCATAAAATGTTTCTGTAAGGACAGTGTAAGTACCGCTTAATACAGGATAGGATTGAGCATTGTATGCCTGTGTCTGATGATAGGATGGCGTACTGGTATTGCTCCAGAGAACTGTTTTAGTAGCCCTGTTAAGACTATCGTATACTGTCACTATCCATTGTCCTTTAGAGAATGAAAGTGAATCCTGAGCCATTACCAAACGGCCTCTGGCATCGTATACTATATTAATTGCTCCTGCACCTGGTACTTTTTTCAAAATAAGCTGACCTCGGTTATCGTAAAAATATTTGAAACAAAGGTCAGTTACAATAGTGGCTGTAAATACCCAGTTATTCCGACAGAGATACTGCGTAGCCTTTGGCGATAGTTGATAACGGATCCGATTCATATCATCGTACACACTATATGAACTGAGCCAGTTTTCATAAGCAGTAACACCAGCATCAGTTACCTGAGCTTTTCTCAGAATAGTTAATCCCTCCTTATCTTTAAATTCAATAACCTTATTGCCATGTTCATCGGTAATTTCATTTACCTGTAGTGCACCGGGAGTATAATAACCCTTTGATTCCGGCAAAGCAATTGCTAATGTATCCACCTTCCAGATAATAACAGAATCATTCAGCGTATTTGTCCTGTAAAGATTTTTTATACCGACATCATGCCCCGTCCAGCTTTTACCAGGGGCAGAAGTTTTTAATACCCTGTTTAGTGGTGAAGCTTCAAAACTATTATTTGCATAATAATAGTTTTCTGTATTGTTCAGGTAAGTATTATAGAAAACAGGCTGTTTGATATTGGCATCAGTTTTAAATTTACCGGTAGCGGTATTATCAGTGTAGGCAAGATACTTTTGAACTTCACGGCCGTACTGGTCATAAAAATTTGTAGAAATAATGTCTGTTTGAGAAGGGGTGGCCTGCTTTGTCACAGTCTGTATAGGTCTGCCCAAACCGTCAAAGTACGATGTTGTTTGGCTAACACTGTATACATTGGTTTCAGAACTTGCTGTTGCTGTATCTGTAATAGGTCTGGATATTACCCTGGTACGTACATAGTTCATGTTCTCAACATCCATTCCTGTATAAGCAGGCATAGCGACCACTGTTATTGTTCCTGCGACTGGAGCTGTACTTCCATCTGGTACGGGCTGGGATACAACAACCTGTACTTTAACTCTAATAGTATTAGAGTAGGCGATACCTGCACCACAGGTAGTTATCCTTCTGTAATAAGTATTGGCAGTAATACCTGTGATGGTAGTGGAAGAGATATTTGTCCAGTTAATTTCATCAGGTGATGATTGCCATTGATATGTATAGGAAGTACAATTGCCATTAGCTGCAGATTGCACACTGCTTAATGTTACTCCTCCTCCGGAAGAAACAATGTATGCACTGGAACCTATCACACCACCATATACATCTGTATAAACTTTTGCAAGGGTACTGTATACTGTAGCTCCATTGCTGGTTACAGCCATCCGGTAAGACATATTACCATTGACTGCAGCAGGAGTTAGTGTAAGAGCCGTTGCGCCACTAATATTCGACCAGGTCGTTCCTGCATCGGCAGAGGATTGCCATTGGTAGGTATAACTTCCTGCTCCACCGGAAGCTGTTGTACTAGTTAAGGTAGCTGGTGACGTGTAGTAAGGAATAGTTTGTACTTCCGGTGTAACAGGGCCTGCTAATAGCTGTGTGTAATAAGTGAATTTTGATGTATTACTAGTGACGCTCACGCCATTGCTGGTAACCACTAACCTGAAATTGTTCACTCCGGCTGTTGCAGGCGGCGTATAGGAGGATGTAGTTGCTCCGTTGATATTAGACCATGTAGTGGCATCAGCAGAGGATTGCCATTGATAAGTATAAGTACCACTTCCCCCGGAAAGGCCGCTGCTCGTAATAGTCGTAATGCTACTTCCATAATTGACAATCTGCGAAGAGGGGGTAATAGTTGGAGCAATCAGTTGGGGATATACAGTAATTGTACTTGTATTACTTGTTACGGAAGCACCATTGCTGGTAGTGATCACATGAAAATATGTGGTTGCTGTTAAAGCTCCGGCTGTATAGTTCTGGCTGGTAGCGCCACTGATATTAGTCCAGGTAGTTCCATTGGCAGAACTTTGCCATTGAAAGGTATAAGTGCCATTACCGCCTGTCACGGTGTTTGTTAACTGCCCGGGACTTGTGTTATAATTAATGGTACTAGCAGCAGGCGTAATACTTGTCGTAATTTGTGGCAATACAGTAATAGTAGTTGTAGCACTCAGGGTACTGGCTTCATTACTTGTCACCAGCATATAATAATATGTAGTGTTGGTCAACTCAGCAGGTGTATAAGTCAGAGCGGTAGCACCTGAAATATTTGCCCGTGAAGTGCTTGCTGTGGAACTTTGCCATTGATAGGAATAGGTACCATTTCCACCGGTTGCTGCAGCTGATGTCAGAGTAGCCGGTACGGTATTATAGTTGATTGTTTGTGTCGTGGGGGTGATCGCACCTGGAGTAATAGCTGGGTATACCGTTACGGTGGCAGTATTACTATTCACATTGACTGTATTGCTACCTGCTACTCTACGGTATAACGTAGTGGTCGTCAAACTACCCGGTGTGTAGTTTTGACTGGTTCCGCCGGTACTATACCAATTTGCATTATCGGTAGAATATTGCCAAAGGTAAGTATAAGTGCCGTTACCTCCGGTAGCAACAGTTCCAGTTAACTGTCCGGGGCTGGTACCATTATTTATCGAAATTGCTGTAGGACTGATCGTTCCTGCCTGCAACTGAGGATAAACGGTTATAGTAGCAACATTTGTATATACGGTTTCTGTACTGTTTACTGCTTTCAGTCTGTAATAGCCGGAAGCAGTCAGGCTGGAAGTGTAGGTAAGTGCAGTTGCACCGGAAATGTCCGTGTAGGTAGAACCATTTGTACTGGACTGCCATTGATAAGTTGTAGTACTAATACCACCAGTAGCTGCTGTACTGGTTAATGTAACACTAGCTCCATAATTGATATTGGCGCTGGTTGGTGTAACAGATCCTGCAGCCAGGTGTGCTACCACTTTAACTGTAGCAATGGAGCTGTAAACGACTGCTCCTGTGGTAGTGCTGGTAAGCATTACCTGATAGTACATAGTCTGGGTGGTAGATGGGGGAGTATAGGTTGTTCCGGTAGCTCCCACCAGGTAGAATGTTGTACCATTTGAAGAAGAGGTCCATGAGTATCTGTAACCCGAAATATCCGGACCACCTAAAGTTAGTGTGGTGGGTGTTCCGCCCGAGAAAATACTTTGAGAAGATGGACTTATAGAACCAGTTGCGGCATTCGCTGTACTACAGCAAAATAATGCCACTATCAACTGCATGTATATTTGGAATTGCAATCGCATAAAATCAAGGTATTTGGGATTAGGGTTATTGTCTGTAATGGTAATCATATGTTTTAACAATGTTACCATCCTGGTCACGGACTACTTTCAACCTGCCTAATCCGTCCAATTCGTAAAAGGAGAGTTTGTTATTGGCATCACATTGACTGGTCATACCCACAAGTGGAGCATAGGTATAAGTATTCATCTGTGCATCTATGGGGTATAAGCGTAATTCGTCAATCCCCCCTGTTCCTGATATCTGTATAGTTGTCCCTGTTACCTGATGCTCATAATAAGTCCAGGAATTCCCACTTCTTGTGATAGTCCGTCCTGTCCTTACAGGGCTGGTGCCTGCTACCGTGTAAGCGCCATTCTTGCTGTAATATGATACGATATATGTAGCAGTTGCAGCAAGTCCGGTTTTACTAAGGCCGGCTGAAGTAATGTTATAATATCGACTACCGGTAAGGCCACCAGATGATTGAATATTACCGCTAATAATACCGGTCCAGTTACCAGTTCCTTCTGCTTCAAAAGATGTAAAGGCAATGTCAGTAACTGCTGTATTTCTTGCTATTGCAATCGGATATAGACTTTGGTAATCCCAGATGTAGCAGAGGTTCATGTCATTTGCCTTTTGTTGTTGAAGTATGTTACCTTTTCTGTCAAAAGAATTGTATTTAACTCTGACGTCAGCAGGATTGTTACGCTCCTGTACACTAATAGAAGAAGGCATCAGGATCGTGCTGTCTCCAAACCAATCGTTATAAGTAAAGTTGGTAAGTGTAGTCTGTTGACCAGCTACCAGTCTTTGCGTTTTAACAATTGGAGAAATGATATTACGATTGACCATTTTGCTATAGACGTTACCTACAACTGCCAGATCTGCGGGATAACTTATATTTTCAACAAGGTTGTCACGGTTGCTTTTAGTTACCTGACGACTTGATGGGAGCAGGTTTGAACCGTATGAAATATTCTGTATAGTGCTCATTATACCGCCGGCATCATCATAGGTTGTATCTGCTATGCTGGTAGGTAGCACAACTCCTGTGTAGATAGGTACAGCGTAAACATCGGCCTGAGCTGCATCGGATTCACTTTCACATCCAGAAGAAGCGTATTTGGGGTGAATTTTCAGTACATATAGATAATCTGTAGCGCCAAAGTCATATGTGGTTCGTTGTCTGTTCTGCAACACAAAATTGCTGCCTACCGATTTATATATATCCTCTCCGGTTTGATAGCCATTCTTCCAGGTATTGGTGATGACATACACCCCGTTAACGTCATAAGTGCGGGGCATATCATTAGTTACCATATTGTTGTTCAAAGTAGAACCATCCTGAAATACCTGGTAGTAAAATACTGTTTTACCATTGGCAACATTTGTAGAATCTACATCGTATCTGGTGACCTTTCTGTATAATACAGGGCTACCTGCATATTGAGAAGTAGGGTAAATACTATTGGAATGGAACACAAGGGAATAGCCGGGTACCGGATTTAAATCAGACATATATTCATAAAAAGAATTACAAGCTGCATCGATACTGCCTCCTGCACATCCTACACGGTGTACGACCTTTTCATAGTTCATATCCTGATAGTATTGTGGTGTTAATACTACGCCTGTGTTATCATCACCGTATTCATATTTCTGCCGACCAAGGAATTTGCCAGTCACATCATAATTTGTAATGTCCTTAACACGAAGGCCACCTCCTATTTTTATCTCTGGTTTAGCAGGAATTGAGTCAAGATAGGTGACGTAAATGGAGGCATACATGTTTGTATTTGTAGTAGTATATAGATTTACTGTTAACCAGTATTGATGTCCAGGTATTAGCATAACTGCGATTCCACTTTCGCTGAATGTTTTAGATTCATCACCTGGTGTCTGGGCACCGTAGTAAATAAGACTACTGGTGGTGCGATCATAAAGGCTTACACGGGGACGATCACTGACATCTGTATAGCCAGCAAAAGGTTTGATATAAGCTTGCACCTGATAGGCATATGAGTTGGAGTCTACAGAAAATGAAATGGTATCATATGCCTGTACCCCACCGGTAGAGGTAGCTCCCAGTGTCTTCTGTTCTGTATATAATAAATTTGTATAATATCGATGCGGTTCAAACTGAAATACACTCTTACCTTTTGTTGGATAAGTGATGGAACTGATCGTATAAGCCATCATAGATAAAGAGTCTGAGCTGCGGGTAGCGCTACCGAAGTTGTAATATTTGCCATTATAAACAAATGATTGTTTAGCCATGTAACCACCGCCGCTCCATGCTCCATTGTTAAAGCCCCATCGATCCTGTATAAAGCTCTCCCGGGGAGCCATAAGGCCATTATTATATGTCATGCTAAACACCTGCGGTTGATCACTGGTTCCTATTGGTAGCAAAGCAACAGAATCCAGACGAAGACGGTAATTTTTTTCTGTTACCGTATTGCCCTTTGGATTACTGAAAAAGTAGGATTGATAAAGTTTCATCCTTTTGGTTTGAGTATATACACCATTTTGAAGTGCATATACATCTACTTCGTCTAGTCTTTCTCCGCTACCAGTCACATCAGTGCGATCACAAGCATTTACAAACACAACCTTTCCTCCCTTCCATGTAATTTGTTTAAGGTAAGATTCATAATGCGTAATCGTCTGATAAAAATCACTTTCCTGCTGACCGAGCGTTGTATTAATAGATGCTTCACTAGCTCCCCCCCCTAAGTCTTGAATTTTACACTCCCATGCAACCATACCCAAGGTGTAATTGGCAGAAACCGGGTGTTCATAGGAGTCATTGCAGGCTGTTTCGTAAGAGAGGTAAATAGTGTCTGTTGTATTGACATCTACCATTTTAGTAAGTCTCCACTGACTGACATAGGTTCTGCTATCGGCTGTGGAAGTAGTATTTTGCTTTTCGTTAAAGATGCAAACAACACCTTTAGCATCAGTGATAATAAAATTACCACCCGTGTAAGCAATCTTGTTATTGGTAACCGGAATCTGCATAATAGTGCCATCATGCTTAAATAGGAATTTACCGCTCTGACCATTGAAGTTGTATTGGTAAATATCGGGTTCAGCATCAGCGTTTCCTTTATGAACATTATAAAGGTATGTGGCATATGCCGATGTTCCGCTCATCGTGACACTTCTTGCTTCCGGGGAGGCAATATAGCCATAGGTACTGGTCTCATCGGGTAGGCCAACCATATTACGAAATACCATACCATTACCATTTAGTGCCCACCCAAGGCCAACACAACTGGATACTTCATCGACTTTGATACCACCGGCATGATAGTCTAACGATATTGGTAAATCAATAGCTCCTACATTGATTGTCGTGATAGGGATGTTAATAGAGGGAACTCCGGTAGAATTACTTACGGGGATGTTTCCGAATTTTCCAAGGCTGGCGACTTCGGGTGCAGCAGCCCTCACCTGGATAAGATCGACAGGGGGCGCACTCGTCTGTGCCTTGAGATAAGTACATACGAACACCAGTAGCAACAGCGTGCTAAATTTTGTTTTAAGCATAACAGTTGAAATAAAAACTACATTCCCTATTGTTCACGGCAAAGGGAACCTTTTAATAAATAAAGATTAACGATGTGAAGATTGCTGACAACACAATGAATTACGAGGTACGAAATGGTTGGCCATAGGGATAACTCCAATTCTCGACATTTGACAAAGTGAATTTATCACTTTTTAATTAGTGTTATAACATTTTTTGTTGTAGGAATTTAATCATTGATTTGAGGTATAAACGAGAACGATTAATTTTCAGTGGGTTATAGATATTGGTGGGACATTTAAGGCTAAAAAGTTAGATGTAGACCTTTAGAGATATTTAGACTGCGATTTAGATGGGAGCATACAAATAGCACAATGCAGATGACAAATGTGGGAAAGAAACGAGAAACAGGTAATACAAGGATGAATCCACTTAGGTAAAAGAGTGTCACCGTGATAGACTTGACACTATTTCCTATATAGATTCGAGGATGCAATCGTTTCGTATTGTTAGTAATCCCTTTATTAACGATGTATTGTATCCTCCATGAATACTCACTTTAATTTAAATATACAACTACCTGCCTTTGGGCAATTGCAAATGGCAGACAAGAACATTAAATCTCATCATGTAACGCTGTATATCAGCCTGCTATTGAAATGGCAGAAACAGGAAAATAACCCCGTTATCCTCATCAAATCATATGAAATGATGGATGAATCTAATCTTGGATCCAGGACAACGTATTACCGTTCTATGAAGGAGCTACTTGAATGGGGCTATATTAGTTGTTATCGAAAAGTGATTAACGGTGCTATTGTAGAGATGAAATTCCTACACTTTCCTACTGACAGGCAGGTTGTATCCTTACCCCGTACAAAGCTTGTAGTAGTGAGATGAGTATGTTGACGTTGTATTAAAAATGTCAAAGTATAAGGTCCCCTACGGGGTGGTAGCCGGAAGGGACCTTTTCTATTAGGTTTTTGGTTTTTATATATAGGCGGTTTGAAGTCTCCAAAATGTAATTTGGTGTTAGATAAGGAAAATCACTATTGATTGTGTAGTTTTGTGAAAATGCTTTACTTTAAAAGTGATTGATTATCAATGATATTTGGTTTTTAATTATTACATTTTCATTCTCATTCTCATGGCAGCAGCGCAACAAATAAAAAGTTTAATTAATTCATTTGCAGAAGGTGATGATGTAAACTTTTATAGCATTGCCATGCAGATTGCTGCTGCAGAGGCGCGGGAAGGGAATAGGAAGTTAGCCGATGAACTCGTTAAGATCATTGATAAAGCTAAATTAAAGACGGGCCAGAATCAGGGTATTCTTAAAAAAATGCCAATAAACATGGCTCAAAAGGAGTTGAATGACCTTTTTGAGTTTATTAAACCTCATGTTTCATTGTCACATATGATTTTGACACCGGAGGTGAAAGGGGCTATTACCAGGTTGATTGATGAACAAAAAAAGCAGGATGTTTTATCTAAATATAATTTACTGCCACGACGTAAATTATTATTGGTGGGACCTCCGGGAAGTGGTAAGACGATGTCGGCGAGTGTGATTGCGGCGGAATTGGGATTAAGTGTTTTTGTGATTCGACTGGATGGTTTGATCAGTCGTTATATGGGAGAGTCTATCGCGAAGCTTCGGTTGATCTTTGATGCCATGAAGCAGTTTAAGGCGGTATACTTATTTGATGAATTTGATAGTATAGCGACATCCCGTACGGATGCAAATGATGTGGGAGAGATCAAGAGAATATTAAAT
>Ga0316604_10000550_pt1 | contig 43720 bp, 37 predicted proteins | sample OWC_soil_day20_C_FD_207650 | JGI IMG/M metagenome (GOLD analysis project Ga0316604, IMG submission 207650) | Wetland soil microbial communities from Old Woman Creek delta, Ohio, United States - OWC_soil_day20_CT | ecosystem: Environmental > Terrestrial > Soil > Wetlands | place: USA: Ohio...
TGTTGCTCAAAAGTCAAGAACACCCGCGTTTTCAATGTTATTCCGTGTATGCGCCAACCCCAGCGGTATCACTTTTATACTACTGGGGGTTCTTATAAGCTTATCTTAATGACATTGACCTGTACGTATAAGAAAAACACAACCATCTTAATCTGGATGGTTGTGTTTTTCAGGTCTTAACTTAATGACATTGACTTGACAGGGAGCACTTCATTTTTGTCGGAAGGCTTTTTTGAGTGTTTTTAAGGTTTGCGGACCGATTTGCGGACCATTTGACTAAAATACACGAAAAAATCAAATAAAACATGTTAAATATTGAAGGCTCCAGAAAACGTAAAGGCAGAATTTTTATCACAAATACCTTGACCGACTTTTTGTTTTTGGAAGTGGCTAGCTAAATTATAGGTGATAAGAAGCGGATTGTTAAATCCGATAATAAACCATTCTGCAAATAGATAAATCCAAGATTTTTGCGGAGTCGCGGTATCTTGAATTTATCTATTTGCATTTATAAAGTTTATGCAATTGAAAAGTTTGGTTTTTGTAATCAAACGGTATTATTTATGCGTAAACGGAAGAAAATACCATGGCTTTTTGACGTCGGAATATTGCGACAAAGGTGCCGCAAATAAAGTCTTCAACAGGGCGTTAAAAGCCAGACATAATCAGTAAGCCAGAGTAATCACACAAGTACACAGTAAATGAAATTGCTATTTATGAATTGAAGTAGATTTCAGGAAAATTTTTGGATTGGTAAGATTTTTTACATCAAAGCATACAGGTTAAGCATCTTGACAAAACATAGATTTGTGATACGCTAGTACATAGTACATAGTACATAGAGGATGAACGATATGAACGAAGCCAAATTGTTTGCTGATCTGCCACGGGGGCGGATTCCTGAAATCCTGAAAGATAGGATCATTGATGCCATTGTCTGCGGTGATCTGAAACCGGGTGAAAAAATTCCGACTGAAACGCAATTTAGCGAAAAACTAGGCATTGCTCGCGGCCCGGTGCGAGAAGCGGTTAAAGTTTTGGTGGCGTTCGGCGTACTGGAAATCCGCCACGCAGAAGGAACCTTCGTGGTACAGGAGTACAATAGCAAACTACTGAACCCTCTGTTTTACGATATGATAATATCACGGGGTTCCATGTATGAACTTTTAGAATTAAAAATTGTCCTTTACCAATCTCTGCTCTTTCTGGCTATGCGGAAGGCAACCGACGAACAGATCCAACATTTGCAGAATTTGTGTCAGAAGTATCGGAATGCCATGTTGGAACCAACCCCTGATGTGATGAAAATCTATGAAACCAACGAGTGTATGAAGCGGTATCTGACGGAGATTGCCGGCAACGATCCGGTGTCCCGTGTAAATGAACTAACATTGAAAATCGCAAGCTATTCCTGCGTAAAAGCTATAGAAGTATCTATTCAGCGAGGACGCACGCACGCTATGCCGGATTCCTATGCGGCAGACTTTGAAATGCTTGCGCAGCGGGATAAAGCTGCTTTGGCGGGACGCATGGATGAAAAACTTGCTTTGTGGCAAGACCTGCTCTGTGATTAATAATTGAATTGGAGGAACAAACATGGAATTTACTTATCACCTTCCCGTTAACCTGATTTTCGGTCAGGGAAAAGCTGAATTGATTGGCAAGGAGACGGCTAAATATGGTAAAAAGGCTCTGGTTGTTACCGGTCGCAGTAGTACAAAAAAATCCGGTTTGCTGAACCGGACTATTGAACTTCTGAAGGCCGAGGGCATGAAAGCCGTTGTTTTTGATAAGGTCACACAAAACCCACTGACTACCACTGCAGAAGAAGGGGCGGCATTTGCTAAATACCATCAGTGTGATGTGGTTGTGGCGCTGGGAGGTGGCAGCATTATCGATGCAGCAAAGGCCATAGCCCTTATTGCTGTCAATGCTGGCAATCTTAGTGAATATCTTTTTGGAAAGTTATCAACAGATCAGGCTCTGCCGCTAGTCATCGTACCTACCACCTGTGGAACAGGTAGCGAGGCAAATGCTTGCGCTGTATTAACAATTCCAGAGACGAATGATAAGAAGGCGCTTAGATATGATGCGGTTGTGGGGAAAGCATCCATCATCGATCCCTGCTTGATGACGACGATGCCGAAGCCGGTTTTTGCCGCTGTCGGATTTGATGCACTGTGTCATAATATGGAGGCCTATTTGTCCAGCAAAGCACAGCCACTGACGGATATGATGGCACTGCAGGGCATAGAACTGCTGGGAAAGTATCTGTCTGTAGTTTATGAAGACTATGGTAATATGAAAGCGTGGGAGGCAGTTACATGGGGCAGTACCATCGGGGGGATGGTTTTGAACAACGGTCTGGCGGCACCCCACGCGATGGAGCATCCCGTCAGTGGTTTGTGGAACATCGTTCATGGCAGAGGACTGGCCGCATTGACTCCGGTAATCTATGAGGAATCAATTTCTTATGCACCGGAAAAATTTGCCGTAATCTCTAGGCTGCTGGGCGGCAGAAATGAGAACGACTGCGTAGCAGTGATCCGAAATCTAATCAGAAAGTTAAATTTGACGACGTCTCTTTCTGCGGAAGGTGCATGTGCTGAGGATATTAACTGGTTGGCAGATAATTGCTTGAAAGTATCAAAAGCGGCGTTATCCAATCATCCTGCGAACTTTGGCAGAGATGATTTAGTACGAATCTATCAGAAAGCAATGTGAGGCGGTTGCAATTAATGTTATGCCCTGCGGCCAGTCTGCTAGCACTATCGACTGCTCCATTGCGCTATCTTATATGACACTGGAAGCGGTGGAATTGGGTCTGGTTTTCTGTTGGCTTGGTTGGTTTGACCAGCATCAGGTTAGAAGGATTTTGCATATCTCGGAAGAATATGAAGTAGTAGCTATTGCACCTATTGGCTATGCGGCGAAAGATGGCAGACCTTCTCCGAAGAAATCTGCAGAAGAAGTGATTGTTTATAATCAGATGAAAGTATAAAAAGTCTGAAACTAAAAAAATAAGTATCCAGAACCGCTATATGTGGAAGATGGAGAGGACACACCTCGCAATAAAAAAGTCACGAGGAGAACGGAAATGATTACGATTGATGAAAGTAAATGTATTGGATGTGGATTATGTGCGGAAGATTGTTTCACAAAAGATATAGAAGTAATTGAGCAAAAGGCAAAGTCTAAAAGAATACGATGTATCGAGTGCGGGCATTGTATTGCAGTCTGCCCTAAAAACGCAATTATATTAGAAAATTATCCTATGTCAGAAGTTTTAGAATATGAGAAGGGCGGACTTGAGTTAGATGAAAATCAGTACTTACGTGCACTGAAATTCAGAAGAACAATACGACAGTTTTCAAAAAAACAAGTGGAAATCCAGAAAATCGAAAAAATCATTGAAGCTGGAAGATATTCTCCAACAGGGGGAAATCAGCAGAATGTGTCCTATTGTGTTGTGAGAGATGACATTGACCCATTAAGAAATATGGCAATTGATGAACTGAATAAAATCGCCAACCTTTCAGATGAAGAAAAAGAAAAGCTGAATATATCTTGGTATGGGGATCTGTGGAAGCAGATGTATCTGGATTATCATGATCAGAATAGGAAAGATGGTTTGTTCTTTGATGCGGGAACCGTGATATTGGTTTTATCAGAGTCCGTACACAGTGCATGTATCGCAGCAGCACATATGGAAACAATGGTGTATGCGCAGGGATTAGGAATGTTATATAGCGGCTTCTTTACAAGAGCAGTGGCACGTTCTAAAGAAATGAAAGAATATTTAATGCTTAGTCCGGGTCAAGAAGTAGTTGCATGTTTAGTAATAGGCTATCCTAGCATTAAGTATCAGAGAACAGTGCCAAGAAAAGAAGCTAGAATAGTTTGGAGATAAACAATAATACATGAATTAAATTCACATATAGTTGTTATTCATTAATTCGGGAAATATTATAAAGGTGGAAGGTTAAATGTTCAAGCCAAAATCGAGACCGCGTCGAATGCGTATTTCAGAAGGCATACGCAGTATGGTACGTGAAATAAGTTTATCAGCAAAAGATTTTGTCTATCCAATTATAGTTGTACCCGGTGAACATGTAAAAAAAGAAATTCCAAGTATGCCAAACTGTTACCAATTATCCGTAGAAAATGCTGTTGCGTTAGCAAAAAAAGCCTATGAATTAGGGATACCTTCCGTTGAAATATTCGGGATTCCAGAATATAAAGATGCAATAGGATCCAGTGCTTGGGATATGAATAGTCCGGTACAGCGCGCTATCAAAGGGATTAAAGAAACCATTCCAAAATTAGTAATTATTGCAGATACATGTCTTTGTCAATATACGACACATGGACATTGTGGTAAATTATGTGGAGAATACGTTGATAATGATGCGACTATAGAACTTCTCTGTAAAGTTGCTGTAAGTCAAGCTGCTGCGGGAGCAGATATGGTTGCGCCTGCAGACATGATGGATGGCCGTATAGGCGAAATTCGTGATGCTCTAGATAAAGCTGGATATATAAATGTATCAATAATGTCCTATTCAGTAAAATACGCATCAGCCTATTATGGACCTTTTCGCGATGCAGCAGACTCTGCACCGCAATTTGGTGATCGTAGTACCTATCAAATGGATCCGGCAAATGTTCGCGAAGCAATAAAAGAAGTAAATTTAGATATTGCTGAAGGGGCAGATATAATTATGGTCAAGCCGGCTTTATCATATTTAGATATTGTAAGACAGGTTCGTGATACAATAGATTATCCAGTAGCTGTATACAATGTTAGTGGTGAATATGCTATGATTAAAGCTGCTGCTGCAAATGGATGGATCGATGAAAAGCGAATTGTATTAGAAACACTTACCAGTATGAAAAGAGCTGGAGCTGATATCATTATTACTTATCACGCATTGGATGCAGCAAAATGGCTTAAAGATTTAGATATGCGAACTTCATGCGTCAATTTTTGCACATTCTTACATGCAAGACTCCTTCCGACTTATTAAGAGTTCCAAAGAAATCTAATAAACTCCAATTAGATTCTTTTGGAACCATTTTCGCATCAGGATGTCTTATTGTCCATGTGCCGGTTTGTTTGACGCTTACTTAAAAAAGCAGCCGTGGCAAAACAGCTTGGGATCAACCGTCGCACCGTTGACCGTTATTGGAACATGGCAGTTGACGATTATGAAATAAACTCGGCACAAGTGTGCAGAATGAAGCTGTTAAACGAGTACCAGGACATTGTCGTTCACTGGCTCCGCGATTATCCAACAGCAAGTTCAGCTCAAGTATGCGACTGGCTAAAAGAGCATTAAGCTGCTGCCTTCAGCGAACGAACCGTTTGCCGCTACGTCAAAGAGCTACGCGAAGAATATGGCTTGAAAAAAGCGGTACACCAGCGTGATTATGAAGCCTTACCAGATTTGCCTATGGGACAACAAATGCAAGTGGATTTTGGCGAAAAATGGCTGAAGAATGTGGAAGGAAATCGAGTAAAGGTCTATGCCGCCGCTTTTGTTTTAGCACATTCCAGATACAAATATGCCGAAATACAATCCCGCCCCTTCACTGCAGCCGATCTTGTCAGTGCTTGTCATTGCTGTTTCCGTTATATAGGCGGGATGCCACATGAAATGGTGTTTGACCAGGATAGTATTGTCTGTGTCTCGGAAAACTGCGGAGATATTATTCATACCTATGAATTTGAAAAGCTTCGGCAGGAATGCAAATTTATCGTCTATCTTTGTCGTGGAGCTGATCCCGAAAGCAAAGGCAAAGTAGAAAGCACCGTGAAATATGTAAAGGGAAATTTTCTAGAGAACCGCATCTATTTTGATGATGAAACACTGAACCGTTGTTGCCTTCAATGGCTGGACCGCACGGCAAATGCCAAAGTACATGGGACGACCAAACGGATTCCTGCGGAAGTGTTTCAACAGGAACATGAACATCTTCGTCCCTTGGTCGGGATGCCAGATCATCTTTGATTATGGGAACAAACCCAATTTGTGTCGAAAAAGCAAATATTAATGAAAAAGACAACTCTATTATCAATTGATTGGCTAGAAAAAGCTGTTGCTGAATTCGAGTAGCTAAATATCCATGTGTTTGAGTTTAAGCTTTTGCAAAGAAACATACTGATGGTATAGTTTGTAAAAAAATAAAATTTATGGATAATCATTCAATGCCTGCCCTAATCGAAATCCTTGTTGATTTTACAGGATAGAGTGGAAAACTATCAGAAGCGTGTTGAAATTTCCGAGAATCAGGAAAAGGTAAAGCATATGATCACAAAGCAAGAAGCTCGGAATATAAAATATAGATGGGCCTCAGCTTTGTCTTGATAATATTGGTAAAAACCCCAGCTTGCTTGACATCTTTCCAGAATGTGTGCTACTTTTGTTAAGTGAGCAGTTTCATGTGTAAGGGCGCAGAAAAGGTTCCTATTTACTATATATTGTATAGCACTTTAGCAAGAACGATTGCAGTCAGTCGTGAAATCAATAACTGCCGGCGGGTTAGACAATCCGATATCCTCTTGCAAAGAAATTAATTGAAAGAGAGATTTGATGTGGATAATCATAAATTACTTGACCCAATAATTAAAGGAAACATTTCAGATGTTATTGTTGAGCGTATCACTCAGCAACTTTTGACGAAAGAATTAAAACCTGGGGACAAGCTTCCTACAGAGCAGGAATTTTGTACATCTTTAGGAGTTTCTAGGAATGTGGTCCGTGATGCCATAAAAGTTTTAGTGACATTGGGAGTTGTGGAAATTCGGCGTCCAGAAGGGACTTTTATTGTAAAGGAGTATTCCCAGAAGTTACTCAATCCAGTGATGTACGGACTTATTTTGAGTGATAGAAACATGACTGAACTTTTGGAACTCCATAATGCGATGTTGCGTGAGATTCTACTGCTTGCCAGGAAAAGAATAACGGATTTAGAACTTGAGCAATTAACAGAGTTGTATAATGAATTAAAGGTCTGCATGTTTCAGTCAGAGAATGTAGAAAAAATGTACGAGTTGAGCACTCGGTTTTACCAAACGCTATGCAAAATAACAAAAAACCAGCTATTGATACAAGTATATGATGTCCTATTATGCATTTTTAGTGATGCTCGCTATAAGGGTTTTGCAAATTCAGTAAGTACAAACCGTAGAGAAATGCATTTTCACAATTACGAACTAATAATGGATATTATTAATAATCGCCTATCATTTACTTTAGACGAGGCGTGTGATAAAATCCACACAACTTTTAAGGAAATCTTACTCTAACTACTGATTTATATAAATCACTTTTTTCAATAAAGATTGTTGAGGTTGTTTAAAATTAATCTAAAAAGAGGGACCAAATCCTTGAATTTCAAGGATTTGGTCCCTCTTTTGTTTGAAACTATAATTAATTGTTATTATTAAGTTAGGGAGAAAAAACATAAAATCACAATTATTGAAATATTGACATTCTATAAAAAATTTGATATTGTTAAAGTGTTACGTTGAACGTTGAATGTTGAACGTTGAACGTAACACGTGAATAATCCGGGTCACTTTTTCCACTAAGTCCGGCGATTGGTGCCAACCGTTCCGGTGAATTGTGCCAGACTCTCCGGACTCGTTCCAGGACCTTTAAAATGAATTTATACATCGATTGTCGATCCAAATTCATTGTGAAGGAAACGATTGTATAATCTAACACTTAAGAAATCTTTTTGTTGTGAGTTCGGGAATTAACACGAAAAGATTAATTCAGTGGTTCCGTTCCGAAACCACTGGCACCACCCGTCCGGAATCGATGGAACCATCCATCCGGACAGGATGGTCTTATCAACCGGAATATTCAGAACGTAGCACTAAAAATTAAATACAGTAATAAATTCAAACAGGAGGAGTTTGCATGAGCACAGTGAGAGCGTTAGAAGGAATGAAGATCCTTGATTTTACAAGAGTCTATTCCGGTCCGTATTGTACAATGCTTTTAGCCGACTTGGGCGCAGAAGTTATTAAGGTGGAATCTGTTGAAAAGGGCGATGACACGAGGAATTTTGCGCCCATTAAAGATGGTGTCAGTGGATATTACAATTATCTTAACCGTAATAAACGAAGCATAACTCTTAACTTGAAAACTGATGCAGGCAAAAAAGTCGCCATGGAATTGGCCCAGTGGGCAGATGTCATTGTTGAAAATTTTTCTGCAGGTACTATCGGGAAACTGGGACTTGGCTATGAAGATGTAAAAAAGGTGAATCCTGAAGTAATCTTCGCATCGCTCTCGGGATTCGGTCAGTACGGTCCTTATAAGAATAAACTGGCTTTTGACGCGATTGCACAAGCCATGGGTGGATTGACATCGCTTTCAGGTAGCCCGGACAAACCCACAAAGGTAACACCGGCGCTTTCAGATGCCATTACCGGCATCCATATGGCGTTTGGAGTCATGATAGCCGCCTTTCACAAACAGAAGACCGGCAAGGGACAATTGGTGGATGTGGCTATGATGGACACGGTGTTTTCCGTTTTAGAAGGCTCCGTAGTCATTAAAACGCTGTTGGATTCTGAACCAAAGCGCATGGGTAATGCCAGCCAAATCTGCGTTCCTTATGACGTTTACCAGGCAAAAGACGGTGATATTGTAATTGCATGTCCTAACGATTCTCTGTTTACCAAGTTGGCGAAAGTAATCGGCCGTGAGGATATGCTGGAAGATCCAAGATATAACACGAACCCTGCACGTATTTTAGCCCGTGAGGAAGTTGACGGCGCAATAAAAGCTTGGACGATAGAACGTACCAAGGCTGAGATTGAAAAGCTGCTAGACGAAGCCCGTATACCTTCTACTCCTGTCAAGACCATTGGTGAGTTGGTGGATGACCCGCATATTGCTGCAAGAGAAATGCTTATCGAACAGGAGGACCCGATCGTAGGGAAGGTTAAATATCCGGGCAATCCTATAAAACTTCAGCTAACACCTCCTGACTTTTATCGCAAAGCCCCTCAGTTGGGCGAGCACTCGGCAGAAATCCTCAGTTCTGTTTTAAGCTACTCTCAAGAAGCAATAGACAAATTGAGAGCACAGGGTGATATTTAACCATCGTTTTTAACGTATGGACTTAATGAGGAGTGAGGGGACGAAAGATGAGCAAGAATCAAGTCTGTGAATTACTTAAAATACGTTACCCCATAATTCAGGGTGCGATGACGAATGTAACCGATGTGGGGCTTGTCAGTGCCGTTTCGAATGCGGGAGGTTTGGGCATTTACGCCCCTGGCATTGAGAACATCGACCTTGAATACGTCAGAAAACAAATCAGATTAATTCGAGCAGCAACTCCTAATAGTTTCGGTGTGAACATCATGTTGGCTTCGGCCTTTGCTGCCCAACTTGTCGATTTGGTCTGCGAGGAAAAAGTTCCCGTAGTTACCACCGGTGCTGGAAATCCTGCGCCGTATATGGCACAGTTCAAACAGGCGGGAATAACTGTGGTGCCTGTTGTTCCATCCAAAGAAGCTGCAGTTAAGATGCAGGCCATTGGCGTTGAGATGGTAATTGCCGAAGGTATGGAATCCGGAGGATATATTGGCCGGATATCGACCATGACATTAATCCCTCAGGTTGTAGACGCAGTAAAAATACCTGTTATAGCCGCAGGGGGCATTGCAGATGGGAGAGGGATGGCCGCAGTCTTCATGCTGGGAGCGCAGGGAATACAAATGGGTACCAGATTCTTAACGACTAAGGAGTGTGCCATTCCAGAACACTGTAAGGCTGCACTGTTGAATGCCCAATCGAAGGATGCGGTAGTCTTAGGTGAGAGGATTGGAGTTGCCGCTCGATTACGCGTTCTGCGCACTCCAATAACTGAAGAAATTCAGGCGTACGAGAGCCAGAAGGATGCTTCCGACGCGGTATTTAATAAGAGTGTCGCCGACGCCAGAGGCAATCCTTACGAAGGTGGTCTGGACAAAGTACTGCTCGGTACGGGCCAGATTGTGGCTCTTGTCAATGATACTGACAGCGTTAAAACCGTGATTGAACGAATAAGCATGCAGTTTAATGCCATTCAAGAGGTGCCTATTTAGGGGAAAAACCTAATTATTTCACAAGCGGCCGACAACAACTTAGCCATTATGGCAGTGTACAGGTAATACTTCGCCGAGACAGTCAGTAAAATTCAAACCGGGGCAAGAAACCGTGCCGTGTTAAAGGAGGGAGATAACAAGAAATGATTTTAAAGTGTTAGTAATGGAGTACTCGAAAGAAGTAGAAACTATGCACCAGCCTTAATGAAAACATTCAGAACTTATTAGTGAACAGATATTATGAAATGTGGATTGTCCAAACCAAAGCTACAAAAATTAGGAGGAAATAAATGAAAGAGCAATTAGCTACACAAATGACAACATCTATAGTTAAACCGGCGACTAATTATCGTTGGCTAATGGTTTTCTTAAGCACTGGTGTTTTCATGGCGTCGTTCATGGACCGTGTTAACGTTGCGGCTGCCGCTCCGTTCCTGATGAAGACCTTTGAGTTGACCTCTGTTCAGATGGGGACGCTCATGTCCGCGTTTTTCTGGCCATACATGCTTCTGCAGGCTCCTTCGGGCTGGCTGATGCACCACGTGCGGCCAAGGTTTGTTGTTTTCTGGTCTTGCTTTGGATGGGGCCTAACAACCGTTTTAACCGGCTTGGCACAAGGCTTTAACTCGTTTCTCGCGCTGAGGGTTGCGCTTGGTATAACCGAAGCTCCGGCGTTGCCGATTAATTCGCATCTTATATCAGTCTGGATTCCCAAACGGGAAAGAACACTGGCAACAGCTATTCCTGATTCTGCCGCGAGGTTTATTAACGCGATAACCGTGCCTTTATGTGTATGGATTATCACACACTGGGGCTGGCAAATATCCTTTGTTGTTACCGGCGGAATAGCAATGGCGTACTCTTTTGTCTGGCTTTGGGGTTACCGCGATCCTGATCAGCATCCCAAGGTGTCAGCATCTGAGTTGGCATATATTCGTCAGGACGCAGAGACGGATGCTGCAGGCAATGTCAAAAAGGCTGCCAAAGTTCCTATGTTAAAGATGCTTTCTAATATCAGATATGATTTGGCTTGCCTGGGCTACTGGCAATACATCTATATCTGGACCGTTTACATCATGTGGATTCCGTCATATTTAGTTAAGTTTAAGGGTTTTACCCCGACGGCTATGGGCGAAGCTACCATGATTGCCTTCTTTGCAGGAACATTTTTTGAAGTTGCTGGCGGCTACTACTGCGATAAGTGGCTACAAAGCGGTGCGTCTTTGACGACAGTACGGCGTTTTGGAACAGGCATTGCGTATACAGTGACAGCTATCGGCATATACGTAACTGTTACTGCGGCCGACAATACAATGACCGTATTTGGCTTGGCGCTTGGCATGTCAGCCCTTTCCTTCGGAGCTTCACATTTCTGGGCGGTCGCGAATGACCTTGCTCCGTATGGTCAAGGCGGATCGTTCAGCGGTCTGCAGAACACTATTGGACAGACAGCTGCCATCATAGCCCCGATTCTCACCGGGTATATGATCGACAAAACTTCTCTCGGTTTCAACGGAGCGCTTTATCTCGTAATTTTAAGCTGTGCCATCGGGGTTATAGCCTATGCCCTGAACACCTATGAGAAAAAGATTGAAATTGAATAAGTTGGCGGTAAACCATTGAGGTAATGAATTCGGCCATGCAAAGCCTTCCGGTCTTGCTTGGCCGAATCAAGCATGAAGGAATGATATGATGGATTATGTAGTAGTTGGAATAATAGCCATAGTATCGATCTTATTGTTTGCCGTGGGCAGACGTGGGCGAAAGGAACTCAGTAAGCAGGAAGACGTAGTCCGAGAGATTGAACAGAAAATAAGTTCTCAATACCCAGATGTTCAGATTATAGGAACTGTTTCATGTCAGGGCGGCTACCCTCCCTTACCGTATATTTCGGTTCTTAATTTTGCCATGGCTGGAAAAGTTGCCTTCTTGTATGATGGCTTTGGGCGCTATGGAGAATTAGACTGTCGGGACTGGATAGAAGTTGATAAATTCAGTAAGAAGATGAAAACACAACCGAGCGGCGCACATGTGCTCTTAGGACCCCTTGCTCCGATAGTCATCAGGGATAAGATGAGGCATTTTATTGCGATCAAATATATAGACATAAATCGAGAGGAGAACCACTTGCTTTTCGAAGTCGATGAAAGTGAAGCGCAGGAGGAGATATACAATGAAATCGTGCGCCGTATTACTAATCCTATGGTGGAAGATACACGCCTTCATGCGTAAATGTGTTCGCTCTGGAGTTTTAGAAGCCAGAAGGATAATTGAGCAATGCGGACCGATTATAGCACAGTCTGCAACACAGCTCTCTGGATAATAAACACCGGCTGGATATGCTGTGATTTTAGCAGTTTCAGCCGACGAAAGTAACGATTCTTCGTAAGCGTCAAAAACGCCGTCACCGATTGACATGTGTCAAGGTGACGGCGTTTTTGACGCTTACATTACAACGGACAAATACGCTGCAAACCAAAATAGCTATTAATGAAATGATTGCTTAAATAATGCAATATAGTGGGTTGCGGCAGCAGAAAGTGGGCGATTGTTTGAGCATATTGTTGCACTTGTTGTTTTAATTGTAGTTGGGATCATTTCATAAAAGACTAAAGAAGAACCCGCTCTGGCGACAGTGTTCCGTAATCATGGATACATGCCTCTGGTGTACTAATAAAGGTAGAAACCAATAATGGACGTAGTGGCTTATTAAATATTTTTGTCAAGGTTGTGTGATTAAATGTTATAATTATCAATAAGTTGCTGAATTATATGGGGGTTAAGAAATGGATGTTTCAATGGGGAAATTGCTGTTCGAGGGAGTTTTTGAAGCGAGTAACGATGCAATGTTTTTTATCGATAACCAGGGTATTGTTCAATTGATTAATTCTAAAGCGAGAAAATTAATTGGGGAAGACCAACAAGATATTGTTCATAGGTTGATATTGGAAGTATTGCCGGAGTTAGATCAATTTGAAGATGTCTTTTGTGTAGCGGCTAAGACTGAATTCGAAAGTAATATACTGAATATACCAAGCAAAATCATAATTCATCCGATTCAACCAACCAATGAGAATATACTAGGGCGGCTAATTATAATACGGGATATTTCTGACAAGAAAGCATTGCGAGGCTTACAGGAAGAACTACAGGACATAATCGAGGGTATATCGGATGGAGTATTTGTTGCAGACGGCATGGGCAACGTTTTGTATATGAATAGTGCCTGTAGTGAAATCACAGGATTAATAAAAGAAATGTGTATTGGCCGAAATGTTAAAGATCTTGTGGCAGAGGGAATAATTTTAGAGTCATCCACTTTGTCTGTACTAAAGTCGCGACATATAGAGGTTTTATGGCAGAGGAACGTTAAAGGGAAAACTGTTCTGGTAACAGGGAAACCAATATTTGATACAAATGGCAATATTCGACACATCGTGTCTTCGTCTAGAGATGTTACAGATTTAAATCATTTGAAAAATCAGCTGGAAAAAGAGCGCGTTTTGAGTCAGAGGTATCATTCTGAATTGATTTCATTAAGGACTATGGACAAGAAAAATGAAATAGTCGTGAAATCAGAAAAAATGATTAAGCTTTTGGAGACAGTAGCCCATGTTGCTAGAAGTGATGCGACTATTTTGTTGAACGGTGAATCAGGTGTTGGGAAAGATGTAATTTGTAGATTCATCCATGCTCAAAGTTCAAGAGCGCAAGAAGCATTCATCAAAATCAATTGTGCGGCTATTCCGGAAAACCTGCTAGAGGCAGAATTATTTGGATATGCGGATGGTGCTTATACAGGAGCGAGAAAGGGAGGGAAAGCCGGTCTGATTGAACTTGCTGACAAAGGAACATTGTTTCTTGATGAAATTGGTGAAATGCCGCTTTTCCTACAACCGAAATTATTGCAGGTTATTCAAGAAAAAACATTTTTGAGTGTAGGGGATACAAAAACGAAAACTGTAGATATTCGAATCATTGCGGCAACTAATAAAAATCTAAAGGAAATGGTAAGCCAAGGAAAGTTTAGACTAGATTTATTTTACCGACTCAACGTCGTTCCTATTACTATTCCTCCTTTACGCGAAAGGGGAGAAGATATTCCCTTATTGATATACCATTTTGTATCTCGATTTAACCAAAAATATCGTGTTGATAAGAATCTAAGTAATGAAGCAATGGATATTTTGCAAGCATATAATTGGCCTGGTAATGTTAGGGAATTAGAGAATTGTATTGAACATTTGGTTGTGATTGGGGAAGATGAAATCATTACCCCGGATCAGCTTCCAGCCCATATGAGAACGATAGGAAATCAGAACGCGGTTATTGTTACAGGTCTTATCCCTTGGAATCAAGCAGTGGAAGAGTTGGAAAAACAACTTATTACAAAGGCGTATGAAAAAGCTGGTAGCACACATAAAGCCGCCAAACTATTAGGCGTGAGTCAGCCGACTATCGTACGCAAGTTAAGTAAGATTAAAGAATTCCTATACAAAAATTAAAGAATAACGATACAATATAGAATAACTCGATACATTTTTGTATTGGGTTATTCTATATTGTATAGAAGCTTTTTTCTTGCTAGCAAGTAATTGATCCAACAATTAGTCGATACAAAAATGAATATGAATTCAGTATATTCAAGTATTTTTCAAATCCTAGCGCAAGTATAATCCGAACTCGTGCTAGGGTTTTGTTCTGTTTCTATTAGACATAGAGAAGCCAGAAAAAAAAAGATGTGATTGTGAATTGTGGCACGATAATTGCATTTGAATTACATAAAGAAACGCAAAGGAGCTGCAAGCTGCATTCCGTGATAAAGAGGGTGTTAAACTGCAAATAACGTCAATAATTATCTAAAAAAGAGTGAATGGAGGACAATGAATGAAAGCATTGGTTAAAAACAGTTTGAAAGCTTATGATGCCTCGCTACAAAATCTTGATACCCCGACTCCTGGTCCGGGAGAAGTGGTTATTAAAGTACATGCCGCGGGAATATGCGGCACAGATACGAAGATTTACCAGGCGCATTACCACAAGTATAAAACACCGGTAGTTATGGGGCATGAGTTGAGTGGGACAGTTGTAGCGGTTGGTTGTGGGGTTGATGATATCAAAGTGGGGATGCCCGTTGCTCCGCGGATACAAGTAACTAGCTGTGGGCGGTGTAGAGCGTGCATTACAGGGAGAGATAACTTGTGTGGCGAAAAAACACGCATCGGATTTGAGTACGATGGTGCCTTTGCTGAATATATAAAAGTCCGCAAGGAACAAATTCACGTTTTACCTGCAGATCTAGATTTGACTACAGCGTCATTGACAGAGGCTATTGCTGTAATTGTTCATGCTCTACGTCCTGCGAGCATCAAACCTTCAGATGTTGTGCTCGTTGTTGGACCGGGTCCTATTGGCCTTTTAGCAGCATTTTTTGCAAAAACTCAAGGTGCTACTGTGGCTATATCGGGAATTTCACAGGATCACAATCGATTTATATTGGCGAAAGAATTGGGAGTTGATCTGATTCTGGTTGCTGATGATGAAGCAGATGCGGGGATGAAGGAGCTAATGGCTATAACCAATGGAGAAGGTCCAGACGTCGTACTCGAATGTTCTGGGACAGCAGCAGGGGTTAACGCTGGTTTAAACTTGTGTAGAGCGGCGGGCCGATTTGTCCAGATTGGCACACGCAGTACCCCTGTTAATGTCGACTTCATGAAGATCGCCTACAAAGAAATAGTAGTAACGGGAACTATCGATCATGTACCGGTAGATTGGCAAGACGCGATTAAGTTTATTCGGAAATATCAAGATAAGCTGTCTCCTATGATAAAGGACATTTATCCTATTGATTCGTGGAAAGAAGCTTTTCAGGCGGCTGAAGGCGGACAAGTTGGGAAAGTAATCATCTCATTTCCCCAATAATGAGTAATTCGTTGAGACAGAAAATTTTAAATGGAGGCAAAATTAATATGATTTTGAACCAATTTTCGTTAAAGGGAAAAATTGCCATCGTGACTGGCGCAAGTCGTGGGCTGGGAGCGGGGATGGCGTTAGGTTTGGCTGAAGCAGGGGCTGATGTTGCGGTAGTGGCAACATCAGCAAAAGCGGAAGAAACTGCAAAAGCTGTTCGTGAACTAGGGCGCCGTGCCATAGCCATTCGGGCCGACCTTTCTTCTATTCAGTCAATTCCGGGGATAGTAGAGAAAACTATGGCTGAATTTGGTAAAATTGACATCTTAGTTAACTGTGCTGGGATCAATCGCCGTTATGCCGCTATCGACTGCACAGAAAAAGAGTGGGATGATGTTATCAATCTCAATCAAAAATCTACATATTTTATGTGCCAGGCCGTAGCTAGGGAAATGATCAAGCAAAAAAGTGGCAAGATTATTAATATGGCTTCTCTGATGTCCTTTCAGGGAGGACTTAATGTTTCGCCGTATACAGCCAGTAAGGGCGCTGTGGCCGCCGTTACGAAAGCATTAGCGAACGAATGGGCACCACATGGGATCAATGTCAACGCGATTGTGCCGGGTTATTTTGCCACTGACTTAACCCAAGCGCTGCAGGATGATCCTGAACGGAACAGGGATATTTCGCTGCGCATTCCGCAGGGACGGTGGGGAAAGGCGGACGATTTGAAGGGTGCTGTGGTATTCTTAGCCTCTGATGCGTCGGCATATGTTCAAGGACATTTGTTGGCTGTCGACGGTGGTTATTTGGCCAGGTAAGTCTCATGATCTGCAAAATATAAGAAACGAAAGGTGATGTTGATGAGTAATTTGAGTCAAACACAAATTAACGTAATTAAACCACAGACAAACTATCGATATGTGGTCATGCTGCTGCTCGCGGGAGTAATCACCATAAACTACGTTGACCGAGTAAATATTGGAGTAGCAGCCCCAACTTTGATGAAACTTTTTGAATTATCACCTGCACAGATGGGGATCCTGATGTCGGCCTTTTTTTGGTCTTACGTTGGTTGTATGCTGCCTATCGGTTGGCTGTTAAATCGGATGGGACCTAAAATGATTATGTTCTGGTCATGCTTGGGCTGGGGGTTGTCAACTGCACTAACGGCAGCAGTATCTGGCTTTAACTCCTTTTTTGCCGTACGCGTACTTTTAGGTGTAACAGAGTCAGGGGTTTATCCAACCTGTACCCGTGTCGCATCGGCCTGGACACCTCTGCGTGAACGCACGACGGCTACCGGGATATTTGATGCTTGTTCCCGGCTTGGCAACGCAGTTGCGCCGCCGCTGGTTGTATGGGCTTTATTAAAATGGGGCTGGCAAATGTCTTTTGTCATTACGGGGGGACTAGCGGTTGTCTACGCATTTATTTGGCTCTACTTTTATCATGAACCAGAAAATCATCCTAAAGTAAGTCAATCGGAGTTAGATTATATTCGCCAGGATCAGATAACAGAAACAAATGATGAAAATACGAAACACATACCTATTTTACAACTTTTGACTTATAAGCCTATATTCCTTATGTCTTTAGGGTTTTTCTTATACATGTATTTCTGGACGACATTTAACATGTGGATACCAGCCTATTTGGTACAGGCTAAAGGGTTTAGTCTAAAAACTATGGGCTTTGCCGCGATGTATCCGTATATAGCCGGTGTAATTTCTGAAGCGGTAGGCGGATACATTCTTGATAAGTGGTACCAGGGTGGAGCCAGTCTTAATCTCGTACGGCGTACGGGCCAAGTATTCGGAATGCTAGGTGGGGCAATAGCACTGTATTTAGCTGTTGTCGCTGCTACACCAGACATGACTGTGCTATGGTTGACAGTTTCTATGGGTGTTATCTCCTTTAGCGCTGCGCAAGGGTGGGCAATTCCGACTAATATTGCACCCAAAGGCAATGTTGGAACAGTTGCTGCGATGCAGGGTACTATTGGTAATTTGGCCTCAATTGCCGGCCCAATGGTGACAGGGTATGTTATCGGAACATCATATGGATATGATGGTGCTCTGATGCTTTTAGTTGCTGGAGCAGCCGGAGCGGCTTTGGTTTATTCCTTGATTGATTATAGCAAACCTGTAGTTCCACGTTAACAAATTAAGTATGGGGAATGAGAGGGGTTATATTTTACTCCTCTCACAAGCCAACGAATAATTAATTATATTCTTGCTTGTGAAACATTCTCGAATGAGGAGAAAATTATGGATGCTACAATACTAGCCGTTTTCTGCGTCAGTGTTTTGGCGGTGCTGGTTTTGTACCGCGTTGGTTATAAGCGGATGGAGAATCATAAGACGACAATTTTACGTATTACAGATCATCTTGCTCGAGAATATAACGCTACGGTGCTCGGGATGGTCTCATATCAAGGAGGCCTTCCTGAAATGCAGCGAATCGTCAATGTGTATTTCGGCTTAGCTCCCGATTGCATGATTTTTTATGACGAACGAGGTTCATTAGGTCGTGTGTTCTTTCATGATTGCATTAAGATAGAGCAATTTGCTGTATTGCAAAAAGCCAGTGGTATTGGAAAAAGCACGGCATTGCTTGGTCCACTGGTGCCATATTTCTTTAAAGATAGAACGCGGAACTTTATTACAATCAAATATATCGATGTGGATCAGGAAGAAAATAACTTACTACTAGAGGTGCCGGATAAGAAAATGCAACAAGAATTTTATAAAGCTATATATTTCTGCGTACGGAAGAAAAATTTATCGGCTCAATCTAAAGGAGACAAATGTTCTGAATATCATAGAGCCATTGGTTAATCATGGATTTTTAATATAGGTTAAGAAAAAAGAATTTTTGTCTTGGCGAACGGTCTACGACAAAAACAAAAAACGGAGGAGATTTTTATTATGATGAATGGAGCACAGTACAAGGAAAGCTTAAAAAAACTTAAACCGGAGATTCATTGCAACGGGAGAATAATTACCGATGTTGTAGATGATCCTATGACAAAACCTCATGTAAATTCAGCAGCGATGACGTATGAATTGGCCTTTGATCCGGAGTACAAAGACCTCATGGTTGTAAATTCCAGTTTGACAGGAAAGCCAATTAACCGTTTTACCCATCTTCATCAGAGCACGGAAGACTTAATTAATAAAGTGAAGATGCTTCGCATGATTGCGCAAAAAACAGGAACATGTTTCCAAAGATGCGTAGGTTTTGATGCGATGAACGCAACCTTTATTGTAACCCACAAAGTGGACAAAGAGTGCGGGACTAATTATCACCAACGATTTATCGACTACATGAAATATGTTCAGGAAAATGACTTAATGGTGGCAGGATCGATGACTGATCCCAAGGGAGATCGCAGCAAAAAGCCGGGACAGCAAGTGGACCCAGATTTATTTGTGCATATTGTTGAAAAACGCGACGATGGCATCGTTGTGCGGGGGGCCAAAGCCCATCAAACTGGCATGGTAAACTCCCATGAAATGCTGATTTTACCGACCACCAATCTAGGAGCTGATGACAAGGACTATGCAGTTGCCTGCGCGATTCCGGTAGACGCCCCAGGTGTACTTCATATCTTTGGTCGACAAACCAATGATGACAGAAGATTGCAAGGAGACATTGACACGGGTAACTCTGAATACGCCATTGTTGGCGGTGAAACATTGACTGTGTTGAATGATGTCTTTGTTCCTTGGGAACGCGTGTTCATGTGTGGCGAATATCAGTATGCTCAGGAGTATGTAGAAGCCTTCGCCTCCTATCATCGTCAAAATTACGGTGGGTGCAAAGTGGGAGTTGCGGACGTCATCATCGGTGCTACGGCCAGCATGGCCGAGTACAACGGTGTGCCGAATGCGTCACATATCAAAGATAAGATCATTGAAATGATTCACTTGGCGGAGACGATGTATAATTGCTCAATCGCATGTTCATGTGAAGGACGTAAGACGGAAGCAGGAAACTATTATGTGAATACTCTGTTGGCGAATACAGCTAAGCTGAATTGCACACGGACTATGTATGAAATATCGCGGCTGGCTCATGACATTGCCGGCGGCTTCATTGCGACCTTGCCTTATGAAGCAGATCTGAAGGATCCGAAAATCGGCGCATACATAAATAAATATTTTGCGGCCAATCCCAATGTTTCCACCGAGGACAGATTCAGAATGGCCAGACTGTTAGAGAACATGACAGGAGGCACGGCATTAGCTGAGTCGATGCATGGAGCCGGGTCGCCGCAAGCGATGCGCGTCATGTTGTTACGGGAAACCAATTTGGAAAGCAAGAAAGCATTGGCAAAACGACTGGCCAAGATTAAGGAAGCTCCAGTGAAAAAGGCATAACCGCATTTTAGGTGTTGCGCATACGTGAGCCTGCGCCGTACACTCTCCGAAAGGTGAAGAGAGTGTACGGTGCAAGATGGCAAACGCTGTTCAATTAGCTGTTCAATTAATAGAAAAATAGAAACTGCAAATTAAGGAGTAAATTCATGAAAACGGTTGTTGCGGGTCCGTTACAGGGCATAAAGGTATTGGACTTTACTCGGGTATATTCAGGCCCTTACTGCACGATGCTGCTGGCTGATTTGGGTGCGGAAATTGTAAAAATTGAGATGCCCAAAAATGGGGATGATACAAGACATTTTTTGCCATTCAAGAATAATGAGAGTGGTTACTACATGTATTTGAACCGTAACAAACAAGGGATCACTTTAGACCTTAAGAATGATCGGGGTCGAGAGATTGCATTAGACCTTGCCAAATGGGCGGATGTTGTAGTAGAAAATTATTCTCCGGGAACAATGAAAAGACTAGGACTGGATTACGAAACGATTCGGAAAATTAATCCTAACGTCATTTATGGTTCGATATCAGGGTTTGGTCAGACCGGTCCGTACCGGGATCGTGTAGCATATGATGCTGTAGCGCAAGCGATGGGCGGGCTGATGAGCGTAACAGGATATCCAGACCATCCTCCTGTAAAGGTTGGTCCATCTATTGCTGATGCCAATGCGGGAATTCATATGGCTTATGCCCTTATGGCGGCTTTGTACTGTCGGGAAAAAACCGGTCAAGGCCAGTATGTAGATGTTTCGATGATGGATACGGTCTTTTCGATTCTAGAGAACTTCGTTGTGCAGTATACAATGACTGGAATTGTTCCCCAACGTGCAGGGAATGAAAACTTGGCCTCGGCTCCCTTTGACGCGTATCCTACCATAGACGATTATGTAATCATTGCGACAGCTAATGATAATTTGTTTCATAAATTAGTACGAGTGATGGAACGGGAAGATTTAATTACCGATGAGCGGTTTGTAACCAACTTAAAACGAAAACAAAATTATTCGCAACTAAAGCCTTTAATTTCTGGATGGACAGAAAAACATACTACAGAAGAAGTTACAGAGTTGCTTGTGCATGCTAGAGTGCCTGTAGCTCCGATTTTGACAATTGATCAATTGGTTGACGATCCTCAGATAAAAGCTCGAGACATGTTAGTCGAAATCGATCACCCCATAGCGGGGAAGGTCACCACGCCTGGTATTCCAGTGAAGTTTTCTGAGACGCCGGGAACAATTCGTACAGCAGCACCGATGTTAGGGCAACACACAGATGTTGTATTGACGAAAATATTGGGGTTAACGCCTGCAGAGATTGCTGAATTGAGAAATGCTGCAGTGCTTTAGAATATGAGTGACACTAAGGGAGGAAATTAATGATGAATTTAAAAGAAGCAGTTGTGGTAAGCGGAGCGAGGACGGCGACAGGAGTCTTCGGCGGATCACTGAGTGAAATAAACGCCCCTGAATTAGGAGCCATTGTACTGAAAGAAGCGTTGAATCGGGCAGGAATTGAGGGCAAGGATGTTGAGGAAGTGATCGTTGGCACACACTTTCAGGCTGGCATTAAAGCCAATTCCGCAAGGCAAGCTGCTATTTATGCCGGTCTTCCAGTTGAAATACCTGCTTGGACACCAAACAAAAACTGTGGGACTGGCTTAAAAGCAGTCAATTTGGCGGCCCAGATGGTCATGATGGGTGAAGCAGAGATTATGCTTGCCGGTGGCTGTGAAACAATGAGCAGAATCCCTTATATGATTCATAAACATCGCTTTGGAGCACGAATGGGAAATGAACAATTACTGGATTCAATGATGTATGATGGTTTGGTTGACCCTTTTATGAACTACCATATGGGTATTACTGCGGAAAATGTAGCCAAGAAATATGGCATTACCCGAGAAATGCAGGACGAATTTGCTTTAAGTAGTCACATGAAAGCTGCGGCTGCTAGCAAGGCTGGAAAATTTAAAGGTGAAATTGTACCTGTTGAAATCAAACAACGCAAGGGAACCATTATTTTCAACGAAGACGAGAGTATCAGAGCTGAACTGACCATAGGGCAGTTAGCCAAGATGAAGCCGGTTTTTCAGCCAGACGGCGGAACGGTAACTGCAGGAAATGCATCAGGCATCAACGATGCGGCAGCAGCAGTCGTTATTATGTCCCGGGAAAAAGCCCAAGAGTTAGGCAAGAAACCGTTAGTTGCCTTCAGAGGGTTTGCGTCAGCGGGTGTTGACCCCTCCATCATGGGCATTGGACCGGTGCCGGCAGTGCAGAAACTATTGAAGAAATCCGGTCTCAAAATAGGAGACATCGATTTATTTGAGTTGAATGAAGCTTTTTCGGCTCAAGCTCTTGCTTGTGTGCAAGAACTGGGGATCGATCCGGCCAAAGTTAATGTAAACGGCGGCGCAGTGGCGCTTGGTCATCCGGTGGGTTGTACGGGGGCGAGGTTGTTGGTAACCCTGATGAACGAACTGGAACGACGCAAAGCTCGCTATGGCGTAATCAGCCTGTGTATCGGCGGCGGACAGGGAATCGCAACACTGGTAGAAAGATGCAACTAAAGGAGGCAAAAAAATGAGCAACATAAAAAATATCTTCATTATCGGCTCCGGGCAAATGGGTTCAGGGATAGCTCAAACAGCCCTACAGTCTGGCTATCATGTGACATTGAATGATGCGAGTGATGAAGCCATTAACCGCGGCATCAAGAACATTGAAAAGAATCTAACCAGGCTGGTGGAAAAAGGAAAGCTGGAACAGGGTAAAAAAGATGAATTTCTTAGCCATTTGCAGAAAACGATAGAACTGAGAGAAGCAGCAGACGCTGATTTAATCATCGAAGCCGTTTACGAAGATATAAATGTGAAGAAAAAAATATTTGCTGAGTTGGATCGTATTGCTAAGCCGGGCGCTTTATTTGCGAGCAATACTTCATCCATATCAATTACTGAGATTGCCTCAAGTACAAAACGCCCAGAGCAGGTAATCGGCATGCACTTCTTCAATCCAGTGCCAGTAATGAAATTATTGGAGATTACGAGAGGACTTGCTACTTCGGATAAAGCACTGGAAATGGCGCAAGAAGTAGGTAATAAGATGGGAAAAGTTACGATTGTTTCCAAAGACAGCCCGGGTTTTATTGTCAATCGGCTGCTGGATCCAATGCTTAATGAGGCAGTAAATATGTTGGATGAAGGCGTCGGGACAGTAGAAGATATTGATAAAGGGATGGTCAATGGCTGTAATCATCCCATGGGGCCATTGGCGCTTACAGACCTTATCGGACTGGATGTAATTCTCGCGGTTATGGAAGTGTTATATCGTGAATATGGTGATCCGAAATACCGTCCGTCGCCGTTGCTCAGGAAAATGGTTAGGGCAGGCTATCTTGGAAGGAAGACCGGCAAAGGTTTCTATCAGTATTAATACGAGCTGGAATACAAACGGTATGTAAAAATATTTCCTTCTGTTCTGCACCCTTGGAAGAAAGGCAAACATGCTTAGTTCGCTAACGTAAATAGGCATTTAGGCTCAGAAAGCGTTTGCACTAGGTGTTTTTCGCTGTCCTGCATTTTTTAAATGAGGCAGCCTAGGCTAAGTTAAGACAAAGAAGGGACAGAGAAAATCATTGTTGGGTGAATATTAAAATCTTTATAAATTTCAGTCTCTGCAGGACATCCGGATGAAGTCCCAGACATACCAAAAAAGAAACTTTTGAAACATTGGATAATAATTTATGAAGTGAATAGACAAAACCACCGCATAGAACAGCGAAGACAGATGAATAGAAGAATTTATTAAGGGAGTGTATAATAATGGCTTATGGCGAAAATGTATTGATGGAAATTGATGATGGTATTGCAGTCATCACGATTAACAGACCTAAAGCATTAAATGCATTGAATATAGATACTCTGAACGAGCTGAAATCAGCCGCACTTGCTGCAGATGCAGCTAAAAATGTGAAGGTTATTATCATTACGGGGGCTGGCAGTAAGTCGTTTGTGGCCGGTGCGGATATTGCACAGATGAGAGATTTGAAGGTTCTAGAAGGGCGACAAATGACAATGTTGGGTCAGACTGTTTTTGGTATAATTGACAATCTGGATAAACCAGTTATTGCAGCAGTGAACGGATTCGCTCTTGGTGGTGGATGTGAATTGGCGATGGCTTGCGACATTAGAATTGCCGCGGAAACTGCAAAGTTTGGTCAACCTGAAGTTAATCTGGGAATAATTCCTGGATTTGCGGGTACGCAGCGTCTTGCAAGATTGATTGGCAAGGGACGAGCAAAATATTACATTTTTACTGGCTACATGATGACTGCGACAGAAGCTTTAGAACTAGGTTTAGCCGACAAGATAGTTAAGGCAGAAGAACTATTAGATGTTTGTCGCGACATTGCTAAAACTATAATAAGCAAAGCGCCAGTGGCTGTTATGATGGCGAAAAAATCTGTTAATCATGGTTTGGACATGGATTTAGCCTCGGGCGTAGCGTATGAAGCTGAAGCCTATACAACTTGCTTTACTACCGGAGATCGAGTGGAAGGGATGAGTGCCTTTCTTGAGAAACGAAAGGCCAATTTCATAGGTGAGTAAATAAAATCTGCAGGGTCAAATAAAGTTGAGTGGCTTGTGTGATTGGAATGTTATACTAGTTTAGCTCCCTTTTGCATTTGCGAAACTATTGCCTGCAAAACTTGAGGGAGCTTTTTATTTTGTTCGCTAATTTGAAGGAAGTGAACACATGCCAAATTATGATGTCTGTAATCCTATTATCATAGGGTTATCTTATGTGGCTACCGAGGGAGGGAATTTTTTTGAAGCCTGTAATATCGCCGGCAACAATTAATCGCTTACCCTTATATTTCCGGACTCTGTGTTTGTTGCTAGAAGATGGGCAGAAGGTTATTTCTTCGGCGGAATTTAGTCGTCGACTGGATGTGACAGTGACACCGGAACAAATTCGCAAAGATCTTGCTTCTTTCGGCCAATTCGGGAAATATGGCGTGGGATATTATGTTCGAGACCTTGCCAAAACGATAGATCAACTTATTGGTTATCATAATTGTTGGAGCCTCATTGTGATTGGTTTGGGAAATCTTGGCTGGTCATTAATCAATTACAAAAAAATCGCCGCATTAGGATTTCGATTGCAGGCCATTTTTGATGTTGATGAGGCTAAGGTAGGCAAAAAGATCAACGGGATTTCCGTATATCATCTGAATGAGATGATGGTTTTTTCTCGGGAAAATCCGATCCATATTGGAGTGATCACGGTACCGGAAATGGAAGCCCAGAAGGTAGCCAATCTATTGGTAAAGGCTGGGGTGAGAGGAATTTGGAACTTTACAACCCAACGACTTAATGTGCCTAAAGGGCTGTGGGTAGTAAATGAGGATTTTTCTATAGGGCTTAGTAACCTGTCCTATCATCTTTCTAATTCTGGAATTATTCCCATATCTGACAAATACATTTTAAATAAGGTAAGCGAGGGCTAAAGTACACCCTTACTACCATCGAGATCTACTGTCTCGGCTGCGTTGATATAGGAGGGATGACTTGACCATTGAGTAAGGTATCCTCTTAAGGAAATGGTCATGCTATGTCAGAAGCGGCTATAAGAGATGGGAGAGGAACTATTAGTAATCTAAATTGGTTGTCTTAAAAAGTATGTACTTCTGTTTTATTTGTGACCCCGTCTTTATATATAAGAAGCTGCCGTAATTAGTAGATGCAATTTTGCGAGGTAAACACATGAAAATTAGTGTTCAATATTGCGGTGGCTGTAATCCTGTTATCGATCGATCAAGGATAGTTGCAAAACTGCAGTCCCTTCTGAATAATCAAATTGATATTTCTTATGATTTGGACAGCGATTATGATTTTTTGCTGGTTGTTGACGGATGCGACGTTGGTTGCAAAGGTCGAATGTTTGCCAAAGATAGCAAAATTGTTTATGTTGCTGGTTTGCTTGTACAAAATGTAGTAGTCAAAAATGAAGAGGATATACCAAAGGAAATTATAAGACGATTACAAGAAGTCTCTAGTGTATAGTGGGTCTAGTGTTGAATACGCATAATTGCGTAAAATCGTAATATGGATTAAACAGTTTTAGATTTTGTCGCCATTAACTGATTATTTCGATAATATTTCAGCGTACTTGCTACATGAATAGTTTAGAAAACTGGGAAAGTAATGAGGATTATCTTGAATATTGATGGCAAACATCGTAATTACTGCATATAGAAAATTGCTTTAGGCAAAGTCGTACATCAGACCTACGTCACTTGCGCTAAAATGGTTCAAGGAGTCCTGAAATCAATGGTTTTTAACGTGATAATTGAAAATTTATAGAATGATGTATATTATCGTAAGGAGATCTGGAGGCAACACAGCGCAGATCATTGTTACATTTTAAAGAAAAATTCTGTTGAAGCCAAAGAAAGAAAACCGGTTTTATTGTAAATCGCCGTATTAGTACGAATTTTAATAACAAAGGGGGGCGTTTTATGCCATATAAAATTATAACCAAACGGATGCTGAATGACACGATAGCACTGATGGAAGTTGAAGTGCCGCACATAGCGAAAAAGGCAGAAGCAGGACAGTTTATTATATTTCGGGTGGATGAGCAGGGTGAGCGCGTTCCATTGACCATAGCGGAATATGATCGCAAAAAAGGCACTGTAACCATTATATTCCAGACTGTTGGTGCTTCCACTAAGATGCTCAATGCTTTTGAGGAAGGCGACTACATTCTTGATTTTGTTGGTCCGTTAGGCAAACCGACACACATTGACCCGGTCACTAAGCGTGTCTGCGTCGTCGGCGGTGGCGTTGGTAATGCAATCGCGTATCCCCAGGCGAAGGCGCTGCACAACGCAGGCATTGCCGTAGATATGATTTCAGGCTTCCGTTCTAAGGATATTATAATTCTTGAGAATGAGATGCAATCTGTTACAGACAACCTATACATTATGACCGACGATGGCACTTATGGTGAAAAAGGTCTTGTTACCGAAAAGCTGAAAGCACTTCTTGATGCGGGAACCAAATATGATGAGGTCGTCGCTATTGGCCCAGTAATCATGATGAAATTTGTGGCGGCGACTACTAAGCCGTATGGCATTAAGACGATTGTTTCGCTCAACCCGATTATGGTTGATGGAACCGGCATGTGCGGTGGTTGTCGGGTTAACGTAGGGGGCGAAACCAAATTTGCCTGTGTAGACGGCCCGGATTTCGAGGCCCATGAGGTTGATTTTGACGAGCTGATGAAACGTAATAGTTTCTATAAAGAACGCGAGGCACATGATAAAGAACACGTATGTCGCTTAACCGGAGGAAAACGCCATGGCTAATATGTCTTTGAAAAAACAACCAATGCCGGAACAAGATCCGAACATTCGTAACAAAAATTTTAAAGAGGTTGCCCTAGGCTACACTGGCGAAATGGCTGTGGAGGAAGCGCAGCGGTGCTTACAGTGCAAAACAGCGCCTTGTGTTGCTGGATGTCCAGTGAACGTACGCATTCCGCAGTTTATCGCAAAAGTCACTGCAGGAGATTTTACAGGCGCCTATTCAGAAATTGCCCAGACTAACTCCCTGCCCGCTGTCTGCGGACGGGTCTGTCCCCAGGAAAGCCAGTGTGAGGGTAAGTGCGTGCGTGGTATCAAAGGTGAGCCGGTGGCCGTTGGTCGTCTAGAGCGCTTTGTCGCTGATTGGCAGATGCAAAACGGTAAAGATGAGATTAAACGTCCGGAATCCAATGGACAAAAGGTGGCGGTAGTTGGCGCCGGACCAGCGGGATTGACTTGTGCGGGTGACCTTGCGAAGCTTGGTTATAGTGTTACCATATACGAAGCGCTGCATACGGCAGGGGGTGTACTGGTTTATGGGATCCCTGAGTTCCGTCTGCCCAAGGCGATTGTTGCGAAAGAAGTCAATAAACTTAAAGAATTGGGTGTCACCATTGAGAACAACATGGTTATCGGTAAGATGAATTCGGTTGACGAGTTGTTCGATGAAGGCTATGAAGCAGTATTCATCGGCTCAGGCGCTGGTCTGCCGAGCTTTATGAATATCCCGGGAGAAAATCTGCTAGGAGTCTACTCGGCTAATGAATACCTGACCCGTATTAACCTGATGAAAGCTTATTTGAAAGACTATGACACCCCGATTGCGGTGAGCCACAAAGTCGCTGTGGTAGGCGGTGGTAATGTTGCTATGGATGCAGCTCGTTGCGCTAAGCGCATGGGGGCAGAGGAGGTCTACATCGTCTATCGGCGTTCGGAACAGGAACTTCCCGCACGCGCGGAAGAGGTTCACCATGCTAAAGAGGAAGGAATTATTTTTAAGGTGCTCAACAACCCTGTGGCCATACTTGGCGATCCGAAAGGACTCGTCAGCGGTATTGAGTGTGTTGAGATGGAACTGGGTCAACATGATGCTTCTGGGCGCCGCAGCCCTATTCCCAAGGAAGGCAGCAATTTTATAATTGACGTTGATACCGTCATCATGTCCATTGGCACCTCGCCCAACCCCTTAATTCGTTCTACAACAACCAGCCTTGAGGCTAATAAGTACGGTTGTCTAATTGCGGATGAAAGCGGTGCGACAACGAAGGAAGGGGTATTCGCGGGTGGTGATGCCGTGACTGGCGCTGCCACCGTTATTCTCGCCATGGGAGCCGGGAAAAATGCCGCCAAGGCCATCGATGTCTACATCAAGGAAAAACATCAACAATAGATATATATTAATAAGAAAATGGGCTATAGTGGCTGCATAGCCCATACGAGCACAGACCGGTTAAAAAAGATAAATACTTAATGGAAAGATTTCGATTGTTGGCAGTAAAGATTGATGTATAGGTCACCTGCTTCTAAAGTCGTGCATGTTGGATAACTTATTGTATTACATGAATTTGGGACTTAACCGATGAACCAGTGCTGTCGCAATGATAAGGGCGAAAAAATAATAAATTATAAATGGGGTGGTTAAATGAATGAGACAATTGATGTTTTGATGTCCCATATGTCGATAAGAAAATTTACAGAACAACAAATAGAAGGAGATAAATTACATCAGGTTATAAAAGCTGCTCAGTGGACACCTACTTCCAGTCATTTTCAGGCATTTACTATTATTCATATCAAGGATGCCCAAAAACGTGAGGCTATGGCCGAAATTGCCGGAGGACAAAAGTGGGTGAAGGATTCTCCAGTGTTTCTCGTTTTTTGTGCCGATCTATATCGTGCTGAAAAGTACTGGAAAGATGCGGATAAACGAATTTTTTCTAACCAGGAAATGTTTATTGTGGCTACTGTAGATGCTGCATTGGCTGCGCAAAAGGCATATATAGCTGCTGAGTCGCTTGGATTGGGAGGGGTATTTGTAGGAGGAATCAGAAATAATCTTGGAGCTGTAAGTGAATTGCTTAAGTTGCCACAATTGGTTTATCCGATTTTTGGGATGTGCCTCGGATACCCAGCCGAGAATCCTGGACAAAAGCCGCGGCTTCCGATTGATGTTATCTATAAAATAGATCAGTATGATGATCAGCAAGATAATGCTTTGGTTGCTTTATATGATAGAGAAGTGAAGGAATATTATTTGAATCGGACTAACGGGAAAATACAGGATACATGGAGTGAACGGTGCGGAGGGTTTATGATGGAAAAAACGAGGGCGGATGTAAGCGGTTTTATAAAAGAAAAAGGACTAAATTTAATTTAATGAAAGAACTGACTGCTTAATTTAAGATATTTTTAATTTGCTTAATTATTCATGCGAGTATGGAGAATATTCGCGATTCTAAGTTTGTTTCTGCCGAGCTTGGCGAAGATTAAAAACGAATGATACAATAATGAATAAAGCGATACGTTTGCGTATTAAGAAATCATATAGATAGAATATAGCGAGTTTAATGCTTATAAAAAATTGAGACAACAGAAAATGATACAAAATTGAATATAACTTTTGAAATGCTGTTTTATTTTTGAGTCTATGCGTTAAGCGATTTATTATTCGTGATGTCTATTATGCTGTTTATATCAAGTATTGAAAGAAACGAAAGAAGATGAAACGAAACGATTTTAATTATGGCATGATAATTGCAAATAGATTGTACAGGTAAGATAAATTAAAAATATATGTATGACAAAGGAGGATTAGCTGAAGAAGAAAAAACTTGGCTATGTGTTGGTAGATAGATTATTAAATCATGGTGCTTTGGAAATCATTTCACTTATGAAAGAGTAAATCGATTATATTATTAAATGATCAGCCGGATATTAAACAAAAAAACATGATACAGGAAAAACTAATCAACGCAAAGATAAATTCATGTTGGTTGTAAGTATTTATGAATCTTAAATACAGTATTTGAGTGCGATTAATGATTTGATTGAATATGTATTTGAGTAAACGTTACTTGGCAGTTTAGTTACTGGTTATTTTTGCTTCAATATAATCGACTGGTCTATTAATTGCATTGTCGATTAAATTTAATGACATAAAGGGAGGATTATAATTATGAATTTTGTTTTGAGCCCAGAACAAGAAGGTTTCCGTAAGTTGGTAAGAGAGTTTGCCGAAAAATCAATTGCTCCGACAGCGGCGGAACGCGATGAAAAAGAATTATTCTCACGAGAAATTTTTGACGAAATGGGTAAAATTGGTATTCAAGGATTGGCTTATCCAGAAGAATACGGCGGTGTAGGAAGCGATTTTGTTAGTTATGCAATTGCGGTCGAAGAAATTTCCCGCGTTTGCGGATCGACAGGAATCGGGCTGTCAGTACATGTTTCCCTGTGTGCATGGCCGATTTTTAAGTATGGGACTGAAGAACAAAAACAAAAATTCTTACGCCCGCTTGCAGAAGGAACAAAATTGGGTGCATTTGGCTTAACCGAACCGAATGCCGGTACTGATGCAGGCGCTGGGTCCACCGTTGCAGTTAAGGACGGCGATAGTTACATTATCAATGGCAGCAAGGTGTTCAATACCAATGGCGGTGAAGCAGAAATTGAGGTTGTCTTCGCGGCGACTGATAAGGCAGCGGGCTTAAAAGGTATGAGTGCATTCATTGTTGAAAAAGGGACCCCAGGATTTAGTTTTGGTAAAAAAGAAATTAAAATGGGGATTCGCTCTGCAGTACAACGTGAGTTGGTATTTGAAAACTGCCGCGTACCTGCTGCTAACTTATTGGGTAAAGAAGGCGAAGGTTTCAAAATAGCAATGGCAGCTTTGGACGGCGGACGTATCGGTGTAGCAGCGCAAGCGCTTGGAATTGCGCAAGGTGCCATGGAAGAAGCGATTAAATATGCTAAACAACGTGTGCAATTCGGCAAACCGATTGCCAGCTTCCAAGCAGTAAACTTCATGCTGGCAGATATGGCAATGAAGATTGATGCAGCTAGACTGCTTGTATATCGTGCAGCCTATAATAAATCAAACCACCTGCCATATTCGAAAGAAGCTGCAATGGCCAAAGCGTTTGCATCTGATACAGCTATGGCGGTTACGACGGATGCTGTGCAGATTTTCGGTGGTTATGGCTATAGCCGCGAATATCCAGTTGAACGGATGATGCGTGACGCCAAGATTACCCAGATTTACGAAGGTACTAACCAAGCAATGCGTATGGTTATTGCTGGTTCCATTTTAAGATAATAGATTTAATGTAGGAGGATTTGAGAATGGAAATTGTTGTTTGTGTCAAGCAAGTGCCTGACACCACTGAAGTAAAGATTGATCCGGTAACAAATACGCTCATTCGCCAAGGCGTACCGAGTATTGTTAATCCGTTTGATGTAAATGCTGTAGAGGCGGCTTTGCAGCTCAAGGAGAAACATGGAGGAAAAGTGACTGTCATCTCCATGGGACCGCCGCAGGCAAAAGATGCACTGAAGGAATGTTTGGCGATGGGCGCAGATTCGGCAATCCTGATCAGTGACCGGGCTTTTGGCGGTTCGGATACCCTTGCTACCAGCTATACCTTGGCAGCAGCGATCCGCAAACTTGGCACATACGACGTCATTTTCTTTGGCAAACAGGCTATCGATGGAGATACTGCCCAAGTTGGTCCGGAAACGGCCGAACATTTGGGCATAGCGCAAATCACCTATGTTGCCAAGATTGATGTCGCGGGCGATACAGTTAAAGCAGACCGTGAACATGATGACGGCTATGAAGTTATTGAAGCGAAGTTACCTGTGGTTATTTCTGTAGTAAAATCGATCAATGAACCACGCTTAGCTACTATGAAAGGCATGATGAAAGCGAATCGTACAGAAATTCCTGTTTGGACGGCTAAAGACCTTGATGTGGATGAGCAGCGGCTTGGATTGAAAGGATCACCAACGCAAGTTCGCAAAATTTTTTCGCCTGAACATCGGGGACAAGGGATAATCATTCAAAAAGATATCGCGCGGGAATCAGTCGCTGAATTAATGCAAAAATTATCTGACGCAAAAATTATTTAACGAGGGGGTAACAGAACAATGGCTGTAAAAGTAACAAATGAATGTATTGGTTGTGGTGCCTGCGTAACTGCATGCCCTTTCGGGGCTATTGAAATGCGCCAGAATAAAGCCTATATCACGGAAGCTTGCACGATGTGTGGTGCTTGTGTAGAAACTTGCCCAGTGAAAGCCATTATCCGGGAAGAAGAAAAAAAAGAAGTAGCAATGGACAAAACTGAATACAAAGATGTCTGGGTTTATTTGGAGAACGAAGAAGGGAAAATGCGGAATGTAGCCCTTGAATTATTGGGTGAAGGCCGTAAACTGGCTGATTCTATGGGTCAAAAATTGGCCGGTGTTCTTATTGGTAACAATATTGAAGGCTTGGCTAAAGAAGCTTTTGCTGCAGGAGCTGACCAGGTATATCTAGTCGAAGCGCCGGAACTTGCCCGTTATAACAACGATGGTTATACAGCTACCGTTGTTGACTTGATCAAATCCTACAAACCATCTGTTATTTTACTTGGAGCGACTAACAACGGACGGGATCTTGGACCACGTGTCGCTTGTCGTATCGGGACAGGACTTACTGCCGATTGCACCGGGCTTGGCATTGATGAGGAAACGGGCTTAGTTGCGTGGACTCGTCCTGCTTTTGGCGGTAACATTATGGCGACCATTCTCTGTCCGGACCATCGGCCTCAAATGGGGACCGTGCGGCCGTCGGTATTCAAACGCCCAGTGCCGGATTATTCGCGCAGCGGTGAAATTATTCGTGTGCCTAGCAAAGTAAATCCGGCCGACATTCGTGCGAAGATCATCGATATTATCCATGTCTGCACTGCCTCTTGCAACCTAGAAGAAGCAGAAATTATTGTATCCGGAGGCCGTGGCCTGGGGATACCGGAAAACTTCTGTTATGTAGAAGCATTAGCCGAAGTATTGGGCGCCTCTGTAGGGGCGTCGCGCGCTGCGGTAGATGCTGGTTGGAAACCGCCATTGCATCAAGTAGGTCAGACAGGCAAAACAGTAGGACCAAAAATTTATATTGCTTGTGGTATTTCCGGAGCTATTCAACATTTGGCAGGCATGTCGTCCTCGGATGTGATCATTGCCATTAACAAGGATCCGGAAGCACCGATCTTCAATGTTGCAGACTATGGTATTGTTGGTGACATCGTTGAAGTTCTCCCGATTTTGACTGAGGAATTTAAAAAGATCAAAGCAAGTTAACTAGAAGGTTATAAAGGCAAAAAGGGGCATGTGGAGGCTCAGGTTTCGACATACTCCCTTTTGGTCTTCAAATGCTAATTTGCATTTGAAGACCAAAAATAAAAATTGTTATTTCCTACATGCAAGCGGCATTATAGAATTTGCATACAAAAATTATAATACTTATTCATACATAAGGGATGGATAAAAATGGTTACCCCAGACAAGAGTTGCTGGGCGCTTAATAGAGCTGATAAAATGAACCTAATAAGAAACAGATGTGGTAAGTGATGAAAGACAAAAATTTGATGCTGCGTTTAAGCAAGAGGCGATCAAAAAGTATTCGAACAAAGTATAGGCGTAAGGCTGTAGCAGAGGAACTCGGAATACATATTACAACTGGGTTAAAGCAGGGAATAAAATGAAATCTGATATTCAAGATGATTATATGGATTTTTTTACAATAGAGTAAGGTTTCAGGAAAGACTCGGGTATAACTATCCAAAAAACTATGAAAAACTTAATATTTCAGCGTAATTACGTGTCTATCCGAACTGGATTGGGTCAGTTCGGATAAATTTGACATTCAATCGAGCGTTGCTGCGGGAACTAAAATTACAATGGTTATATTTCACAATGCCGAAAAATAAAACATAGGACTGTGTGGTGTGGTCTTTGGGAGAATATTTTCATTCTGTATGTTTGGACCCCGTACTCTGCAAAGGGTGCGTCGGTTGCATAAAATCCTGCCCAACTGAAGCCATCCGAATTCGGGAGGGGAAGGCGCAAATTACCGAATCACGCTGTATTGATTGTGGTGAATGTATTAGACGCTGCCCTAATCATGCGAAAACGGCGATCACTAACACAATGAGTGATTTAGCACAGTATGAATACAATATTGCTTTGCCGGCCCCCACACTGTATGCGCAGTTTAAAGCGGATGTTTCGATCGCAGCAATCCTTTGCGGGCTGATGAAAATCGGATTTGACGGCGTATATGAGGTCGCAAAGGGCGCAGAGATGGTTTCATTGGCTATGCGGGAATATTTGCAGCGTACGGATATTAAAAGACCGGCAATTTCTTCTGCTTGTCCTGCTATCGTTCGTTTAATACAAGTCAAATTCCCGGAACTTCTCGATTATCTGGTGCCCTTTGAAGCTCCAGTAGAGGTTGTAGCTCGAATGGCACTGATAGAATATAGCAAACAATTTCATGTTGAACCGAAAAAAATTGGTACATGGTTTATTACGCCCTGTCCAGCGAAAATGACTGCGATTAAAGAGCCAGTTGGACTTGATAAATCCAATGTTGCGGGGACAATTGCTATTTCGCAGATTTATGGAGACTTATTGCGTGTATTGCCTAAAATTGTGAAAAAAGATCACCGTATTCATCGTGCTTCCTGGCAGGGGATCGGCTGGGCTGTTTCCGGTGGCGAGAAGGAAGCTGCAGGGCCGCCTTCACGTTCATTGGTGGTGCATGATATTCAAAGCGCCAGCGAAATTTTAGAGCAAGTTTATTTAGGGAAAATGAAAGAGGTTGATTATATAGAATGTCTGGCCTGCGCAGGTGGGTGCATCGGTGGGCCATTGACTGTGGAAAACCGGTTTGTAGCGGAAGCGAATATGCAGAAACGCTTGCAAATCATCCGGCAAGAAGATTTGGCGACTGGGCACGTCATGGGGCAGGACTGTGTTGGAACGAAAATAGAGGTTGCAACTAGAAGACCGTTAGAAGCACGGCCTGCGATGCAGCTGGATAAAGATATTATCAAAGCAATGCATAAAGTGGAATTAATCGAAACGATATATAAAAAATTACCTGGGTTGGATTGTGGATCTTGTGGTTCACCGACTTGCAAAGCACTAGCCGAAGACATTGCGCAAGGAATGGCCAGTAAAACGGATTGTGTTTTCAAGTTGCGTGAAAGCGTGTGTGATTTAGCGCAGGAAATGGTAGGCTTGGCGCGAAAATTACCACCTTCGCTGGATAAAGGGCCAAATAAACTATGTTATATTCAACAGAAGAAGGAAGACAATAACACACAAACTCGTTATAAAAAGTCAAGTATATCGAATTAACAAGCTAATGTAGAAATAATAGAAGCAAATGCCTGTATCGATCATATACATATGTTATTATCGATACAGCCGAAAATCAGTGTCTCAAGCTTTATCGGATTTTTTAAAAGGCAAGAGCAGTCTGATAGTATTTGAGCGGCACAGTAATCTGAAATATAAATTTGGCAACGTCGGCCATGCTGTCAAACATTGGCATGCTATGAGGCTTGTGTACTTTTTTTGTTTTGAGAAACAGGGTTTGCATATATTCAGATAATTTCTAAGAAAATAGCTCTTTACATTTGTAGACGACTGGTCTATTATAAAAGTAAGATATTTTATGTTTGGCTATTTTATGCTAACTGTATTAAATGCTTAGAGAAAGTTTTATAAATACAAATAACGTAGGACATTTCGTTATTGGATTAATGAACGTTTCTCGATTGAATAAATATATACGTTAAAATCATGCTTGCATTAAGAAGCATTTCTATAGTTCGTCATTGACGGGTTATTCAATCAAATTTTCTGCTAAGATTGCGCCAGAAAATATTGATTGTTACTAAAATAAGAAGGAGCGCTTTTCAATGAATTTTAATCTGACAGAGGAACAACAGCTTATCCAACAAAACGCACGGGAATTTGCACTCGAATACCTGGAACCGATTGCTGCTGAGATCGACAAAACAGAACGAATACCCAAAGAGATATATCAAAAAATGGTTGAACTGGATTTCATGGGTATTTTCTATCCAATGGAATACGGCGGCGCTGGTGCTGATTTTCTCAGTTATACCTTAGTTTTGGAACAAATCTGCCGTTCCTGCGCTTCCACAGGGATTAGTTATGAAGTACATGCTTCATTGGCATGCACGGCAATTTATAACTTTGGCTCCGAAGAATTAAAGCAAAAATATCTTACACCATTGTGCAAAGGAGAAAAGCTGAGTGCTTTTGCATTAACCGAACCAGGTGCGGGTACCGATGCCGGAGCTGGCCAGACGATAGCCGTATTAGATGGTGATGAATACGTCTTGAATGGATCGAAGTGTTTTATCAGCAATGGTGGTGTAGCTGATGTTTACGTTGTATTTGCCTTGACTGACCCGACTGCCGGAACGAAAGGCATTAGCGCATTTGTTGTCGATGCTGACCTGCCTGGTTTTGAAATTGGCAAACATGAAGACAAAATGGGGATTCGTGGCTCACAAACGGCTGAATTGATTTTCAAAAACTGCCGCATTCCGAAAGCGAACTTGATCGGCAAAGAAGGGAAAGGTTTTGGGATTGCCATGGCGGCGTTAGACGTGGGACGGATTGGTATTGCTACCCAAGCTTTGGGAATTGCGCAAGCTGCCTTGGACGAAGCCGTGAAATTTGCGAAAGAGCGGGTGCAGTTTGGCAAACCGATTGCTAAAAATCAAGCAATCCAATGGATGTTGGCCGAAATGGCTACGAAATTAGAGGCTTCTCGGTTGCTGGTTTATCATGCTGCTACGTTGAAAGAAGAGGGGAAACCTTTCAGCAAGGAAGCGGCAATGGCCAAAATGTTCGCTTCTGAAGCGTCTGACTGGATCTGCAATAAAGCGATCCAAATTCACGGCGGGTATGGTTTCATTAAAGACTTTAAAGTGGAAAGACTATATAGAGATTCCAAGATCACCACTATTTACGAAGGTACCAACGAAGTACAACGGATGGTTATTTCCGGATCGCTTCTACGTTAATAGTGATTGTTTAATGACGTTGTAAATATGGGTGCACAAATAAATATTACGGGGGTTGTGGGGATCACCTCCCCCCCGATTTTTTTAAAAAGGAGCGGTTTTATGCCTACAATCATCGCATGCTACAAATGGGTCCTGGATGAACAGGATATCAAAATCAATCCTGGCACATTGGACCTCGATATGAGCCGGGCGAAATCAAAAATCAGCGAGTATGATCGCAATGCTATTGAAGAAGCCGTCTTGCAAGCGGAAAAGAACGGAGCGGAAGTAGCAAGTCTTACGTTTGGCAATAGCAAAGCCAAACAATCGCTGAAAGATGCGCTCTCGCGCGGACCGGCCCAAGCCTACTGGGTGAACGATGACCTGGCTGACAGCGCCGATGCTTTCGTAACCGCGAACGTACTTGCCGCTGCTTTGAGGAAAATCGGTCAATACGATGTCATTCTCTGCGGCGAAGGAGCTTCGGATACGTATGCCCAGCAAGTGGGGCCGAGGGTAGGGACTTTACTGGGTATTCCTGCCATCACGTTCGTTTCGGAATTGAAAATGGAGGGCGACAAAGTCATTGCCACCCGAAAAATCGGCAACTGCACGGAAGAAGTCAGCGCTTCCTTTCCAGTGGTTGTCACTTTATTGCCGGAAATCAACAAACCCCGTATTCCCGGTCTTAAACAAGTACTCGGTGCGGCTAAAAAACCCGTTACGGAATGGAGTGTTGCCGATCTGGGATTGACAGCGGAGGAAACCACAACGAAAAATACGATCAAAAGCATTAAGGGCTTTGTCATGAGCCGTAAAAATGTCATTTACAAAGAGGGAACTCCGGCGGACAAAGTAGCTAACCTCGTTGTCAGTCTCACAAAAGAAGGCGTACTGTAAAGGGAGGAAAGAGTAATGGCAGGAATCTGGATCTATTCGGAAGACACAATTATCGCGCAGCAAATCATTACCCTGGGACGGGAACTGGCAGGGAAAATGCAACAACCGGTTTGCGCGCTTACAATGGTTGAACAAGATGCACAAACCTTGATTGCCGCAGGGGCGGACAAAGTCATCGTACTCAAAGGCGATAATGCCTGGCCGGAAAGCTATGCAGCAGCCGTTGCCGGGCAAGCAGCCCAGCAACAACCGACGGTGTTGTTCGTCGGCGCAACCTTGCGGGGCAAAGACCTGGCGGCTAAAATTGCCGCAACCTTAAAAACCGGGCTGATTACTGACGCCCAGAAGGTACAATTTGTGGATGGCGCATTGGAAACCGAACGCATGCTGTATGGTGGATTAGCGGTGTGCACGGAAGTTCTTAACGGGATGAACGTAATCACAATTCCTCCGCGCGCGTATGACGTACCGCCCCAAGATCCAAGCCGCAGCGGCGAAGTAGTTGCCGTCGATGTGCAAACCGAAAGTACAATGGCTGTTGGCAATGTATGCCCAATCGTTCGCAAAGGAGCCGATATCGCTGTTGCGGAAAAACTGGTTTGTATTGGACGCGGTCTTGCCAAGCAAGAAGACATGCAGTTAGCCCAAGATCTGGCGACGGCTATCGGCGCAGAAATGTGCTGCACACGCAGTGTTGCTGAAGATTACCATTGGATGCCCGTCGAAGCGTATGTCGGTCTGTCAGGACAAAAAGTCAAGCCGATAATTTATCTTTCCATGGGCGTATCCGGACAAATTCAGCATGTTGCAGGCATTCGCGATTCTAAGCTGATTGTTGCCATTGATACCAACGAAAATGCGCCGATTTTTGCCGCCGCAGACTATGGGATTGTTGGCGACTTATATCAAGTTGTGCCTCTATTGACGGAAGCGATTAAAAATAAAGCATAGAGGCGGCAGATAGGAGAAACACCAATGAGTGAAGAAGAAAAATTTGACGCGATTATAGTCGGCGCCGGTCCGGCGGGATCTGCTTGCGCTTACCTTCTGGCGAAGGAAGGAAAAAGCGTTCTGGTTATTGAGCGTGGCGTCAGTGCCGGCAGCAAAAACGTAACTGGCGGCCGTCTATATACGTATGCCCTCGAATTGCTCGAACCGGGCCTGCATGCGGAAGCGCCGCTGCAACGCAAAGTCGTGCGCGAGCAAATTATGATGCTCGGCGAACAAAGCGGAACCACCATCGACTATGTCGATTATACCTATAACGGAGAAGTGCCACAGTCTTATACCGTATTGCGGGCGCCCTTCGATGAATGGCTGGCGGGCAAAGCGGAAGCGCAAGGCGCCATGTTTGCCGCCGGGATTCGGGTTGACGAGCTCATTATCCAGGACGGCAAAGTCGTCGGCGTCAAAGCCGGGGAAGATGAAATGTTTGCCGACATCGTGATTGCCGCTGATGGAGTCAACTCCTTCATGGCTCAAAAAGCCGGCTTGCGCAATGACATCACCGCGCACGAAGTCGGCGTCGGCGTAAAAGAAATCATTGAGCTGCCGCCGGAGGTCATCCAGCAGCGCTTTAATCTTGCGCCGGAAGAAGGCGCAGCCCGCCTCGTTCTCGGCTGTACCGAAGGAACCACTGGCGGCGGATTCCTCTACACCAATCAGGACAGTATCTCCCTCGGCGTAATTTTTGCGCCGGAAGGCGCGGCCAAGCGGGGTAAGAAAATCCATGAAATATTCCAGGACTTCAAAATGCATCCGGCCATCTATCCGCTGATCGAAGGGGGCACCACCGTCGAATACGGCGCCCATCTTGTTTCCGAGCGGGGCTGGAAGGGTGTTCCGGCCAAACTGTATCGGGACGGCTTTGTTGCCATTGGCGATGCGGCCGGATTTGTTCTCAACACCGGCACGATCATACGCGGTATTGATTTGGCCATTGTCAGCGGCATTGCTGCGGCACGGGCAGTCCTGAACGCTGCAGACAGTGCCGGAGTCGGTCCGGTTTACATGCAGGAGCTGGAAAACCTGAATCTGATCCCGACCATGAAGCAATTTGCCGGTTTCCCGGATATTATCGACATCCCGCGGATCCCGGCGGTGTATCCGGCAATGGCGAGTGAAATCATGAACTTTATGTTTAAGATTGACGGTCAGGTTCCAGCGAAAATGACCAAAGAGATCCTGGGAATTGTGAAGAAACACGTCTCATATGGCGAACTGTTGGCGGACGGCTGGAAAGGGGTGCGGAACATATGACGGTAAAACGGCAAGGCCCGGAAGAACTGTTGGGGCTAAACAAATTCACCGTAGATGAAGATGAGCCGCATATTGTCATTGATAAAGCAATTTGCGCCACCTGCACGGCAAAAGACTGTCTGGTTGTTTGTCCAGCCGTACTATATACCTTAAAAGATGGGGAAATCAATTTTGACTACGCCGGCTGTTTGGAATGCGGAACATGTCGAGTAATGTGCAAAGACAAAGGCATTGTCAAATGGACTTACCCGCGGGGGACGTTTGGGGTAGCTTTTCGCTACGGATAAGAATGACGAAAGGACTAAAGTGTGCATCGTAAATGAATACTGTTTATTTTTAAACTAGTATAGCGGAAGTCAAATTATCAAACTAAGTGAAAAGAAGTCATGGAAAAATTCATCAATATTAATACAATCTTATAAAAAAACGCCCTGCATTTAGTGAACTGCTATTTTGGGACATGGTATGAACCCCTCTTGGTAGACAGGAAGTATGGTTAAAACGTACAACTAATTATCAAGGGGGTATTTTATGTCCAGAAAGAAATTTAACCGGGAATTTAAAATTCAAGTAGTGAACTAAGTTCTTGCGGAAGGAAAAAGTGCTACATCGGCTAGATGAAAAAAGAGCAAAAGAGGATTATGTTAATTTATAGTATTGAGGAAACAATTCCATTCTGTTAGTGTTCTATTTTTCAATTGTATATTATATCTGTGAATACTTTCAGGTCTTATGGATAGTACCATAAAGCCCTTGCAAAGGAGCATAGTAACGCAGTAAGTTGATGACCCCCTAGCAGCTACCAGGGGGTCATTTTATATATCATGACAAAAAAATATTATGGAAGAAGGGATCGGTTTCGTACAATACGCATTTCAATTTATATTATAATTTGTAAGTATTACTGGTTTATATAAAAGTAGCACTGGCTGATTTAGTCAGTGCTACTTTTATTCTATCAATTGTGGTGAAAGTAAAAATAGCAAAAGCTATTTTTATCTTTCCCGACCAATTGGAAATAAAAGGGGTAAGTTAAGAAGGCAACATTTACGGCAATTATAGCACTTGTGATATTTGCAAAGATAGCAAATTAGCACTCGTAATGAGAGGGTCGTAGGTTCGAATCCTATTATCGGCTCCAGTAGCAAAACGGGGGTTTTGGCAATTAGCCAGAACCCCTTTTGTGATTATTTATCTCGTTAACAGCCTGTAAGACCCCACCCTCTTAGGTCGGGGATCAACAGGCTATAACACTCGAACTAAGTTCGCTCTAAGGGTTCGGCGGGGTCAATAACCCCCTCCGAACCTAAGGCTCACTTATATGCTATATGCTATATGCTAGTCTGCTTGAAAGAAGTTGAACTTGGTGGTAAAATTATGCTGTTTGCTTTTCCTAACGCTATGAGATGTAAAAATTTCGTTCTGAGTAAGTGTGTACGCGAACCTTTGGAATAATGAATGGGAGTGTTTATATGACAGCGACAACGAATAAAATGGTTATTATTGGTGTAGGACATGTAGGATCGCAAGTCTTGGCAACCGCGGTTGCCCATCAAATCGCATCGGAGATTGCCTTGATTGATATTGTGGAAGGGAGAGCCATTGGCGAAGCGTTGGACGCTGACCATGCCACTCCTTTTGACTATAATGCGAACATCAATGTGCATAAAGGGAGTTATGAAGATTGTGCGGATGCTAAAGTGATCATTATGTGCGCAGGCTCCAGTATCCAGGCTGGATCCAATTTGGACAGGCTTTCTTTGGCGGGTCAGAATGCGGAAATTGTAAAAGACGTTATGAGTCAAATTGTGCAGCATACTAAAGATGCAGTAATTATTTTTATCACCAATCCCCTGGATATTACAACCTACTACGCGGCCAATCATTTCGGCTATCCGAAAGGGAAATTATTCGGAACCGGGACAACCCTTGAAACAGCCCGCTTGAAAAGAATCCTTGCTGACCGCTATAACGTGTCACCCGCCAGCGTACAAGCCTTTATGCTGGGCGAGCATGGGAATTCCGGCTTCCCGGCCTGGAGCATGGTAAATATCGGTGGTATTCCGGCAGACGAATTGGATCAATATTTCGGTCTCGAAACGCCGCTGGATAAAAAAGCGATCGGGCAGGAAGTTGTCCAGGTCGCGTACGATGTACTGAACGGCAAAGGGTGGACGAACACCGGGATTGCTATGGGCGCGGTCCGTCTGGCCAAGGCGGTCTTGTATGACGAGCGTTTTGTCGGGCCGGTATCCGTTACTCTTGAAGGCGAATATGAAATTTCTGAGAAAGTATCGCTCAGCATTCCCTGCGTGATCGGGAAAAATGGGATCGAAAAAAGACTTCCTCTGCCGTTACCGGAGGAAGAAGTGAATAACCTGAAGCATTGTGCCACAGCGATTCGGGCCGTCTTAGATTCTATCTACATTGATTGATTTGCCTGTGAAAGTAAATGTCAATTCTACCTGCAATACTGCGTGAATTTGCAATGCAATGGTCATCGGTTCGAAACATGATAGTAATTGTAGCTAACAGCGGATTCTGAATTTTGGGGATCCGCTGTTTTTATCTCGTTAACAGCCTGTAATACCCACAGGGCACAGGGACCCCGCCCTCTTAGGTCGGGGATCAACAGGCTATAACACTCGAAACCCTAAAGGGAAACTTCGGCTTCGCGAAATCAAAGATTT
>Ga0316604_10000551_pt1 | contig 43701 bp, 46 predicted proteins | sample OWC_soil_day20_C_FD_207650 | JGI IMG/M metagenome (GOLD analysis project Ga0316604, IMG submission 207650) | Wetland soil microbial communities from Old Woman Creek delta, Ohio, United States - OWC_soil_day20_CT | ecosystem: Environmental > Terrestrial > Soil > Wetlands | place: USA: Ohio...
AGCAGCATGTTGAGCGTGAAATTGACGATCTCGATGCCGGTCACCAGGCGCATCTGGGCGTGGGCGGTGTGCATGAATTCCTGCATCGCCGAGCGCACGTAGCTCGCTTCGCGCTTGCCGTGCGAGAACAGCTTGACGGTCGAGATGTTGGTGTAGGCGTCGGAGACGCGGCCCATCATCAGCGAACGTGCGTCGGCCTGCGCCTGGCCGACCTTGCCCAAGCGCGGAACGAAAAAGCGCAGCGCACCGCCGTAGAGAATCACCCAGACGCCGAAGGGAACGAGCAGCCAGGTGTCGAAGTGCGCCGCGACGGCGATCATGCTGATGAAATAGACGCTGACGAAGACCAGGATGTCGGTCACGATCATCACGCAATCGCGTACCGCGAGCGCCGTCTGCATCACCTTGGTGGCGACGCGTCCGGCGAATTCGTCCTGATAGAAACTCATGCTCTGGCCGAGCATCAGGCGATGGAAGTTCCAGCGCAGCAACATCGGAAAATTGGCCGCCAGCGTCTGCTGTTTGAGCATGGCCTGGACGGCGACGACCAGCGGGCTGGCCAGCAGCACCAGAACGATTGTGGTCAAGGTGCCCCCCTGTTGCGCCCACAGCGTCTCCGGCCGCATTGCCGACAGCCAGTCGACCATGCTTCCCAGGAAGCCGAAGAGCATCGCCTCGAAGACGCCGATGATCGCGGTCAGCGTGGCCATGACGACGATCAGCGGGCGCAGGCCGCGCGTGCCGGCGTAGATGAAGGCGAGCAGGGTTTTCGGCGGAACGTCGGGCGCCTCGTCGGGATAGGGGTGAATTAGCGACTCAAAGAGATTGAACATGCCTGATGCCTCATCGAAATGAACTGCTGGTCATTGGGCGGCGGTCGGCGGCGACCGGGTTGCCAGCCCGCGACTGACCAAGGGTGTTACGTCGGCGGCCTTGATCATCCGCGCCGGCAGGAGCCCGGCGAGCGTCGAACCGCGGGGGCGACCGAGCGCGGCGACCACCGGCGCCTGGCGGACTGATCGAGTCTTGTGCTGGGGCCAGGCCGTGGACGAGCAGAGCATCGCGCTGACTCAGCGGGCGCGACCCTCAAGGCCACTGGCGATTGCACTGATTCCTGCCGCACCATGGGTTTGCCGATTCTCGCCGTGCAGCAAGGCACCGGCCGAATCGCGAAACCTCCGATCAAACGGCAACCCGCGAGTATACCCAATTCCCGTAGCGCATTTTTGTTATTTACGCGGTCGGCAGGGCAATTGCGAAATCGTGCCTGGCTGACCAGGGGGGCCGGTCAAATCTGACCAGTGATTGTCGATCATTTGAGCGTCATCGACCTATTTTCGCCAATCAGCTTTCCACAAAGCGGCCTGTCAGCCAAATCCAGGTTCTAGGAGCTTGAATGCTCCAAAGCCGTCATTGGCGACCTCACGCTCCCGGCCACGAGCGGTCCGTCAGTTGCTCACCGAAGCTGTCACTCAAAAGTCTGCTCAACTCTGAAATGTGCCAGATTCACCAAGGCAGCCATCGCGAAAATGCATCGCCAGCGGGAAGCCGGTACCCCTCGTATCGTCCCGGTCGGGGCCTTCAGTGCGCCGCGCTTTGCGCCACAGCCCGTGTCGTGGCGCGTTTACCGAGAGGCCGGTCTGGCTTGCGCCGCCAGCCAGGCCTCGTAACCGCCCCGCAACGGCTTGACCGACAAATAGCCAGTCTTGAGCAGTGCTCGCGCCGCCTGCACCGCACCGGCATCCTCCGGGCAAGCGCACAGGGTCACGATAGGCCTGTCCTTGGGCCAATCGTCGACCGCTTGATACAGGAAATCGTGTTCGGCGATCCGGGCACCGTTGATCGTGCCGGTTTCGCTAATCATCGTTGCCCCGCGCAAATCGAGCAATAGCGGCGGCTCGGCCGTCGCCATCGCCGCGACCAGTTCGTCGGCCGAGATATGGGGAACCGCGCAAAGCTTCCGGAAACGGTATTTTTGCCACAGTTTCCAACCAAGCCAGCTGCCAAGCAGCAACAGCAGCATCGTCAAGGCACGGGCGGCATTCCGGTCGAGCGCAGCAACGACGGACTGGACGGTATCCTTGAGCAGCCAACCGGCGCCAATCGCCAGACCGGCCCACAGCCCCGCACCGACCCCTGCGGCTAACAGAAAACCGGGCAAGCTCATGCGCAGCGCCCCGGCAATCGGGGGCGCCACGGTCGAAAAGCCGGGGATGAACTTGGCGACCAACAGCGACGAGACGCCCCAACGGATGAAGCGGGCCTCGGTCTGGCTGACGCAGGACGAGGGGTTGATCGACAGCTTGCACAGGCTGGCTAGCACGCGGTAGCCGAACAGCCGGCCGGCCCCGTACCAAAGCCAGTCGGCGAGTACCGAAGCGGCGATGGCCGCGGCCAGCAGCTGACCCAGACTGGCTGAACTCGCCGCCAGGCTGCCGGCCAAGAGCAAGGTGGGGACGGCAGGTACCGGTAAGCCGATTTGTTGCAGCAGGACGTTGAGAAAAACGACCCATACGGCATCGCGCTGGAGCGTTTCGATCAATTGGGCGATTTCCATCTGTTCAAATCCCGCTAGAAATCCTGACGACGAGGGTAGCGCTCATGCGCTGGCATCGATCTGCGGTCAATTGCAGCGTCCGCAGCGGATGACGAAGAGGGACAAGCTTGCCCCTACTCGCATCAACTGAACAGCTTGTTTGCTGTTTCAGCGATCAACCTCCCCTGAAAACGCGCGCCATCCAGTTCGATCGCGCTGGGTTGGCGCTGCCCCTGGCCGCCGGCGATCGTCGTGGCGCCATAAGGGCTGCCGCCGACGATCTCGTCGAGCGACATCTGGCCCTGATGGCTGTAGGGCAGTCCGACGATGGTCATGCCGAAATGCAGCAGATTGGTGATGATCGAAAACAGCGTCACTTCCTGTCCGCCGTGCTGCGTGGCGGTGGACGTGAACGCACCGCCGACCTTGCCGTTGAGTGCGCCACGCACCCACAGGCCGCCGGCCTGGTCGAGGAAGCTGGCCATCTGCGACGGCATGCGCCCGAAGCGGGTCGGACAGCCGACGATAATGGCATCGTAGCCTTCGAGTTCGCTGACGGTGGCGACGGCGGCGACCTGCTCCAGTTTGAAATGGCCCGCCTTGGCGATCTCCTGCGCAACGGTCTCGGGAACGCGTTTCACCTCGACGCTGGCGCCGGTCGAACGCGCGCCTTCGGCCATGGCTTGCGCCATGGTTTCGATGTGACCGTAGGTCGAGTAATAGAGGACGAGGACTTTTGACATGGTATTTCTCCTTAAATGAGATGCGGCGGGTTAAGTACGGGTGAGTTATGCGCTTCGCCGGGCTCCTACGCTCCAGCCCACTAGACGGCCAGGTCGAAGACCAGGACCTCAGCATCGTGCCCCTGAGTCAGCGTGATCTGGTCTTCGCCTTCGAGCAGCAGCGCGTCGCCCGCTTCGAGCGGCTGACCATTGACTTCGAGCGCGCCGCGCACTAGATGCACATAGGCCTTGCGCGCCAGGTCGAGTCGCAGTTCGGCACGCTCGTCGCCGTCGAACAAGCCCGCGTAGACTGCCGCATCGGCGTTGATGCTGACCGAATCGTTGGCGCCGTCGGTCGAGGCGACGAGGCGCAGGACTCCGCGCTTGTCGCTCGCGGCAATCGTTTTCTGCTCGTAGCCGGGCTTGATGCCGGTAAACTTCGGCTCGATCCAGATCTGCAGGAAGTGCGTGGTCTGATTCTTGGCGTGGTTGAATTCGCTGTGCGTCACGCCGGAACCGGCGCTCATGCGCTGCACGTCGCCCGGCGGAATGCCCTTGACGTTGCCCAGGCTGTCCTCGTGCGCGAGTTCTCCGGACAGCACGTAGCTGATGATTTCCATGTCGCGGTGACTGTGCTTGCCGAAGCCGGCGCCGGCTTCGACGCGGTCTTCGTTGATCACGCGCAGATTGCCCCAGCCCATATGCGCCGGATCGTAATAGCCGGCAAAGGAGAACGAGTGATAGCTCTTGAGCCAGCCGTGGTCGGCATAGCCGCGGTCTGACGATTTGCGCAGGGTAAGCATGATTGGAACTCCTGGTGGGTGTATCGCTATGGAGGAAAAATGATTCGAAGCTGTCGAATGGAGGCTCAGACCGCCAGCGTCAGCGTTTGATTCCGCTAATCGGACGAATGCTGCTGGTGGCCCGCTGACTCTCCGACAACTGCTGTCGATCGACCGGCCGGGCGAGCAATTGCATCAGTACGATCAACAGGGGCAGCAGCAGCGCCCAGAACGACCACTGGACATACGCGAAGGCGCCGGCAATCGCTCCCGTGCCAAAAGCCACAATCGGCCAGACGAACTTGATGAGACGCGCTCGCGTAGCCAGATCACGTTCTCCGCAAAAGAGATCGACGACGTCGACGATCACTTGCGTGACGTTGCCGGTCATCACCGTGGTCGGCGCCAGATTGGCCCAGACCAGCTTGCTGGCGGCATTCTGGACGCCCATCGCGGCGGCGCCGAAAATACCGGTCAGGATCGGCAGCAGCGTGTCGGCGTCGCGCACCGGCGACGCGATCAAGCCAAGCGTCATGCACACCGCCAAAAAAAACAGCTGCAGCGCGAGGATCGGTCGTTGTGCGTTCCGCGGGGCCCGGCTGTAGGCGCGCGCCAGCAGGCGGGCCAGCGCAACGGCGACGATGAACGCCGGAAAAGCCAGCCACTTGATCAGCAGGCCATGTCCGGACTGCGCCAGCTCGGCGCCGATCAGTACGAAATTGCCGGTCACATGCGCGGTAAACAGGCCGAACAGCGCGACAAAGCCGAGCGTATCGACATAGCCGGCGATGAATCCCAAGGCCATACCTTGCACGATGTCGTTGCGCGCGCTCATCTCAGCCCGGCTCCGCCAGATGCTGGTCGGCCGAGTAATGGCCCGGTCCAGCCAGGGCAATCGCGCCAAAGGCGATGATCAGCAGCCAGCCGAACTGCCCGTCGGCGATGCTCCAGTCGGGGTGGACGAGGAACATCGAGACCAGCAGCAAAACCAGGATCGGCATGCTTGCCAGGCGCGTTTGCCAGCCGACGGCAATGGCCAGCGGGCAAACGATTTCGGCCAGCAAGGCAAAACCCAGCGTCAGACCTCGACCCAGATGCAGCGGGTCGTCGATCTGTTGGAGTTCCGAAGCGAAGTGCACCAGCTTGGGCAAGCCGTGGACATAGATCAACAAGGCGGCGGCCGTCAGTCGCAGGTAAAGCAGGCCGATATTCGGCGACGGAATGCGGGTGGTCAGAAAGCGCTTCATGTGCCCTGGCTCCGGAGGTAGATTGGTGAATAGGGGCAGACGGCCCGCCGTTCGCGCACGGAGTGTCTGCCCATGATGCTTAGGCGAACATTCCGGCGGTCACGAAACCGGCGGTCATGGCCACCACCAGCAACGCGCCGATCGGCGACGGTGGCGCCGGCGAGGGAATATCGAGCCAGCGGCAGAGCGCGCCGACCGCCGACCCGAGGACGACTCCGATCAACAGCGAGATCATGGCTGCCTCCCGCTGTCCAGATCGTGACCGCCGCAGTTGCCCTTTTGCTCGGCCGGTCTGGCGACCAGGAAGCGATCGACCAGCCAGTAACCGAGGCTCATCATGAACACCAGCAAAGCGCCGGTCAGCACCGGCGGCGATGGCACGGGAATCTGGGCGAGCTGGCAGACGACGCCGACCATGAAAGACAGCAGAAGGCCGAGCAGCACTTTGGTGTTCATCGCATCACTCCTCAAAAGGCAAAGCACGAGCAGCCCAGCGCGCCCCAGAACCCGAGCAGATCGGCGGCCGGCACCGTCGACTGCCGGGCGTGGTCATGCGCATGCAGGTGGACGCCGCACGGGCCGCTGCACTGGTGGGGCAGCGCGGCACGTTGCAGGGGCGCCGCGGCGGACGTCCGGTAGTGACCGGGTACCCTGCTTACCGGTGACCAGTCGGGCAGCACGGGCAGCGGCTGCGGACCGATGTCGCCGAAGTCGCCGCTGCCGTACACAATCTTCCCATCAACGATGGTCAGGACCGACTCGACCGACTTGATGTCGTCTTCCGCCACGCTGAAATAATCGGCCGACAGCACGGCTAGATCGGCGAGCTGCCCGATCTTGATCTGCCCCTTCTTGCCCTGTTCGTTCGAGAACCAGGCGCTGCCGCGGGTCCACAGCTCGAGCGCGGTTTCGCGCGACAACTGGCTGCCGGCATCGTAGAGCCGCAGGCCGCCAACCGTGCGCCCCGAGGTCAGCCAGTAGAGCGCCGTCCAGGGGTTGTAGCTGGCGACGCGGGTGGCGTCGGTGCCGCCGCCGACCGCTACGCCCGCCTCCAGCATGCGTTGTACCGGCGGCGTCTGCTTGGCCGCGTCCATGCCGTAGCGTTCGACGAAATACTCACCCTGAAAGGCCATTCGATGCTGGATGGCGATGCCGCCGCCGAGCGCCTTGACGCGGTCGATGTTGCGCAGCGAAATGGTTTCGGCGTGGTCGAACAACCAATGCATGCCGTCGAAGGGGACCTCACGATTGACCTTCTCGAACACATCGAGCATGCGGCTGATCGATTCGTCGTAGGTCGCATGCAGGCGGAAAGGCCAGCGGTTGATGACCAGATGGCGTACCACCTGCTCGAGTTCGTCATCCATGCTGGCGGAGAGCTCGGGACGCGGCTCGAGAAAATCCTCGAAATCGGCCGCCGAGAAGACGAGCATTTCGCCGGCGCCGTTGTGGCGCAGAAAATCATCGCCCTGGCCTGGCTTGACCATCGTGCTCCATTGCTGAAAGTCCTCGAGCTCCTGCCCTCTGCGTTGGGTAAACAGGTTGTAGGCGATACGAATGGTGAGCTGCTTGTCGCGCGCCAGTTGCTCGATGATGGCGTAGTCGTCGGGATAGTTCTGGAAGCCGCCACCGGCGTCGATGGCGCTGGTCACCCCCAGGCGGTTCAGTTCGCGCATGAATTGACGGGTGGAATTGACCTGATACTCCAAGGGCAGCTTCGGCCCCTTGGCCAGCGTGGCGTAAAGGATCATGGCGTTGGGTCGGGCGATCAGCAGGCCGGTGGGATTGCCGGCGGCGTCGCGCTGAATCTCGCCGCCCGGCGGGTTGGGCGTGTCGCGGGTATAGCCAACCGCGCGCAAGGCGGCGCGGTTGAGCAGCGCGCGATCGTAAAGATGCAGGATGAATACTGGGGTGTCGGGCGCGGCGGCGTTGATCTCTTCGAGCGTCGGCAGGCGACGCTCGGCGAACTGGAATTCGGTCCACCCGCCGACCACACGCACCCATTGCGGACTGGGCGTACGCTCGGCCTGCTGCCTGAGCATGCGCAGCGCGTCAGCCAGTGAGGGAACGCCCTCCCAGCGCAGCTCAAGGTTGTAGTTCAAGCCACCACGGATCAGGTGCAGATGCGAGTCATTGAGGCCGGGAACGACGGTGGCCCCGTTGAGGTCCACCAACTGCGTTGGCCCTCCTCGATGCGTCATTACGTCGGAATACTCACCGACGGCGACGAATTTCCCGTCGGCGATCGCCACCGCGCTGGCTTTCGGCAATCCGGGGTCTACTGTATGGAAACGGCCGTTGAATAAAATCAGGTTTGCGGACATGGTGCTCGCTCCAGGTTGAGTGGTGACTTCGTGATGCGCTTAGCGAGGGTTTCCGGCGCAGGCGGCAAGGGTTGGGCAAGGTGAGCGCGCCGATCTGACCGGCGCACTCACCGTGCTCCAGTCCGCCGGGGAAATACGCTCAGCGGGCGGGCACCGGGGGGATCGACAGGTGTACGCCGGCGGTCCGCTGTGGCGCCTTGTGCACCATGGTGTAGGCATAGTCGACGCCCATCCCGTAGGCGCCGGAGTGTTCCTTCACCAGCTTCATCACGCTGTCGTACGTCTCGCGATGCGCCCAGTCACGTTGCCACTCGAGCAGGACCTGCTGCCAGGTCATCGGCACCACGCCGGCTTGTACCATGCGCTGCATGGCGTAGTCGTGCGCCTCCTTGGACGTCCCGCCGGAAGCGTCGGCGACCATGTAGATCTCGTAGCCGCCTTCGAGCATCGCGCACAGGGCAAAGGTGGTATTGCACACTTCGGTCCACAGTCCGGCGACGACAACCTTGTTGCGGCCATTGGTCTTGAGCGCATCGCGTACCTTCTGGTCGTCCCACGAGTTCATCGAGGTTCGCTCGAGCGTCGGCTGGTCGGGGAAGACGTCGAGCAGCTCGGGATAGCTGTAGCCCGAGAAGGACTCGGACTCGACCGTCGTGACGATGGTCGGAATGGCGAACACCTTGGCCGCCTTGGCCAGGCCGACCACATTGTTCTTCATCGCCTGGCGATCCATCGACTGGACGCCGAAGGCCATCTGCGGCTGATGGTCGATAAAAATAAGCTGACAGTTCTGCGGCGTCAGGACTTCGAGTTTGCTATTGCTCATGGATTTCTCCTGGTTGGGGTTGGCTACGGTTGCTCGGGGTTTCACCGCTGCCGGCCTGGCGATGACCGGCATGGTTTTATCTGTTCACTCTGCTTTTGAGGGTTGGATGGCGCGGCTGTTCTGCCGGACTCGACGGCATCGCGGTCAGGCCTTGACGAAGTCGAGCAGCGCCTTGTTGACGATGTCCTTGTGCGTGGTGCACAAACCATGCGGCGCGCCGGCGATGACCTGCAGCGCGGCCTTGGGAGCCAGTGCCGCGGCCGCCTTGCCAGTCGTCTCCAGCGGCACGATCTGATCGTCGTCACCGTGCAGCACGAGGGTCGGGATGGTCATCTTCTTGAGGTCGTCACGCTGATCGGTTTGCGAGAAAGCCTTGACGCACTCGTACTGCGCCAAAATGCTGCCGGCCATGCCCTGCAGCCAGAAGCTCTCGCGCACACCTTCGGAGATCTTCGCTCCAGGCCGGTTATAGCCATAGAAGGGCAGCGTGAGGTCCTTGTAGAACTGCGAGCGGTCATTCAGAACGCCGGAGCGGATACCGTCGAACACTTCCAGAGGCACGCCATTCGGATTCCAGTCCGTCTTTGCCATGATCGGGGTGATGGCGCCGATCAGCACCGCCTTGGCGACCCGCTGCACGCCGTGGCGAGCGATGTAACGCGCGACCTCGCCGCCCCCGGTGGAGTGCCCGACATGCACGGCGCGCGTCAGATCAAGCGCCTGCGTCAGTTCGGCGAGATCGTCGGCATACTGGTCCAGGGTGTTGCCGACGCCAGGCTGTGAAGAGCGACCGTGGCCGCGGCGGTCGTGGGCGATGACGCGGTAACCGTGTTGCGCCAGGAAAAGCATCTGGTCTTCGAAGGCATCCGCGTTGAGCGGCCAGCCGTGGCTGAAAACGATGGGCTGGGCGGTGCGCGCGCCCCAGTCCTTGAAGTAGATCTGCGTGCCGTCCTTGGTCGTGAGGGTATTCATGAGGGGTTTACCTTTGCGAGAGTCGAGTGAGGAAGTCGCTGCCAAAGCGGGGCCCGCCGACATCGCGAGACCTGCCGAGGCAACAAGACTGGCGCCCTGCAACAGGACGCGGCGACGGGGTGTCGGGGCTTCTGGCGGTGGATTTTCTTGCTGCATGAGGCGTCCTTTCTAGGTGTTGAATGCGCGCTGATCAATAAACCGGGGGAACCCGGTACTGCGGGTTGCCGGGCCAAGCGTGATACGTTGAAGCCCGGATTGCGTCGTCGGGAAGATCAGTAGCCTTCCGAAGCACCGAACAGGATCTTCGCGTCGATGATGCCCAGACCGCAGGAGGCATTCTGCGTTGCTTACCGATCGCTCTACAGCCCTGTTTGGTCAGGGTGCGACTCTCCCAAATGGGAGAGAGGCAAACGCCGAGACATTTACAATTTGCACTTCCGAACGCACCGGCTCTCCGGCTTGTCCAAGCCGCCAGTCGCTGCGCTGCCCGCGCGGCGTATCGTCCACGCCTGGCGTCGTCCAGGCCATTGCTGCACAAGGAGCCGCCGTTGAAACATTCAGAGCTGAGCCGGGCGCCCGCGGCGGCGCATCGCCATGCTGCGGTCATGGCTGAGGTTTTCGCGCACCTGCCCGACGCCACGTTCATCGTCGACCGCGAGGCGCGGATCGTCGAAGCGAATCCCGCAGCGAGCACCCTGCTCGGCTACACGAGAGACGAGCTCGTCGAGATGTACCCGTGGGATTTCGTGACCAGTGCATCGCGCGAGGAAATCCTCGACCTGACGCGCGACCTGCCGCCCCATGAGGTTGCCACCGTCCAGCGCACCTATCATCGGCGCGATGGCGTCGAACTGACGATGGCTCTGCGCCTGAGCCGCGCCACCCTGGGCGGACGCGACCTGATCATCGTCTCCTGCCGCGACGTCACCGCGGAGAAGCGCCTTGAAGCGCGCCTGCGGCGCAGCGAAGCCAGGCTTGCCGAAGGGCAACGTCTGACCAAGACCGGAATCTGGGAGCTCGATTTCAAAACGGGCGAAACCGATTGGTCGGTCGAGACCTGCCGCATTTTCGGCTTCCCGCCTGCGCCGCCCTCGCCGCACTACAGCGCCTTCCGCGAACGCGTATTGCCGGAAGATCGCGAGGCTGTCGATCGTGCTTTGCGCGAGAGCTTCGAGAGCGGCGAGCCACGGCCGCTCAAGTATGCTTTCGTGATGCCCGATGGCACGCGAAAACACGTCGAGACCATTGCGCAGCCGGTGGTCGACGGCGATGGCCGCAGCCTGAAACTGATGGGAACGGTGATGGATGTCACCGACCGGGTCCTGGCGGCGGAAGCCTTGCACAGCAGCGAATACTCGATGCGCCGCGTGCTTGATACCATTCCGGGCCTGGTCTGGAGCGCCAGCGCCAATGGCGACGTTGAGTATCACAACCGGCGCTGGACCGAATACACCGGCCTCACCGTCGCGCAGGCCAACGGTCAAGGTTGGCAGCAGGCCGTCGCGCCGGGCGATCTACCGGCGCTCGTGCAACGCTGGCGAGACCTGCTGGCGTCTGGCGTGGCGGGTGAAGCCGAGGCTCGCCTGCGGCGCCACGACGGCATCTACCGCTGGTACCTCTTTCGCGGCGTGCCCTTGTACGACGATGGCGGCAACGTGGTCAAGTGGTTCGGCATGAACACCGACATCGAAGAGCGCAAATCAGCGGAGTTCCTGCTCGCCGGCGAGAAACGTGTGCTCGAGATGATCGCGCGCGGCAGACCCTTGTCCGAAGTGTTCGGGACGCTCTGCGCGATCGTCGAAAGCCTGTCGGGCGGCTGCCGGTGCGCGGTGACGCTGCTTGATCCGGGCGGCACGCCGCAGTCCAGTCGCGTCGATCGCGTTGGCGACAGCGCCCGGCCTGGATCAGTACCGCTGCCGCCAGACGAACTGCTGGTCCAGGCGAGCGCCCGGAAGCGTCGCCTCCTTGTCGAAAACATCGCCGTCGATGAGCGCTGGGCGGACGGCGAATGGCTCGCCAGCGGCCTCAAGGCCTGCTGGATTTTCCCCATCCTTTCTTCGCGCGACGAGTCGATTGGCGCCTTCATCGTCTACTCGCCGACGAGCGGCGAACCGACGATACGACAAGGCAAGATGATCGAACAGATCGTGCGTCTGGCGGCCGTCGTGATCGAGCGCGAACAGGCCGAGGCGCAGCTCAAGCGCAGCGAGGCTTCACTCTCGACGGCGCAATTCCTGAGCGCCACGGGCAGCTTCAGCTGGTTGCCGGGGCGTGGCGAAATGAGCTGGTCGCCGGAAACGTATCGCATCTGCGGCGTCGCGCCGACGATCAAGCCCGATCTCGATCTGGTGCGCCGCCTGATCCCCCCGGACGACCTGACTCGGTTGCGCCAGAGCGTCGATCACACGCAGCAGAGCATCCGCATTGAGTGTCGGCTAGGCCGGCCGGACGGTGCTGTCCGCCGTCTCGAAATCGTCGCCAATGCGCTGCGCGACGCCGAGGGGCTAGCGCTCGAGTGGACCGGCGCGGTGATGGACATCACCGAGCAGCGCCATTCGCAGGAAGCGATGCGCAGCGCCAAGGCGCGTTTCGAAGGCATTCTCGCCATCGCTGACGACGCCATCATCGCAACCGACGAGCAGCGGCGCATCTCACTGTTCAACCAGGGCGCCGAAAAAGTCTTCGGCTACGCGCCGGCCGAGATCATCGGCCAGTCGCTCGACCGGCTGCTGCCACCGCGCTTTCACGCCCGGCACGCGGCGCACCTGCAAGCCTTTGCGCAGTCCACCGACGTCGCCCGCGGCATGGCTGAGCGGCGTGAGGTCGTCGGTTTGCGCAAGGACGGCAGCGAGTTCCCGGCCGAAGCCTCGATCTCCCGCCTCGATCTTGCCGGCGAGCGGGTGTTCACGGTCATCCTGCGCGACATCAGCGATCGCAAGTGTGCCGCCGAAGCCTTGCGCGCCGCGGTCCAACTGGCCCGTGGCCAGGTCGAGGCGCTGACGCGAACGGTCGATGCCCTGGCCGCCGAGTCCGCGCCCGACAGGATCGCCGAGCACGTGCTGCGCACCATCACCACGCAGCTCGGCGCGCTCGGCTGCAGCCTTTGGCGCCGCGATGAAGCCAGCGGTCTGGTGGCCTTCGAGACAGCTTTCGAACACGGTCGGCTGGTGGCCCCGGGCGACCCGGGGGCCGCCATCAATCCTCCGTTGCGCATCGACGACGTCTGGCCCTGGCCCCAGGTGTTCCGTACCGGCAAGCCCTACCTGCTGCCCGACATCCGCCAGGAACCGCCGTTCCCGTGGCGCGATCGGGTCATCGCGATGGGAGTGATTGCTATCCTCATCGTCCCGATGTCGGTCGCCGGCCAAGTCGAGGGCGTGATCGGCATCCGCTTTGGCAGCCAGCGCGCCTTCAGCCCCGACGAGATGGATCTGGCACAGGCGCTGGCGAACCTCGCCATGCTCGCGATACAACTTACCCGTATGGCCACGCAAAGCCGCAGCGCGGCAGTCCTGGCCGAACGTAACCGCCTGGCGCGCGACATTCACGACACCCTCGCCCAGGGCTTTACGGGCGTCATCGTGCAGCTCGAAGCGGCCGCCGATGCCAGCTCGAAAGAGCTGCCCCGCGAGGCGAATGAGCACGTTCATCGGGCGGCCGACCTGGCGCGCGAGAGCCTCAAGGAAGCGCGCCGTTCGGTTCTGGCGCTGCGCCCGCAGGCGCTGGAGGACGGCAATCTTTGCGAAGCCCTGGCCAGTTTGATCCACAAGATGACCGCCGGAACGGCCTTGCAGGCCGAGTTTTCCGTCAGTGGGGCAAGGCAAGCCCTGGCCCCCGAATGGGAAGAAAATTTGCTGCGCATCGGTCAGGAAGTCCTGACCAACGCGCTGCGCCATGCACGGGCGAGTCACTTTGCCGCGCACCTCGTTTTCAATGGGCAGGGCCTTGAACTAAATCTGAGCGACGACGGTCAAGGTTACGACCCGCAGCGCCGGCACGATGGCTTCGGCCTGCGCGGTATTCGCGAACGCGTTGAGGGCATGGGCGGAGAGATCAACATCGATAGCCGGGCGGGCGCTGGCAGCGCAATCCGTATCGGCTTGCCGTACCCCACACAACCGGCTTCACCATGAACGAGTCCGCATGAATCCTTCCGAGAAATCCGCATCCCGCGCCGCTGCTGCGGCAGAACCCGCCGGCGTGGCGGCGGCCCGGCCGCTCGAGAAGATTCGCGTGCTGATTGCCGATGACCACGTGACGGTGCGAGAAGGCCTGGCGGCAATGATCGGCCGACAGGCGGACATGGAAGTCGTCGGCGAAGCGACGACCGGGCGGCTAGCCGTCGATCTCTGGTTCAGTCTGCGCCCGGACATCGTACTGCTCGATCTGCGCATGCCGGAACTCGACGGCGTTGGCGCGATCGGAGAAATTCGCCAGCGCGACGCCGCGGCGCGCATCATCATCTTGACCACCTTCGAAACCGACAGCGACATCGCCAATGCCATCCGGGCCGGCGCGCGTGGCTATCTGCTGAAAGATTCACAACGCGAAGAACTCCTCGACAGCATTCGCCGCGTACATGCTGGCGAAACCAGTATTTCACCCTCGCTGGTCGCCAAGCTCGCGGCCGGCATCAGCAGCGAAACGCTGACCGGGCGAGAACTCGACGTCCTGATTCTGCTTGCCCACGGCAAAAGCAACAAGGAAATCGGCGCCAATTTGTACATCAGCGAAACCACCGTCAAATCGCACCTGCGCAGTATCTTCACCAAGCTCAACGTGTTGAGCCGCACGGAAGCCATCACCGTCGCCAGCCGCCGCGGCCTGGTCACCCTCTGAGCGCAGCCCTCTGAGTCAAGCAAACCGCGGGCGCCTCGTTCAAAAGGCGTAGGCCGTCCTCATCCTTTCGCCGAACGAATAATCCCATCCTCCAGTCAATGGCGAACAGTGCTGCAACGCGGCATGATGGCTGCGTCGACAAAGTCAGCGGAAGGAAGGTAGATGAGCATCAATTCAACCGACAAGGGCCTTCTGACGCCGCAAAACTGCGCCGTCGTCTTCATCGACCAGCAGGCGGGGATGCTCGTTGGCGTCGCCGAGGCAGATCGACAAACCGTGCTCAACAACGTCTTGATCCTGGCCAAAGCGGCGAAAGTTTTCGCGGTGCCGGTCGTCCTGAGCGCCTCGGCGTCACCGCAGTTCAGCGGCGACATCATCCCGCAACTGGGTGGACTGTTCCCCGATCTGCAAGTCATCAAACACTCGAGCATTAACGCCTGGGAGTGCACCGAATTCGTCACGGCGATCCGGCGAACCGGGCGGCAGAATGTGCTCATCGCCGCGCTGTGGAGCGAGGCCAGCCTAGTCTTTCCGGCGCTGCAAATGATGGAAGAAGGCTACTACATCTACGTCGTGGTGAATGCCTCTGGAGGCATCAGTGCCGCCTCGCAAGAGGTCGCGATTCGTCGCCTGGAGCAGGCCGGTGCCGTATCGCTCTCGGCCGTCCAGGTCCTGCTTGAGTTCCAGCGCGATTGGGCGCGTAGCGAACATCACGACGAGGTCATCGCGGTGCTGAGGGAACACCATGAGGCCTGTGCTCAACGCACCGGGAATAGTGATGTCACGGTCGGAGCGCCTCCTGCCGTCAGCGGTACGGGTGACGTGTAATGATTCCCTGGACCCAAAGTTACGTAAGCAAGGAGCAGCCAATGCCGACTGGCGAACGAATCAGGATTCTGGTTCGCTACGACGACCCTTTGCTTGCGGCCGGTCTGATGGCGATCATGCGCGAGCAGCACGACTTCGAGCTGGTCGCGGGCACCGATGATCTGGCGAGCGACGGGACCGCCACCGATGCCGACGTCGTCATCGCCGATTATGTGCGCGGGCTCGAGTGCATCTCTTGCGCTCGCCGCAGCGCACGCACCAGACCGGCGAAGATGCCCTGCGTTCTGATTCTGACGCAACGGGACAGCGAGAGGGAAATCAGGCACGCACTCGAAAACGGCGCGCAGGGTTACCTCACGCTCGGCTGCGATCTCGATGAACTGCTCAAGGCCGTACGCACGCTGCATCGCGGCCTGCGCCATCTCGGCGCGGTGGCTGCCCGCAGAATGGCTGACAGCATTGCTTCGGAGTTGCTCACGGCACGGGAAATGGATGTGTTGCGTCTGCTCGTCGAGGGCCACGCCAACAAGAGCATAGCCAGGCGTCTGGATATTGCGGCCGGAACGGTCAAGACGCACCTGAAGGGGATTTTCCAGAAGCTCGGCGCCGCCACCCGGACCGAAGTGGCCGCCGTCGCTGAACGACGCGGACTGCTCGGCAGCCCCCTCTGGCAGTAAAACAGCGCCGCGGCAATCCAAGCAGGAGGCCCGGCCAACCCGTCTTGGCGTAATCGCTCAGGCGCTTACCAGCGGCCGCCAGCAAGGGCTGCGCAGCCGACAAGCGCTTGTGTCTATTGTTCTGATCCAAGGCAACCAGTCGAGGCGGCCAATGTCCAAGCAGGTACTGCTAATCGACTAGATCGTACCCACAGGATAGAGGCTGATAACCGAAAAGCTGCCGGTCTTTATTGCCGGGCACGATCCATTGCTAACGCAGGTTTTGTCAGCGCACGGGGGATACTCGATGGGAATGAGCCGCCTCGAAGCATTCAGTGACGGTGTGATGGCCATCATCATTACGATTATGGTTCTGGAGTTGAAGGTGCCGCATGGCGAGCATTTCGATGCGCTGACATCCTTGATGCCGGTGTTTTCAAGCTATGTATTGAGTTTTGTCTACGTTGGCATCTACTGGAACAACCACCACCATCTGCTGCAGGCGGCTCGCAACGTCACCGTGCCTATCCTGTGGGCGAACCTGCATCTGTTGTTCTGGCTTTCGCTGTTTCCATTTGCCACTGGCTGGATGGGCGAGAATCACTTCGCGGCGGCGTCGTCCGCCACCTACGGCGTGGTTCTGTTCATGGCTGCCGTCGCCTACTGGATACTTCAGAAGAGCATTATTTCTTCGCAGGGCGACAGCTCTCTCTTGAGCAGAGCATTGGGAAGTGATTGGAAAGGAAAGTCTTCACCGATAGTTTACGCCGTCGCAATGCTGTTGGCCTTTTGGTCGCCATCACTGGCGCAAGGACTCTACGCATTCGTGGCGTTGATCTGGCTAATACCGGACCAGCGCATCGAGAAGGCCCTGCTGGACAAGAAATCTCGCGCTGGGTAAAAGCTGGCTTTGTCGAGCGTAGACCGATAAACAGGACATCGCTGGTTTTTTTTAGTGGGCGGCTGTTCTGCCTCAGCTGTCTCAGTTTCGCGATGTTGATCGCCGACAAATAGGTCAGATTCGAAACAACGTGAGGTCACCGCGTGGACGACTGCCACTCACCCCGAATCCGAGATCAGAGGCGGGTAAGTCCAACATTACAGATCAAGTTGGCCGAGAAGCCGACCAGCCGCTCTGACCGATCACTTGCCCGTGGCCCGGCGGCACGGAATAGCTGCTCGCATTTGAAATCCGCAGTTGAACGGTTCGTGCGACGAATGACCGAAAAGGGGCGCTGCGACCACCATCTCTTCGACTTAATTGCCGGAAAGCAGCCAGAAAATTCCGCTTCCCGGAAGCGGCCAGTTGCCATCGAGTGTTTTCGAACCACACGATACCTCAACCAATTGGAATGGCGCTGACCGGTGACACCATCCAAAGCAGATGGGCGACGAATTTAATTCGCGGCACTCTGCGGTAAGGTTAGCGTCGATTGCACCACCTGAATTCGTCACCGTCCAGAGTTCATTGACACCGACTTGGGGGGGCGAGCTTACGCGGCCAGGAACGCGCGTACCAGCTTGACCAGTTCATCTTCGAACTCGGCCGTCCCAAGGTAGGCCGACTGTTCCATTAAAGCTGCGCGTAGCGTGCCGATTACGGCACGGGTCATGACATAAGCCGTTACCGGCTTCATCGCCGGCATTCCGGTGTTGCCTCCTTGCGCCTGCGCTGCCAGGATCTCCCGCATGACGTTATCGACGGGGCGGGTCAACTCGTCTGCCAGGCCGTTAACGATCAACGCTTCGATGAGCGCTTTTCGTGCGCGTTGGCGACCCTTAAAGCCGGTGAGCAGCGCACGAATGCCGGCGCGCACCGGATCAGCCTTCACGCCTGTTTCCGCTGTCATGGCGAAACCGGCGCTCACCGCCTTGTCCGTGATCGCCAGTTCCTGCTGTGCCAGCGTAATCAGGATGGCGTTCTTGTCAGGGAAGTACTGGTACAGCGTACCAATACTGATCCCGGCGAGCCGAGCGATCGCATTGGTCGTCAATGCCCGCTCGCCATCGGTCTGCAAAATCCGAGAGGTTGCTTCCAGTATCGTTTCCACAGTTGCTTGTGAACGCGCTTGTTTCGGAAGTTTTCTATAGGAATCAATGGGCTTTGTCATTCTATTCGGCGCGCCGCGGAAATCTGAAATGCGAGTATGAAAATGTGAGTAGTGCTCATATTATAGCCCTGAGCCTCGGCCTTCGAGGATTAAAAGGACACCAAATGAAACTCACTTTATTGCTCTTCGCACTGTCATTGAAACTGCGCAGTGCGATCCGTCATAACGAATTGTTGCGCACTCGGCTACAAACGCGCACCGGCTCTGTCTGGATTCAAACTGACGATCACCGCGTCGGCAGGCTGTTCGTGTTCAGCAAAGGGCAGATCTTTACGAGAGTTGGCGGGCAGGGCGAAGCCGACGTCAAGATGATCTGGAAGGATGCCGACACCGCGTTCAAGGCGATGACCTCCAGTGATCCGCTGGCCATAGCGCACGCTCTGGAGCACCGCTATTTACGCCTGGAAGGCGACATGTCGGTGGCGCAGTGGTTTGGCAGCCTGATCAAGGCACTAAAGGGGGCGACGGCAGCGCCACAGTCAGCAGAGAAAGTGGCGATGATTGGACTTGGGAAAATGGGTTCCGGTCTGGCGCACAATATCCAAAAGAGCGGATTTGAACTCGTGGTGTTTAATCGCACGGCGGCCAAGGCCCAAGTTTTTGTTGACCTCGGCGCACGCTTGGCCAAGAACCCGCGCGAGGCGGCAGCCCGAGCCAGCATCGTGCTGACCAGCCTGATGGACGATGCCTCGGTGTGCGAAGCGGTTACTGCCCCGGACGGCATTCTGGCGGGCCTCGCAGCAGGGGGCATTCATCTGTGCGCCACAACCATTTCTCCGAAGATGGCCAGAGAGCTTACTGAACTGCATCGAAAGCACGGCAGTCACTTCGTCTCAGCTGCGGTAGTCGGGCGTCCAGATGCGGCGCAAGCCGGGGAATTGATCACGCTGATGGCTGGCGACAAGGACAGCGTGGAGCGCTGCAAGCCGGTTTGTGCTGCGTATTCCAGTACGACGCTGGTACTCGGTGAAGAGCCGAGTCTTGCCAATTATGCCAAGCTATCGGTCAACTACTTTGCTGTGGCTTGCCTGGAGTTGATGGGGCAAATTTACGCCTTTGGCGACGCAGCGGGTATAGATCGCGAATTCTATGCAAATTTGTTCGATGCCAGCTTTGCCAACCCGACACTCAAAATGTACGCCAAGAAGATTCGCGAAAAGGTGTTCCAGAACAACATCGGGTTTGAACTCACGGGAGGGCTAAAGGATGTGAAACTCATGCATGCAGCCTCCAACGAGACGTCGCACTCGCTGGCGTACGCGCCTATCATCATTGAGAAGATGGAAAAGGCGATCGCCGAGGGCTGGGCGCACTATGACTGGAGCGCGTTCACCGAGTTTTCTGCCAAAAACCATTGTTGAAGTTTCAACTGGCAGTCCACGGCCGACAGTTCCCGTTGGCATTCCAAGCCCGAACGACCGCTCGCGCGTGGACGCTTGTCGTTCAGGCAAAATCGAAGTTGGGCAACCTGGCAGCTCGGCCGCGGTGGCCGCCTTGCCGCGAATCAGCCGGCAGCGGCGTCGGCGGTGGTTTCGCTCAGCAGCTCCTGCAGATCCGCTTCGATCAGCTCGATTCCGAGTTTCTTGAGGAAACGCCGTTCCTTGTCGTTCGCCTGCTCGATCAGCGCCCAGCCGGCGGGCGATGCGGCGCCGTAGATCAGGTCGGCAAGCACCATGCGCTCGCTGTCGCGGGATAGACGCATGCCGAGCAGCAGGTAGCGCTTGTCGCGCCGGCGCGCCTTGACGAAAGCGGGTACGGCGAAGCCGCCCATTAGCTCGGTGAGGTAATCGACGTAGTCGGCGTCCGACGCAATGTAGCAGGGCTTGGGCGCGGGCGCTCCCATCGGTTTGAACAGTACCGGCAGCGAGGGATCGGCGTGCTCGGGAGCTATTTCCCGGTAGTTGGCGCTGTCGTGGACGTACAGCTTGAAGCGGTAGTCGGAACCGCCAAGGCGTGCGCAGCCGACGATCAGCAGGTGGGGACGGCCGGCATAACTGTCGATCAGTTGGCGGTCGCGGTTGATGTCGATGACGTACGGCGGATCGATCGACTGCAGCCACTCATGTACCGCCGATCGGCTCCACTGCGTGGCGCCGTAGGTGGTGTCGAGAAAGCGCGTGACCGCGGCGCGGCCGCGCTTGAACTCGACGTTCATCGCAGCGCGCGGGAATTCGTACATCAGCTTGGCCGCCATCGGCTTGCCGCCGTTCATGGCGAGGATCAGCTGATCGCTGGTCGCCGGCATCGGCTCGCCGCTGCTTTGAGATACGACGTCGGCGAGAACGCCGGGACCGAGGTAGGGGACGATGCTGCCGTCCTTAAGACCAGCCAGCAGTTGCATGCGCAGTTGAGAGTCCATGGCGGTCCTGGTGGTGAAGATGTTCTTTCACTCGCAAGAAGCGCGCCGCGTTGCCAATTCCCAGTGTGGCTGGTTTTCAGGCGCTTTGTCGGTGTCGCGTTTGCGACAATTCAGAGCGTTCCGATGGCGATGTCGTAAACGCCCCCGATGACGATGTATTCGTCCTCGCCTTTGAGTACGCCGGGCAGCAGACCGCAATTGAAGAAGATTTTCGCCGCCGGGACGCGGGTCGTCAGGATGTAGTCGCCGAACTCGCCGGCACGCTCGCGCGAGGCGGTGAACGAGACCAGGTTGTTGATGAGGACGATCTGGCGATTCTTGCTGCCGGTCAGCACTTCGTGCTCGGCCAGGCGGTTGATGCCGCGATAGAGCTCGAGGTGCGTTCCAGCCGCTGCGTTGCGCTGGAATTCATACTGGCTGTACGCATAGACCAGATCGAGCTGGCTTTCGAGCGCGTTGGTGCCGTAGAGGCCGGCTGAGCGCATCTCCTGATAGCGCAGATAGGCCGGCCCGGAAAAGTCGCGCAGCGGCTGACCGTGAAAGCGCGGCAGCAGGCCGAAGCGCGATTCGACCCAGCCTTTGAGGATGGCGCCTTCGCGGCCGTCCGAATCGAAGCTCCAGCCGCGCAGCACGCGTTTCCAGTTGGCGTTGGCACGTTGCTTCGAACGCTCGCTCAACCCCGCTTTTTCGAGTTCTTCAAGGCAGAAATGCACCGTCAGGTAATCGACGAAGGCGGCGGCCCGCTGCGGCTGATCGTCGATACGGTCGAGGCGGCGGAAGAGGTCGGCGTGCAGTTCGGCGACGTTATCGAGCAGCAGCGGGGTCGGGAAGCGCTGAAAGGTCAGGCTGCCGAGGATCACCGCCGGAACGCTGCAGCGGTTGATCGGCAGTCGCGCGTAGCGCGGCAGCGAGGCACTGTCATTGTCGGCAGCGCGACAAACGGCTGCGTCATTGTCGGATTCCCGCGTCCCGTTTAAATCGCGATCGACCCGGATAACGTCAGTCATATCAATTGATTACCTGAATTAGAGCTGCTTGGCACGGTCTTTGCGGAATCCAGGTCGGGAACACGGAAATTGTCTTTAACCCGAGCGAAATTCAGATAGAGGAGATTGCATCATGGCAAAAAAACTGCGTCAAGCGGCGATTTACGGCAAGGGAGGAATCGGCAAGTCCACCACCACCCAGAATCTGGTTGCCGCGCTGGCCGAGGCCGGTCAGAAGGTGATGATCGTCGGCTGCGACCCGAAGGCCGACTCGACGCGGCTGATTCTGCACGCCAAGGCGCAGAATTCGGTCATGGAACTGGCGGCGCAAGCCGGCAGCGTCGAAGATCTCGAACTCGAAGACGTGCTCTCGGTCGGTTACGGCGGGATCAAGTGCGTCGAGTCCGGCGGTCCGGAGCCCGGGGTCGGCTGCGCCGGCCGCGGCGTGATCACCGCGATCAACTTCCTCGAAGAGGAGGGCGCCTACGACGACGAACTCGACTTCGTTTTCTACGACGTGCTCGGCGACGTGGTCTGCGGCGGCTTCGCCATGCCGATCCGCGAGAACAAGGCGCAGGAAATCTACATTGTCTGCTCCGGTGAAATGATGGCCATGTATGCCGCCAACAACATCGCCAAGGGAATCGTTAAATACGCCAACTCGGGCAGCGTTCGCCTCGCCGGGCTGATCTGCAATTCGCGCAATACCGACCGCGAAGACGAGCTGATCGAAGCGCTGGCCGCCGCCATGGGGACGCAGATGATCCACTTCATTCCGCGCGACAACGTGGTACAGCACGCCGAGATCCGGCGCATGACGGTGATCGAATACGACCCGACGGCCAAGCAGGCGGACGAGTATCGCGCGCTGGCCCGGAAGATCGTCGATAACAAGAAGTTCGTGATTCCGACGCCGGTCAGCATGGACGAACTCGAGGCCTTGTTGATGGAGTTCGGCATCATGGACGTCGAAGACAGCTCGATCATCGGCAAGACCGCTGCCGAACTGGCTGCCGATGCCTTGGCGGCATAAGTCGGCTCAACTTCAAGAATTCAATCCAACGGGGCGTCGTGCACAGATTAGTGCCGCGTCCGTAAAGGAGTAGAAAAATGGCTGCGCTAACCCGCGAAGAAACCGAATCGCTGATCCAGGAGGTCCTCGAAGTCTATCCCGAGAAGGCCAAGAAGGATCGTGCCAAGCACTTGATGATCAACGACAAGGAACTCGAGTCGTCGAAGAAGTGCATCACCTCCAACCGCAAGTCGCTGCCCGGCGTGATGACCATGCGCGGTTGCGCCTACGCCGGTTCCAAGGGCGTCGTCTGGGGGCCGATCAAGGACATCATCAGCATTTCGCACGGCCCGATCGGCTGCGGCCAGTACGCTCGCGCCGGACGCCGCAACTATTACGTCGGTACCACCGGCGTCGATACCTTCTGCGAAATCAACTTCACTTCGGATTTCCAGGAGAAGGACATCGTCTTCGGCGGCGACAAGAAGCTGGCCAAGCTGATCAGCGAAATCGAGACGCTGTTTCCGCTCTCCAAGGGAATCTCGATCCAGTCCGAGTGCCCGATCGGGCTGATCGGCGACGACATCGAAGCGGTCGCCAAGAAGTCGGCGCTGGAACTCGGCAAGCCTGTCGTTCCGGTGCGTTGCGAAGGCTTTCGCGGCGTCTCGCAGTCGCTCGGCCACCACATCGCCAACGACTCGGTGCGCGACTGGATCATCTCCAACCGCGACGGAAAACCGTTCGAAAAAACCCCGTACGATGTGGCCATTCTCGGCGACTACAACATCGGTGGCGACGCCTGGGCCTCGCGCATCCTGCTCGAGGAAATGGGCTTGCGCGTGGTCGCCCAGTGGTCGGGCGACGGCACGCTGGCCGAGATGGAGAATACCCCCAACGTCAAGCTCAACCTGCTGCACTGCTACCGCTCGATGAACTACATCAGCCGGCACATGGAAGAGAAGTACGGCATTCCGTGGATGGAATACAACTTCTTCGGTCCGACCAAGATCAAGGAGTCGCTGCGCAAGATCGCCTCGTACTTCGACGACACGATCAAGGAAGGCGCCGAGCGCGTGATCGCCAAGTACACGCCGGCGATGGAAGAAGTCATCGCCAAATTCAAGCCGCGCCTGCAGGGCAAGAAGGTCATGCTCTACGTCGGCGGTCTGCGTCCGCGCCACGTCGTCGGCGCCTACGAGGACCTCGGCATGGAGGTGGTCGGCACCGGCTATGAGTTCGCGCACAACGACGATTACGACCGCACCATCAAGGATATGGGCGACACGACGCTGATCTACGACGATGCCACCGGGCACGAACTCGACGAATTCGTCAAGACGCTCAAGCCCGACCTGATCGGCTCGGGGATCAAGGAGAAGTACGTCTTCCACAAGATGGGCTTCCCCTTCCGCCAGATGCACTCGTGGGACTACTCCGGGCCGTACCACGGTTACGACGGCTTCGCCGTCTTCGCCAAGGACATGGACCTGACCATTAACAACCCCTGCTGGTCGATGATCAAGGCCCCCTGGCTGCAGCCCGCCGAAACCGTTGAGGCGAAGGCCGCATAAAAGCCTTAACCACAACGACACAACGGTCACAACGAAGAACCTTAGATCATTTTGTTTTTATCGTTGTGTTCGTTGTGCACGTTGTGGTGAACAGTTTTTCCACGACTCCCCCTCAACTTGTGTTCGCGTCCGCAGATTGGCGGCCGGGCTAAGGAGATGAAGATGCAAACCGTAGAAAAGATCAAACCGTGTTTCCCGCTCTTTCGCGACGACAACTACAAGGCGTCGATCGCCAACAAGCGCGAGCAATTCGAGGAAACCCACAGCCCGGACAAGATCGCCGAGACCTTCGCCTGGACCACCTCGATGGCGTACCAGGAGCTCAACTTCAAGCGCGAGGCGCTGACCATCAACCCGGCCAAGGCCTGCCAGCCGCTCGGCTCGGCGCTGTGCGGACTGGGTTTTCACAAGACGCTGGTGTACATCCACGGTTCGCAAGGCTGTATCGCCTATTTTCGCACCTACTTCAACCGGCACTTCAAGGAGCCGGTGGCGATCATCGCCGACTCGATGACCGAGGACGCGGCCGTCTTCGGCGGTCAGAAGAACGTCCATGAAGGACTGGCCAACGCCAAGGCGCTCTACGGCGCCGAGATGATCGTGATGTCGACGACCTGCATCGCCGAGGTCATCGGCGACGACCTCAATGCCTTCATCGGCAATGCGCGCAAGGAAGGGACCGTGCCCGAGGACTTTCCAATTCCGTTTGCCCATACGCCGTCCTTCGTCGGTTCGCACGTCACCGGCTGGGACAATATGGAAGAGGGCATCCTGCGCTACTTCACGCTCAACAGCATGGAAGACAAGGTGGTCGGCAAGAACGGCAAGATCAACATCGTTCCGGGTTTCGAGACCTACCTCGGCAATTTCCGCGTGATCAAGCGCATGCTCAGGGAAATGGAGGTCGAGTTTACGATGCTCTCCGACCCCGAGGAAGTGCTCGATACGCCGGCCGACGGCACCTTCAGCATGTACGCCGGCGGTACCACGCAGGACGAGGTCAAGGACGCGCCGAACGCCATCACCACCTTCCTGCTGCACCCGCTCGAACTCGACAAGACGCGCAAGTTCGTCGAAGGCACCTGGAATCATGAGGTACCCAAGCTCAACATCCCGATGGGCGTCGAATGGACCGACGCCTGGCTGATGAAGGTCGCCGAAGTGAGCGGCAAGCCGATCGCGCCGTCGCTGACGCTCGAACGCGGCCGCCTGGTCGACATGATGACCGACTCGCACGCCTGGCTGCACGGCAAGAAGATGGCGCTCTACGGCGATCCCGACTACTGCATGGGGATGACCAAGATCCTGATGGAATTCGGCATCGAGCCGACGCACATCGTCTGCAACAACGGCAGCAAGAAGTGGAAAAAATCGATGGAAGCGCTGCTGGCAACGTCGCCCTACGGCGCTTCTGGCAAGGTCTACCCCGGTGCCGACCTGTGGCATTTGCGCAGCCTGTGTTTCACCGACAAGCCGGATTTCCTGATCGGCAACAGTTACGGCAAGTACATCCAGCGCGACACGCTGCACAAGGGCCCGGAGTTCGAGGTGCCGTTGATCCGCATCGGCTTCCCGATCTTCGACCGTCACCACCTGCACCGCATGACGACGCTCGGCTACGAGGGCGCGATGTACATCCTGACCACGCTGACCAACGCCGTCCTGGAAAACCTCGACGACAAGACGCGAGCCATGGGAACGACGGACTACAACCACGACCTGGTGCGCTAGGACCGGCTGCGCGACCCTCTGGCGGCGTTGCGCGGTGCTCGGAATCCTCACGTACCTCCAGTACGTTCCGGTTCCTGCGCTCCGGGCGCCTTGCCAGCGGGCCGCTCGCTCGGTCCTTCACCTTAGGAGATTTTATGGCCAACATCATGATTCGCCGGGGCGAGCAGGGCTACGTGTTCTACATGCCCAAGCGCGACATCGAGGACAGCATCGTTTCGATCGAATTCGACACGCCGGAGAAGTGGGGCGGCGAAATCAGGCTCGGCAACGGCGGCCTCTACCACATCGAACCGCAAGCGGCGCCGGCGCGGTTGCCGTATTCGGTGCGCGCGCGGCGGATCGACGGGGTTGAGTGAGAGACAGTCTTGAAAAAAGCGATTGACCACAACGACACGACGAACACAACGAAGAGCCTGAATTCGGTACTTCATTCGCGCATTTGCGTTGTGCTCGTTGTGCCCGTCGTGGTTGGAACAGTCTTTACGAAAGGAGAAACATCATGGCAATGAAGATTACCCAAGCGGAATGTACGTCGTGTGGCGACTGCGTACCTGTCTGTCCGACCAAGTCGATCACCGACAAGGGCGGGATTTTCAAGATCAACAAGGAGACCTGCACCGAGTGTGAAAACGACGCTGATTCACCGAAGTGTGTCGATGCCTGTCCGGCAGGGGAATCCTGCATCGTTTATCTCTAACCGCAGGCGCGCCGGGGGCCGTACGGTCACCGGCCAACCGGGAGAACTGTCATGTCGCAATTCATGTCCCAGTCGATGACCCGTGAGGCGGCCTTGCGTATCGGTTTGGCCGCGCGGGAACTCGACGGTGCCAGTGTTACCGGGCTGGTCAAGGCGCTGGCCGCAACGCTCGGTCTGCCGCTGACCGAGACCAAGCTCGCCGGAATCACTGCCGACGATCTGCGCGAAATCCTCGCCGGTGATCATGCCGACGCGGATTGCCAGGTGGGCTTCGATCAGCAAAGACTCAAACGCGCCGTTCGCCTGCTCTGGGGCGAGGGCGTCGAGGGCAGCGAATTGCCGGCGCTCGATGCCTATGCCGAAGGCGATATGCCCGGCTCGATCCGCGTCGCCTGCGCTTCGAACAGCGGCGAGAAAATCGATGGTCATTTTGGCTCCTGCGAGCGCTTCCTGGTCTATCAGGTGGCGCCGGCAGGATTGCGCTTGCTGGCCATGCGTTCGACGCTCGAAGCCGACCACGACGAGGATCGCAATGCCGCTCGCGCCAAGCTCATTGCCGATTGCCAGGTCGTCTATGTGCAGTCGATCGGTGGCCCGGCTGCCGCCAAGGTCGTTCGCGCCGGCGCGCATCCGGTCAAGATCGCTGACGGCGCTGCGGCGCGCGAGGTTCTCGCCCGCCTGCAGCAAACACTGATCAAGCCGCCGCCCTGGCTGGCCAAGACGATGGGCGTCAAAGCCGAGTCGCTCGAGAAATTCGCCGAGACGGTCGAGGAGTGACGCGGCGATGATAGAAAACGCTCTGCTCGGCCGCGTCATGGATCAGGTGGCCGAGCGCGCCGACAGGCCGGAGGACGAACTGCTGACCGATCTGCGCGCCCGGTTTCCTGGCGTTCATTTCTCGGTATGCAGCGACGACGACATGCCGGCGAGACTGACCCCGGCCGCCGGCAACGATTTTTGCCGACTCTATTACGTTGAATCGGCTGGCCACTGCCTGCAGCTGACCGGCGATGCCGACGCGGCGAGCGGGCTGGTGGTCGCCTTGATCGATCGGAATGAATCATGACGAGCGAGAATTCTGCAAGCGCTGAAGCATTTTCTGCGGCCTTTTCGAAGGCGGGCGATTTCAATCGTGCGGTCGCCGAAATGTGCGTGAGCGTCCCCGTCTCCGCCGGCGCAGCGGGGTTGGCCAAGGAACTGGCGCGCCTGTCGCCGCAGCTGTTCTTCCGCGACGTGCTCAGTCGCGGCGGCTGGTATCGCCTGGGCAGCGTCGTCGATGCGCAAGGCGATCGCGTTGCCGACGACCTGGTTCGCTGGCTTGAGGCCGAACTCGCCGAGCGCGGCGACGATCTGCACGCGCTGGTCGATGACTATGGAAAAAGTGGGCTGCGGGCGACGCGGCTGACCGGCAAGACGCATTATCTGGTGGCCTCGACGGGGTCGCTGGCCGACGAGTTCTTGCAGATCGAAATCGAGGAGCTGCAGGAAGTCGTCAGCCACGAACTGTTTACTGGCGAGGTGCCTGGTGGCCTTGAAGAACTCGCCGCGCCGCTACGCGCGGGCAGCGGCAAGGCCCCTGCGCTGGGGACGCCATTTTATGTCCTGCGCCGCATCACCGACGTCGCCGATTTTCTGCGGCGAATGGCGCAGCAAAAGCCTGAGGCGCAGAACGTGCAACGCTTTTTCGATTCATGGCAGTCGTCGAGCGCCGGTTCGGCGACGAGCTTCAGCAATCACTGGGTTCTCGCCGTTCGCGAGTATCTCGATCGCTTTCGCCAGCCGATCCTGCAGGCCACCCCGGTGGCTGCGGTCAATGGACTGCCGACCAAGTTCGACAGCGTTTATGGCGCGCGCGGACTGGCGCTGTACGAAGCCTTGCAGCGCTTCGACCGCGCCATGGGGTATCCGATGGCGTGGTTCTTCCATATGCTGACGACCAAGGTCGTGCCCTACGCCGTGGCCAACGCCGTGGTCGACGACGTCCAGTCGGGTTTCAGCTACCTGCCCGAGCGCGACGTCAAGGTCATCAAGGACTGGCTGCATCGCCCCTACGGCTTCTAGCGTTCAGTCGAGCATGCCGCGTTCGCGAACGAAGGCGATGATCTGTGCCAGCCCCTCTCCGGTCTTGAGGTTGGAGAAAACGAAGGGGCGCTCGCCGCGCTGAACCTTGGCGTCATGTGCCATCACTTCAAGTGAAGCGCCGACCATTGGCGCCAAGTCGATCTTGTTGATGATCAGCAGGTCCGACTTGGTGATTCCGGGACCGCCTTTGCGCGGTATCTTTTCGCCTGCGGCGACGTCGATGACGTAGAGCGTCAGATCCGAGAGTTCCGGCGAAAAGGTCGCCGCCAGGTTGTCGCCGCCGGATTCGACGAGGATCAGCTGCACCCCCGGGAAAGCGCGCTGCAACCGGTCGATCGCCTCGAGATTGATCGACGCATCCTCGCGGATCGCGGTATGCGGACAGCCGCCGGTCTCGACGCCGATGATCCGCTCCGGGGCGAGCGCCGCGTGACTGACCAGAAACTTGGCGTCTTCGGCCGTGTAGATGTCGTTGGTCACCACCGCCATGTCGATCTGATCGCGCAGCGCCTGGCACAGCGCCAGCGTCAGCGCCGTCTTGCCTGAGCCGACGGGGCCGCCGATGCCGACGCGCAGGGGAGAGTTATTGCTCATGGTTTTGGCTCGCAAAGTGGGTTGATAAGTCGTCGTAGAGGCCCGGCAGATTGTCGAGTACGTCGCGATTGGCGTAGCGCCAGACGCACAAGCCGAGGCTGTTGAGGAAGCGTGTCCGCCGATCATCGTAGTCGACGTGCTCGGCGTGACTGTCGCCATCGATTTCGATCACCAGGCTCAGCTCGGCGCAGTAGAAGTCGATGATGTAGTCACCGATCGGTTTCTGGCGCAGGAATTTGTGGTGCTCGAATTGTTTGCCGCGCAGCAGCTTATTCCAGAGCAGGCTTTCGGCGGGCGTCGGGTTGTGGCGGTTTTGACGCGCGAGGGCGGTCAGGCGTTTGTCGTAGGGGAGATACTTCAACCCCTCCCCAACCCTCCCCTTATCAGGGGAGGGCGCGCTGGTCTCCCCCCTGACAAGGGGGGCTGGGGGGGGTGCGGTTTTGTTCTTCATCCTACGACCGAAACAGCCTTGAATACTGGGTTTCATGGCGCGCGCTGCAGATCGCGAAGGCCGGTGCGAAGTTGGACCACTGCGCTTCGGGCAAGCTCGCTGCGGCGTGCGCGACGTCCGGGATCTGCCGGCCGAGTTCGGCGAGCAGGCGCTGGCCGCCGGCCTGGCCGAGCGGGACGGCCTTGAGCGCGGCGAGCACCTGGTTTTCGGCCCACGACCAGAGGTAGGCGGCGGTCGCCGCTTGGGCGTCGATTTCCCAGGCGGCGGCGATTCCGGACCAGGCGGTCGGGAAGGCGATTTCGGGTAAGTCGGCCAGCGTCGAGCGCAGCGCGTCGAGCGCCGGGTCGCGCAGGTCGGCGAGCAGGCGACCCAGCGAATAGCCCATCTGCAACGTCTCGGCGCGCAGCTCGGCGCTTTCGCGGCTGGCCAGGAAGTCTTCGTTGAGCCGCGCGATTTGGCTCGCTTCGCCGGCGCGCCAGTAACGCATCAGCTGCACCAGCAGCGGCGCCTCGAAGCGGCCGATGCCGTGTTGCAAGAGGTCGGCGATCCATTGCCCGGCGCTCGCCTCGTCGCCGATGCGGCCCGACTCGACGGCCCATTCGAGCCCTTGCGAATAGGTGTAGGCGCCGACCGGCAGCGTCGGGCTGGCCAGTTGCAGCAGGCGGATGACGGACAGGGAATTGAGGGCCAGCGAGTCCACGATCAGCGCGGCTTGAAGTGGTGGATCTTGGGCACCGGCCGCCCGGCCTGCGCGTCGCCTGCGCTGGAGTGTTCGCCGTGCGCGTGCTGGCCGCCGTAAGCGCCCGACTCGGGCTCGAACGGTGCTGAGCGCTCAGCGACGCGGCAGTCGAGGCCGCGCAGCATGTCGACGAGAACGTGGTCGGTCTGGAAGCGCAGACGGCCGCCGCCGTCGCTTCCCTCGGGCAGGATGTGCACCGGAACGTGGCGGTTGCCCAGATGGTAGGCGGCGCGCGCGAAGAGCAGCGCCGTGTCGGCGGTCGCTTCGCTGAGCAGCTCTGGCGCAGCGACGATTTCGACGACCGCGCTGCCGTCTTCGGCGAGCAGCCGGTCACCGCCGTGCAGGTGGTCGCCGCGTTCGAGGAAAATTCCGGCGTCGCGGCCCGAAGCCAGCGTCACCTTGAGTCGGCTGCGCTTACGCTCGTCGTAGGCGAGCGCGACGTGGTCGGTCGCCGGCAGGTCAGTGCGGCGGTTGAGGATCAGGATTGAAGAGTTGGCGATCTTGTCGTTCACGCGGGGCCTCAAAACAGAAAGTAGCGTTGCGCGAGCGGCAGCGTGCTTGCCGGGCCGCAGACCAGCAGTTCGCCGTCGGCGCGCACCGCGTAGGTTTCGGGATCGACGTCGATCTTGGGCGTCGCGCCGTTGAGCACCATGTCGGATTTCTTGAGCTGGCGTGTTCCACGTACCGCGATCAGCGGTTTGGCCAGGTCCAGCGCGAGCACTGCGGGGTTGTCGAGCGCGGCCTGCGAGACGAAGGTCACCGAAGTCTTGAGCGCGCGGCCGAAGCTGCCGAACATCGGCCGGTAATGCACCGGCTGCGGCGTCGGAATCGACGCGTTGGGGTCACCCATCGCCGCCGAGGCGATCATTCCGCCCTTGAGGATCAGCGACGGCTTGACACCGAAGAAAGCGGGCTTCCAGAACACCAGGTCGGCGAGCTTGCCGACTTCGAGCGAACCGACGGTGTGCGCGATGCCGTGCGTGATCGCCGGGTTGATCGTGTATTTTGCGATGTAACGCTTGACGCGGAAGTTGTCCGCTTTTCCGTTGCCGCGCTCGCTGTCTTCCTTCAAGGGACCGCGCTGCAGCTTCATCTTGTGCGCGCACTGCCAGGTGCGCATGATCACTTCGCCGACGCGGCCCATGGCCTGCGAATCCGAGCTCATCATCGAGAACGCGCCGAGGTCGTGCAGGATGTCCTCGGCGGCGATCGTCTCGCGCCGGATTCGCGACTCGGCGAAGGCGATGTCCTCGGCGATAGCCGGGTCGAGGTGGTGGCAGACCATCAGCATGTCGAGGTGCTCGTCGATGGTATTGACCGTGTACGGCATGGTCGGGTTGGTCGAACTCGGCAGCACGTTGGGCAGGCCGGCGGCGCGGATGATGTCGGGGGCATGGCCGCCGCCGGCGCCTTCGGTATGGAAAGTATGGATCGTGCGGCCCTTGAACGAGGCCAGCGTCGTTTCGACGAAGCCCGACTCGTTGAGCGTGTCGGAGTGGATGGCGACCTGCACGTCCATCTCGTCGGCGACCGACAGGCAGCAGTCGATCGCCGCCGGCGTCGTTCCCCAGTCCTCGTGCAGCTTGAGTCCCATGGCGCCGGCCTCGACCTGCTCGCGCAGCGCCTCGGGCCGGCTGGCGTTGCCCTTGCCGAGAAAGCCGAGGTTCATCGGGAAAGCCTCGGCCGCTTCGAGCATGCGGTGGATGTGCCACGGCCCCGGCGTGCAGGTCGTGGCGAAGGTGCCGGTAGCCGGCCCGGTGCCGCCGCCGAGCATCGTCGTGACGCCGGAGTTGAGCGCCTCGTCGATCTGCTGCGGGCAGATGAAGTGGATGTGGCTGTCGATTCCTCCGGCGGTGACGATCATTCCCTCGCCGGCGATCACCTCGGTTCCCGGCCCGATGACGATCGTCACTCCCGGCTGGATGTCGGGGTTGCCGGCCTTGCCGATCGCCGCGATGCATCCGTCCTTGATGCCGATGTCGGCCTTGACGATGCCGGTCACCGCGTCGACGATCAGCGCGTTGGTGATCACCGTGTCTACGGTTTCGCTCGCCATGCGCTGGCTTTGTCCCATGCCGTCGCGGATCACCTTGCCACCGCCGAATTTGACCTCCTCGCCGTAGATCGTGAAGTCGCGCTCGACCTCGATGAAAAGCTCGGTGTCGGCGAGGCGAAGCCGGTCACCCGTCGTTGGCCCGAACATTTCGGCGTAAGCCTGGCGAGAAATTTTCGTGCTCATCAGAGTTCTCCCTGGATCAGACCGTTGAAGCCATAGACCTTTCGTTCGCCGGCCAGCGCGACCAGCTGCACGGTGCGGCTCTGGCCCGGCTCGAAGCGCACCGCGGTACCCGCCGCGATGTCGAGTCGGAAGCCGCGCGCCGCTGCGCGGTCGAAATCGAGCGCCGCGTTGGTTTCGAAGAAGTGGTAGTGCGAGCCGACCTGAACCGGCCGGTCGCCGGTGTTGGCGACGCACAGCGTCAGCGTTGGCCGACCGCTGTTGAGTTCGATTTCGCCGGGCTCGACGAGCATTTCACCTGGAATCATCGCAATCCACCTCTCAGACGATCGGGTTGTGGACGGTCACCAGCTTGGTGCCGTCGGGGAAGGTCGCCTCGACCTGAATTTCGGGAATCATCTCCGGAACGCCGTCCATCACCTCGTCGCGCGCGAGGATCTGCGTGCCTTCGCTCATCAGCTGCGCGACGCTGCGTCCATCGCGTGCGCCCTCCATGATCGCGCAGCTGATCAGCGCCACCGCTTCCGGGTAGTTGAGTTTCAGGCCGCGCGCGCGGCGCCGCTCGGCGAGCAGGCCGGCGGTGAAGATCAGCAGCTTGTCTTTCTCTCTTGGGGTCAGTTCCATAAAATCTCCTAAAAGTCAGGTAGCCCAGATCCGCGGCGGAACCGCGGGGCGGCCGAGCAGTGCCGGGCGTAGCAACTGCCAGAGGGCGATGAACCAGTGTCTTGCCGCTTCGCTGTGGTGGCCGAGGTAGCGCGCGACGAGCAGGCCGGGAAGCGCGCTGACGCCGTGTTCGGCGCCGTCGGCGGGGACGCACTGGCGACAGGCAGCGAGCAGCGCGGCAACGTCGACGTCGGCCGGCAAGGTCGCCAGCAGCGTCGCGCAGACCGACGCGCCGGACCAGCCGGCGGCGCTGCCGAGCAGCGCGTCGCCACCGGCGATCTGCCCGCGTTCGAGCCACAGCGGTCGTCCCGCGCGTTCGATGCGGGTGTGCAGCGCGAGGTGACCGTTGATAAACGATTCGCCGGCGGCTCGGCGGCCCAGGCAGAGGATTTCCCAGCCCAGGTAGCGACTGTCGGCAGCCAGTTCGACGCGAGTTTCCATGCGGCTCAGGGCGCCGTCGAAGACGATCGTCTCCTGCGGCAGCCATTCGAGAATGCTGCCGGCGGCGAGCCTGAAATCAAGGATCTGCGCGGCCTGCGCGCCGCCCGAGCGGTACCACTTGCCGGCGCCGGGGGTGGTGAGTTGGGCGTGCGCCGCGGCGCCGACGTGCGCGGCGATGTGCAGCTGATCGCCGCCGGCGATTCCCGACGGCGGATGCAGCAGGATCGCCTGGCAGACCGCTTCGCCCTCGGGGTAGAGCGCTTTTTGCACGCGTAGCGGCCCGCAGTGCACGCGTTCGCCAAGCCGCGTCGCGGCGCCGACGCGCGTGAAGCCGAGCTTGATTTGGGCGTGCCAGCCGGCAGCGGGGGGGGTGGGGGCGTTCATTCAGTGATCGATGCCGAGTTGCCAGTGGGTGATGTCGATTTCCTCGCAATTGTTGCCGGGACCGAGCCGGTCGGCAACCAGGAAATCGCCGTTGCCGAGCGCCAACAGCGGATGGTGCCAGACGCCGCGGCGGAAGTTGATTCCCTGCCCGCGCTGGCTTACGAAGACCTGCAGCGCGCTCGCCTCGATGCGCTGCGGATCGGGCCGGGCGCTGGCGACGACGATCAGGAAGGATTGTCCGTGCAGCGGAACGAAAGCCTGCGAGCCGAGCGGGTGGCATTCGAGCGTGTCGAGCGCGAACGGCGCGCGCCGCGCACTGGCCTGAAAGATGCTCAACGCCAATCGTCCGTCAGCGTCGGCTTCGAGCTGCGCCAGGTCGCTGAAACGCTGGCTGCTGGCGGCGTTGATCGGTTGGCCGGAGCGTCCGGCGCAGTCGATGACCTGGCCGAACGGTGCGAAGGCCGCGGCGGTCAGCTCGGCGACCGGCAGCCGCCGGCGCGGCGCAGTGCTCGGCGCATTTTTCATCGCAGTGTTCACCGCTCGACCGCCGTTCCCCACAGCCGCAGCCGCGAGACGCCGCCGTCAGGATGCAGGTTGAAGCGAACGTGCGTGATCGGCGGGTGCGCGACGAGCTGGCTGTCGAACGCATGCTGATGGTCGGCGGCGAGCGCCGTTTCCGGCAGCAGCGTCGGCCAGAACTGCGACTGGGCGATCAGCGCGTGTTCGCCGACGTCGGGGGCAAAACCGCATTGCAGCGAGGCGCGATCGGGGAAATTGCCCTTGAAATGGGCGGTATCGACTTCGATCCGGCTGATGCGGCCGGCGGCGCCGAGCGCGATGACGCACCAGTCGAAACCCGGCTCGCGCCGACGCCGGGTTTCCCAGCCGTCGCCCATGTCGAGGCCGCGCCCGGGGCGCAGCAGATTGTCGGGGTGGCCGTAATGGGCGTCGTTCCAGGCCACCGCGTAGGCGCCATTGAGCGCCGCCGCGAGGTCGATCAAACCGTCGCTGGCGGCCTCGGCACGGCCCGCCGGTCGGCCATAGACGCGCAGTCGCGCGACGCCGCCGTCGGGCAGGATATTGAGCCGCAGATGGCTGAAGATCGTTTCGCGCCCGCCCGCCGGCAGCGCCAGCAGGTGATGCTGATTGCCCTGCAGCGCGACCGCCGGCAATACGCTTTGCCAGCTTCCTGCAGCGTCCGGATCATCACCTTGTGCGCAGCCGTCGAGCGACGCGGCGGGCGGGTAGTTGCCGGTGAAGAAACTGGTATCGATGTCGACGCCGGCAATTCGCCCTGGCCGCGCCAGGCGGACGACGCACCAGTCGTTGCCGGCGCCGCGCCGCCGGCGCGATTCCCAGCCGTCCATCCATTTGCCGTTGGCGTCGTATTTTCCGGCGACGAAGACCGCCGGCTGGGCGTCGAGCAGGCGCGCCATCGGCGCGAAGAAGTCGTCGGAGCAGGCGATCGCCGTGGCGCCCAGGCGCGCGTCGGCGAGATTGATTTGCTGACGGGCCCAGTCGGGCAATTGGGCTACGGGGGCGAGCGTCGTGGTCTGTGTCATGTCGGGAATCTTGATTTAGGGAAACTCGGCTATAACCGCTTTCAACACGGAGAACACGGAGGCACGGAGCGCACAGAGAGGAAACGTGAGTCACCCCCGAGGTTAGTCCAGGCTTTCTTCGTGCCCTCTATGTTCTCTTGGTCTATCTCCGTGTTCTCCGTCCCCCAAGGGGATTTCCTCCGGGGCATGTTAAATGAGGTTTTAAGCTTAATTGATTGAACCGATGAAGTTGGCGAGCTCGGGCGTCTTCGGATGAGCGAACAGCTCGGCCGGCGTTCCCGATTCGTGGATTCGTCCCTCGTGCATGAATACTAAACGGTCGCCGACCTCGCGCGCAAAGCGCATCTCGTGCGTCACCATGATCAGCGTCATGCCCTCGGCGGCGAGCCGCTTGACCACCGCCAGCACTTCGTTCACCAGTTCGGGATCGAGCGCCGAGGTGATTTCGTCGCACAGCAGCACACGCGGCTGCATCGCCAGCGCACGCGCAATCGCCACGCGCTGCTGCTGCCCGCCCGACAGCTGGTCGGGATAGGCGTCGTATTTCTCGGACAGGCCGACCTTGTCGAGCACAGTACGGGCGATCGTTTCGCATTCGCCGCGCGGCGTTTTCTTGACCACCTGCGGCGCGAGCATCACGTTCTCGCCGACCGACAGATGCGGAAACAGGTTGAACTGCTGGAAGACCATGCCGACTTTCTGGCGCAGCTCGCGCAGATTGGTCTGGCCGGCGTGCAAGCGTTCGCCGTCGACCTCGACCAGGCCGTCCTCGAAGCTCTCGAGGCCGTTGATCGAGCGCAGCAGCGTGCTCTTACCCGAGCCGCTGCGGCCGATCAGCGCGATCACTTCGCCCTGCTTGATGCGCAGGTCGATGCCCTTGAGCACATGGTTGCTGCCGAAGTGCTTGTGCAGACCGTCAATGCGTACGAGATTCACGGGAATTCCTTTCAAGACGACGCGAAAAAGCCGACAGCGGATAACACAGGATGAAGTAGCCCAGTGCCACCAGACCGAAGACCAGGAAGGGCTTGTAGGTGGCGTTGGCGAGCATCGACCCGGTCTTGGTCAGTTCGACGAAACCGATGATCGAGGTCACCGCCGTCCCCTTGACGACCTGCACCGAGAAGCCGACCGTCGGCGCGATGGCGATGCGGCGCGCCTGCGGCAGGATGACGTAGCGCATCTGTTCGAAATGCGAGAGCGCGAGGCTCGCCGACGCTTCCCACTGGCCCTTGGCGACCGACTCGACGCAGGCGCGCCAGATTTCGCCGAGGTAGGCGCTGGTGAACAGCGTCAGCCCGAGCGCCGCGGCGACCCACGGCGAGAGTTCGAGGCCGATCAGGCTGCTGCCGAAGAAAATGATGAACAACTGCATCAGCAGCGGCGTTCCCTGAAAGACCTCGATATAGCCTTGCGCCAGACGGCGCAGCCAGGTCCGCTTGGCGATACGCGCGAAGAGCAGCGCCAGGCCCGAGACGCCGCCGAGGACGAAGGCGCAGAGCGACAGGCCGAGCGTCCACCAGGCGCCATCGAGCAGGTTGCGCACGACGTCCCAGGTCGAGATGTCGTTCATGCGCGCCTCCCGCCGAGCAGCCGCCGGCCGCCGCGGATCATGATCTGGCGCACCAGCAGCGCGAGAACGAAATACATTGCGGTGACGATGAAATAGGTCTCAAAGGCGCGGAAATTGCGCGACTGGATGAAGTTGGCGGCGAAGGTCAGTTCCTCGGCGGCGATCTGCGAACAGACCGACGAGCCGAGCATGACGATCACCACCTGGCTGCAGATCGCCGGCCAGACCTTGCGCAACGCCGGCGGCAGCACCACCTGGCGGAAGATCTGCGCGCGCGTCATGGCCAGCGACTGCGCCGCCTCGATCTGGCCGCGCGGCGTCGCCTCGATTCCGGCGCGAATGATCTCGGTGGTGTAGGCGCCCAGATTGATCACCATCGCCAGGATCGCCGCCTGCCATTCGTTGATCTGGACGCCGAGCGACGGCAGGCCGAAGAAGATGAAGAACAGCTGGACCAGAAACGGCGTGTTGCGAACGGCCTCGACATAGACCGCGAAGAGCTTGTCGTACGGCGCGATGCGCCAAGCGCGCGAGACCGCGCCGAGCACGCCGATGGCCAGGCCGAAGACCGTTCCGGTCGCGGTCAGCGCCAGCGTGCGCAGCGTCCCGGCGAGCAGCACCTCGCGGTACTCGAGCACGGCGGCAAAATCGAAGGAGTAGGCCATGGCGTTTGCTCCGGTGCCGCAGGGGGTGAGCGGCACCCGTGAGGTGGATTAGAGATTGGCCGGTAATGCGGCGTGCAGCCAGCGCTGCGACACCTGATTGAGATCGCCCGAACGCTTGAGCTTGGCGATCACCTCGTTGACCTTGGCCAGCAAGGCGGTCTCGCCCTTGTTGACCGCGACGTAGCACGGCGAATCCTTGATCAGGAACTTGGTGTCGAGACGGCGCAGCTTTGAGCTTTCATTGACCGCCGCGGCGACCACGTTGCCGGTCGCGATCAACTGGACCTGGCCCGAGAGATACGCCGAGATCGTCGAGTTGTTGTCCTCGAAGCGCTTGATGCTGGTGTTGGCCGGCGCGACCTTGCTGAACTCAAGGTCTTCGACCGAGCCGCGGGTGACGCCAATGGTCTTGCCGGCGGTCTCGGCGGCGGTCTTGATCGTCAGATCGGCGGGGCCGAAGATGCCGTTATAAAAGGGCGCGTAGGCGACCGAGAAATCGATCACCTTTTCGCGCTCGGCGTTCTTCCCCAGGCTCGAAATCACCAGATCAGCCTTGCCGGTGGTCAGATAGGGAACGCGGTTGGTGCTGCTGACCGGGATCAGTTCGACCTTGAGCTTGAGTTCGCGGCCGATCAGGTTGGCGACGTCGATGTCGTAGCCGCGCGGCTTGAGGTCGGGACCAACCGTGCCGAAGGGCGGAAAGTCCTGCGGTACGGCGATGCGCAGCGTGCCGCTTTTTTCGGCGGAAGCCAACGCGTCGGCGCGGGCGTTGAGCGCGATGGCGCTGCTGCCGAGAACGACGGTGGCGATCAAGGTGCGGAGAAACAGGCGCTTGTTCATGAGGCGACTCCCGGAACGTTGAAAGAAACTAGGGCTGGACAAAGGAAAGACCGACGCGGTTGGCGGCGGCCAGCAGGTGTTGCTGCATCGCGCGGCGCGCTGCCGCAGCGTCGCCGGCAACGATCGCGTCGAGAATCAGCTGGTGTTCGTCGAAGGTCTGCCAGATGTGTTGGCGATCGGCGAACGGCAGGCGCAGGCTGAACGCCAGTTGCGCCTTGAACTGCTCGGTGACGGCCAGCAGCCCGGCGTTTCCCGAAAGTTCGGCGACGCTCAGGTGAAAACGCAGATCCTCTTCGGCGGCGGTCACCAGATCGCAGGTGCTCAGCGCCGCCTGCATCGCACTCAGACTGGCCGTCAGTGGCGAGAGGTCAGCGCGGCTGGCGCCACGCGCGGCGAGGCTGGCATTGGCCGGTTCGACGACGTAGCGCAATTGGTAGATGGCGGCCGGCGGCATGGCGCTTGGACCGGCCGGCAGATCCGTGGGCGATGGCCGTGTTCCGGCGGTCACGAAGACGCCTTTGCCCGGATGCGAACGCAGCAGCCCCAGCGCCTCAAGCATCGAGATCGCCTCGCGCAGCGAAGCGCGACTGATGCCCAGGCTCTCGGACAGTTCGCGTTGCGGCGGCAGCGCCGTCCCGGCCTGGTAGTGGCTGGAAAAAATCTGCCGTTGCAAGGTTTGCGCAGCAATGTTGGAGACGCTTGGCATGGTTTTGACAGTTCAGACCGGTAAGACCAGATGAACTGACTTATGCATGATCCATGCCATTTAGTCGCGGGGTGCTTGAAAGTCTCCTAGTGAATTGATTTTTATCAACAAAATAAATTATCGCGCGGCGCGAAACGGCGTCGCCGATGCCCCAAGCTTGTGATGAGCACGACGCGAGCTGTGTTTCTTGGTGCATTTTCGACAGGCGCCGGCGTCGTTTTTCGCAAAGCGCTGATTCTTCTCTGGACGTGAGGCAGCCGGGGGCATTTCAAACGTCGTGTTGTGCGCTGACTTCCTGCTTGATCCATTTCCGAAAGGTCTGAACCACCGCCTTGCCGACGTCTTGCTTGGCAATCACCATGTAGTACGAATACGCGGAGGGCAGCGAGATCGGGAACGGAATGACCAGGCGGCCCGCAGCAACGTCGGATTCGATATGCTGCTTGATGACCAGCGCAATGCCTTGCCCTTCGAGAACGGCTTCGTGGACGAGAACGGAATTGGAGTAGCGCGGCCCGCTTTCCGCGTCGATTCCGCGAAGCTTGGCCAATTTCATCCACTCATGCCAACTCGGCCTTTTGTCGATCGCAGGAATCATTTCGTCATGGATCAGGACCTGATGCCGAAGGTCGCGCAAGGCGCGCAACGGCCGGTCCGCGTCGATCAGGATCGGACTGCAGACCACGACGTATTCGGGGGTGAGTAGCCTTTCCACCCAGTATCCCGGATATTCGCCGGTGCCAAAACGGATCGCCACTTCGCCGATGTCGGCGCGCGGGTCTACCGTCTTTCCGGCCATCTTGGCCAAGGTATCCGGCCCATCGATATGGTCAGGATTGCTGTTGATCCGGATGGCGATGTCCGGGTGCGCCGCCGAGAACTCGGAGACATGGTGCACCAGCCATCTCGTGGCAAACGACGGCGGCGCGCTGAAATTGAGACTGCGCGAGCGTACTCGTTGCGTGCTCTCAACGCCGGCGACGAAACACTCAAGTCCTTCACGAACGTTTTGCACCATCGACACGCCGTGTTCGGTCAGTTGCAGCGTGTTGCGGCTTCGCGTAAACAAGGCGACGGCGAGGTAGGACTCCAGCTTCTTGATCTGCTGACTGACTGCCGACGGCGTGACGTTGAGTTCCGCAGCGGCCTGTTTGAAGCTCAGGTGGCGCGCGGCGGCTTCGAAGGTGCGGAAAGTCGATAGCGGTGGCAGCCGATAAGCCAAATTGACCTCGATCGAGCAAAAGGCGATTAGTTTTTCTAACGAAGGAAATTATAAACCATCGTTTGCCTCGCCTTTTCATGCACAATAAATTGAAGTTGAGCGATTGGTTCATATGAGCTAAGCCGATGAACAGTTGTGTCGGCCTGCGGTTCGCCGCGGCTCGGTCTTTGAAGCGGTTGCAGCGAACCGGTACTGATCGCATTTCGTAAAGGATTTGCAATGGAAAACAGCATACAAGGATCGTGCATCTCGGTGCCGGTCCCGACCGCGTTGTACGTCAGCCTGCTCGATCAACTGAGCGGGGCGAAGCGCGATGGCGCCGATCCCGCGAGCGTCGTGAGCGCCATTCTCCAGAAGTATCTGGACGACGCCCGCAGCGATCCGTCAAGACAGCGTCGCACCAAGCCGGTGCTCGATTGGTCGGAAGATCGGCTTATGTTCGGTGCGCCGCCGGCGCTAACGGCAGTCAAATCGCAAGTGTCGGCGAAGAAGTCCGACCCAAGCCAGGGCAACGACTGGTGTATCGGCTGCGGCTGTCCGTCAGAGGATCTGCTGTCCTTGTAGGCGAGCCGCTCAGACCGCCAGGGCTTCGCGCACGCCGTCCCGGTCCATCTCGCTCCCCAGGCCGCGCATGATGATTTCGCCACGCTCCATGAGCAGGTAATGGTCGGCTAGATCGCGTGCGAAATCGTAGTACTGCTCGACCAGAAAAATGGCGACGCGGCCGCTCTCGGCGACCTGGCGAATGGCGTGCTGGACTTCCTCGCGTTGCGCGCCCGCGTGGCTGGTGCTGGCCTCCAGCCGTTGTTGCTGGGCCACGATGCGGATCGCGCGGCCGATGTCCTTGATGATCGACGGCTGGATTCCCTCGGTCGGTTCGTCGAGGATCAGAATTTTCGGGTTCATGGCCAGCGCGCGGCCGATTGCCAGTTGCTGTTGCTGGCCGCCGGAGAGGTCGCCGCCACGGCGTCCCAACATGCTCTTGAGGACCGGAAAGAGATCGAAGACCAGATCGGGAATCTTGCTGCCGCGCGGCTGCGTGGCGAGTCCCATCAGCAGGTTTTCTTCGACCGTCAGCCGCGGGAAAATTTCGCGGCCCTGCGGCACGTAGCCGATACCTTGAGCGACGCGCTGATGCGGCGCGGCAGCGGTGATGTCCTGGCCGCAGAAGTGCATCGTTCCGTTGCGTGCCGGAACCAGACCCATCAGGCATTTCATCAGCGTCGTCTTGCCGACGCCGTTGCGGCCGAGCAGCGCGGTCACCTGTCCCATCGGCACCTCGAAGCTCAAGTCGCGCAGGATGTGGCTGCCGCCGTAGTACTGGTTGAGGTTTTCTACCTGGAGCATTGTTTTTCCTCAAACGTTGGAGGGGCTGATACGTTGGGTTTCGCCGTTGACCGGCGAAAGAAAAGGCGACCCCGCTGTCGCCGCCGCGCCTGCGGCGCGGTTCCCTGCGCTGCGGCATTGCGCCCAGCGGCTGCGGAACTCGCCCCTGCGGGGCTCAAACAGTCCTCGCCGAAACCCCGGGCGCAATGGCGTTGCTCGGCGTCGCCAAAGGGGGAAAAACAAGGCAGCAGTGTCACCTCTGGCGGTCGACTCGACCTGCCTTGCGGAACCGGGCGCAGAACCTTCCTCTGCAAGGGAAGATTCAGCGTCCAAGATACACCTCGATCACCCGTTGATCGTTCTGCACGCTGTCGAGGTCGCCCTCGGCGAGAACCGATCCTTCGTGCAGTACCGAGACCTTGCCGCCGAGTTCCTTGATGAACGCCATGTCGTGCTCGACGACGACCAGCGAATGCTTGCCGGCGAGCGAAACGAAGAGCTCGGCGGTGCGCATCGTTTCGTCGTCGGTCATTCCGGCGACCGGTTCGTCGAGCAGCAGCAGTTTGGGCTGCTGCACCAGCAGCATGCCGATCTCGAGCCACTGCTTCTGGCCGTGCGACAGGAGCCCGGCCGGGCGGCCGGCCTCACCGCCGAGGCGGATCTGGCGCAGCGTGTCGGCGACGGCGTCGCGCTCTTCGTTGGCGAGGCGCGCGCACAGGCTGCGGCACACGCGCTTGTCGGTCTTCATCGCCAGTTCGAGATTCTGGAAAACGCTGTGTTGCTCGAAGATCGTCGGCTTCTGGAACTTGCGACCGATCCCGGCGTGCGCGATTTCGGGCTCGGTGAGGCGGGTCAGGTCGATGCTCTGGCCAAAGAAGGCGCTGCCCGAGTCGGGCCGCGTTTTGCCGGTGATGACGTCCATCATCGTCGTCTTGCCGGCGCCGTTGGGTCCGATGATGCAGCGCAGCTCGCCGGCGTCGATCGCCAGCGTGAGCTTGTTGAGCGCCTTGAAGCCGTCGAAGCTGACGGTGATGTCTTCGAGGTAGAGGATGACGTTGTGCGAGATATCGAGTGTTTTCTGTTGGCCGGGGTAGGTCGAGCGATAAGTCGGTGCGCATTGTTCCGGATCGATGCCGATGACCTTGCGAAAGAATTCCCTGGTACTCATGCGCGTACTCCCCGTGATTGACGCAGCTTTTTCCATAGCCCGAGCAGACCGTGCGGCAGCAGCAGCGTCACCAGGATGAACAGCAGACCGAGGAAAAACAGCCAGTATTCGGGGAACGAAACGGTGAACCAGCTCTTGGCCAGATTGACGACGAAGGCGCCGATCACCGGGCCGATCAGCGTACCGCGACCGCCGACGGCGACCCAGATGGCGATTTCGATCGAATTGGCGGTGCTCATTTCCGATGGGTTGATGATCCCGACCTGCGGCACGTAAAGCGCGCCGGCGATGGCGCACAACACGGCCGACAAGGTCCAGACGAAGAGCTTGTACCACAGCGGGTTGTAGCCGATGAACATGACGCGCGATTCGGCGTCGCGGATCGCCGTGAGCACGCGGCCGTATTTCGAGCGCACCAGCGCGCGCGCGAAAATCAGCGTCGCCGCCAGCATCAGCGCCGAGAGCCCGAACAGTACCAGGCGCGTATACGGCGAGGTGATGCTGTAGCCCAGGATGCGCTTAAAGTCGGTGAAGCCGTTGTTGCCGCCGAAACCCGTCTCGTTGCGGAAGAAGAGCAGCATCGCGGCGTAGGTCAGCGCCTGCGTGATGATCGAGAAATAGACGCCCTTGATTCGCGAGCGGAAGGCGAAGTAGCCGAAGACGAAGGCGATCAGTGCCGGAATGACGACGACCAGAGCCGCGACCCACCACAGGCTGTCGGAACCGCTCCAGTACCACGGCAGTTCCTTCCAGTCGAGAAACACCATGAAGTCGGGAAGATCGCTCTGGTAGCTGCCGTCGCGCCCGATCTGGCGCATCAGGTACATGCCGAAGGCGTAGCCGCCGAGCG
>Ga0316604_10000552_pt1 | contig 43688 bp, 33 predicted proteins | sample OWC_soil_day20_C_FD_207650 | JGI IMG/M metagenome (GOLD analysis project Ga0316604, IMG submission 207650) | Wetland soil microbial communities from Old Woman Creek delta, Ohio, United States - OWC_soil_day20_CT | ecosystem: Environmental > Terrestrial > Soil > Wetlands | place: USA: Ohio...
CCATTGGTTCAACCCGGCGAGGATGATGTAGCGTGGCGGCTGATCGGCTCCGAAGAAGGCTTCGGAGATAACCTCGGCCATGCTCATGCCCTTGAATGCGGGGGGCACGGGAATACCTTCGTAGTGGCATGCGGCGAGCGCTTGATCGAGTAGGTCTTCGTCTTCCTGACTGGGGGTGTAGCTTGGCACGATGATGAGCTGTGGCGCTTTACCCTGCTCTCCCAAAACTTGCCAGACAGGCACCGGCCGGCCCGGCAGAAATTCGCATTGCTGTGGCTGGATGGTGTAGCCGAGGGCGGCAAGTAAGGGCTGTTGCAACTCTCGGTGGGCGGTGAGACGTTCTTCGGGCGATTTACTGCGTACAACGTTGGCTAGCTGGGTAAACCAGCGGGCGCTGCAGGCTTGGAGCTGCTTGAAGGGCGCTTTATGGGAGGCACCTGCTGCGTTTTCGGCATCTTCAGCGGCTTGCCACTGCTCGATCAGCGATTTGATGTCACCCTTGAAGACTTCGGCCAGATAGTGGTGGCTGTAGAACTCGTTTTCGTTGGTCAGGCCAGCAAAGGTGCTGACGGAATCTGCGACGGACATGGTTGGGTTCCCTGTTCTTGTTCTCAGCGGGTGAGTGCAGCCAGCACGCGGATATAGGGCTGGGGCTCGGTCGTCATGGTGTCAGCCACCCACTGGCGGTATTCGTCGAACACTTGATTGATCTGCTTGCTGCGCTGCTCGCGTTTGGATTCGCGCACGCCCTCAAGCAAGTTTTCAAGGCGCAGCTCCAGCTGCTGGACCTGCTTGCCCTGCAGCACTTCCAGCTCAGCCAAGGTGCCGGCGAGGCGGGCTTTCATGTCGGTATCAAACACGCCCTGCCGCGCGACCATGTGGGCACGCATGGCGGCTACAGCCTCGGGCAGCGCAGCTTGTAGAGCGGTGGTGTCGAAGGCGACACCCCTGTTGGGCAGTGCATCGGCCTTGAGCTTGGCGCGGGCGATGAAACTGTCGTAACTCTCCAGTTGCATGGCCCCACCCGCTTTGCGCGTGGCGACTTGCCAATCGACCAGCAGGGGCTGGCCTTTGCGATTGGGCACCAGACCCATGAGGATGAAGGCTTGCTCGCCGAGCTCCAGATAGGGGTTCTGGATGACCGGGGCACGATGGCGGCCAAACTGGGTGAGGACACGATCCAGCAACCAGTCCATGATGGGGTGCTGTGGCCAGAGGTAGTGCAGGTGCGGCCAGGTGTCGTCTTCTGCCCGCGCCTGCCGTGCGGTTTCGATGGCTTCGGCCACACGATCCGGCTTGGCGCTGAGCACGTAGCGATGGTTGGCGTCGATTACTTCACGCGGCAATTGGCGCAGGCGATCTTGCAGGTCTTTAGGCGCGGTGAGCGTGATGAGCTGGTCATCATCGTCGGGCGCCCACTGGGCGAATTCTTTCTCTTTGCTCAGTACCTGGAACGCGGATTTTGCGAACTGGTAGTCGCCTGCGAACAGGCTGGCCGGGGCGTTGATTTGGTCGAGGCTACTGGTTTGCTTTTCCTCTGGGGCAGGCTCGCCGCCACCAAATAGCTGAAGTAGCCAATCGCCTTCGTTGTCGTCGTCTTCGGTGACGGCAGCATCGAGCTTTTGCTCGACCGACTCGGGCGAAACGCCTTCGGCCATGAAGCCGCCGACTTTGTCGGCCTCTTTTTCGGGGTCAAATACGTTGAGAAATGAGGCCGGATCACCAAGATTTTTGTTGGCCTGTTCATCCTTGATGGTGAGAATTTCGAGAATACGCAGGTCGCCCTTGATCTTCTCGACCTGGGTTTCGGTGAACAGGTAGGTGATTTCCGGGCGATGTTTCTGGCCGTAGCGATCAACGCGGCCATTACGTTGCTGGAAGACCATGAGTGACCAGGGCAGATCGAAGTGTACGAGGCGATGGCAGAAGTAGTGCAGATTCAAGCCTTCGGAAGCGACGTCGGAACAGAGCAGCACGCGCAGTGAATCATCATGCCGCCCAAAGCGCTCGACGATTTCCTGCTGCTCGGTGTCGGTCATGCTGCCGTCCATGACGACGAGCTGGTTGGGCTTGAGCTTGAGGTCATGCATGAATTGAGCATACAGCCAGCGCAGGGTTTCGATGCGCTCGGAGAAAATCACGAGGCGGTCGTCGGCGTTATCGGGCCTCCAACCTGTCGCGAGATCGCGCAGGTGGGTGAGTAGGCGCTGGTATTTGCTGAAGCTGGCGGGCGTGATGGCATCCAGTGCCGTGGCAAATTCCTGCAGGGCAGCGACTTCGTTGGCCTCATCCGCACTGGGGCTGGTTTTGCCGGTGAGCAGCGCAATTCGCTTGCAGGTGGATTCCAGCGCGGCGGCCGGGCTGGAGAACATGCCTTTTTGCATACCAACGCGCTGCAATTCGGCTGGCCTGCCGGGGTTGAATTTCCCGTTCTGGGTGAAGGGAATGGCCAGCAAGGCGCGGTAGGCAACTTCTTCTTGCGGGCTGGCGTTCTGCTTCAGGCAGGTGGTTTGGCGTTCCTGAAAATCGGCGCTGACCTGATCTTTGATGTCTTTCTTGAAGCGGCGAACGACGAGGCCCTTGTTTTTGAAATCGTCCGGGGTGTAGTCCTCGGGGTCGCTGATGGCGGTGGGGTCAAGCAGGCTCATCAGCGAGGCAAAGCTCTTGGCCGAACCATCGTGCGGTGTGGCGGAAAGCAGGATCATGGTGTCGGATCGCGTGGCCAGCAGACGAGCCAGGCGGGCGCGACGAGAGAGGCCAGTTTCGGATGCTCGGGCAGCGACGTTGTGGCATTCATCAATGACAATGATGTCCCACCAGGCATTGCCGAGGTAGTTGCGGTATTCGAGGTTGTTCTTGAGCGTATCCATCGAGATGATGGAACGGTCGAAATAGTTGAAGGGGTTGTGATTGGCCGGTATGCGGTTGCGCACACGGGCGAGCCCCACCGAATCAAGCCGTACCAGCGGGATGGTGAAACGGCTCCACCATTCCTTCTGAAACTGGGTAAGCATGCTTTTCTGGGTGACGACCAGAATGCGCTTGCCGCGCCCACGCTGGATCAGCTCGGTAGTTAGAATCCCGGCTTCGAGCGTTTTGCCCAGGCCAACGGCATCGGCAATCAGGATGCGGCTGCGCGGCTGGCGCAAGGCCTGCAGGGCGGGGTCGAGCTGGTAAGGCACCAGATTCATTACGCCCCGATGGCCGAGGTGGATCTGGTCATCGTTGGCCACGCTGCGGCGGCGTTGGCTCTCAAGATAGAGCAACGCGGCGCTGTATTTGTCGGAAGTGTCGGGTACCAGCTGGGTCTGCGCCGGATCGAGGATCTCGATTTGATCCTCCAGCGCAGTGAGGAACAAAGCTTCCTGCCCGCGAACCAATTCGGAGATGCCATCGCAACTGAGCAGATCGCCTCCGTCAGCAGAAGGATCAACACGGCGGACAAGCCATTCTTCATCCCGGATAACGACGCGCATTCCGGGGGCAAGGGGATGATTCATCATAAACTCAGTTCAATTTGTTGCTTTTCTCTGCATTGGTCTCAATATAGTGCAGAGAAAGTCTAAAAATGCGAGCTTACCAAGCTTCTAATATTTGAAATAGAAATATTCAGATTAGTTACTGAATCGGCAATTTCCCGCATAGTATGGATTTGGCGATGGCTCATCTGGTGAGCCACTATTGATTTATCATCAAAAACCGTAATAACAAAGATTACAAATCGATATTTCATACTTGAAAGCAGAAACCGAAGTATCACACTCACTTTTTCTGGTTGACGGTGGCCAGCCGGATTTCCGCTTGACTCGACTAATCCTGATCGACTCATACTCGCAAGGGAAAACCGTCGAGATCGAACTGACTAGGCATACGATGAGGTGCACCTCATAATCACAATCACCGCGTTGCAAACGAAAGGCAACGCTTGGCCAACACGTCTGCTTGGAAATGAACAGGCAACAGGCTATGTTCTTTCCTCGGACTGGCGAAAAATCTGGATCAAGGGCTACTGCACAGTACGGGATGTGGCTGGGACTGGGACCAATAGTTACGAGTCAAAGAAAGACGTAATTCTGGATATACCATCGTTAACGCTTCGGTTTTCAGGTTAAGGCTTGTTTTGGGCTGCGTGTCACAATAATCCGTACTCCATCAGGTTCTACCCCAAGCTCATAAAGTGGAAGCAACGGAGCTTCACCATCTTCAATAAGCGGGGTCACTAATTCCGTCATATCTGCGCAGATCCCGCTAGGCTGCACCCCAACCAGAGTCCAGTGACCTGGTCCATGGCGACGTACCTGTTTTGCGATTGCTAGCTCATTCCTGGAGAGATGAACGGCAATCTTTGGGGAATCACTGCTAATGCCTTTGCATTCGTAGCGAATGGGGATGAGCTTCCCTGTTGTGTCAACGCTAACGCCGAGCACATCAAAACCTGCGCCTGACCATAAATTGGAAATATGTAGTGCGCGTTCAAATTCTTCAGTCTCCAACGCTTTGGCAACTTCAGCATAGGTTTTTGTGTTTGCTGGGAGCGCACTTAACAGCGCTTCCTTGAAGCCAGATTGCCTTGTATAAGGCTTCACTTGCCTAACAACCCATTTGAGTAGTGCCAGCTCTGCAGCGTCCCCGATTAGAGTCTTTGCGATGCTCTCATCGACAATATCATCCTCAGTTATTCTTCGGTGCGGCCCCCCTTTACCAGTTCCTGATCGACCCTGCCCAGCTTTCCAGCCTAAAGACGCCAGTGGTTTTGGTGCCTCAGAAACTGCAGCAAATCGAGGTGTCATTTGCTCAAGCTCGCTGGGAAGGTCATTAATTTTTAGTCCCCATTGCTGTAAAACAGTTGTAACGAAGTGATTTGGGGAAAAATCAATGGCATCCAAGCTGCGATGGGCGAGTGTTGCTAGTTCTTTTCGCCAATTAATGGGCAAGCCATCCTTTGCCGCAATCAAGGCTGCAAGACGACTTTCATGACTCGTATACCACTGGCGCCATTCGGATTCGTTTTCGCTGGCTATCTGGAAGGACGGAAGGAAAGGCGTCAGACTTGGTGCGACCTTCTCGATAATGTTCTGCTCTAGTTCGCGGCAAGATTTAACCTGTAAATCAGAGCGTAGGTCTTTCTTTCCGATCCTTCCCTGGATGAGGGCTTTATGCGGATCAACACAGTATGGCTCCAGGCATTTTTCTATGTCGTTTTGTTGTTCAGATGATAGAGGTGTTAGCTTTTTTGTCCATTCTTGAACCAAAGCTTCTAAGTAATGGCGCTTTATGAAGTCAGAAATTCGGTTTTCATCGATTGAAGCAAGTACTTGAGCGAAATGTGAGCCAAGGTTTGCATTGTTCATGAGTAAAACAGCCAGTGCATCACCAAAGTATCGGAGTGGAATCTGCGTTTTGGGTGTTCCATCTTCATTACGGCTTACATCGAAGATAACCACGCCTGGGTCCTCTGCACGAGATCCGGGTAGATGGAAGACGTCGTCATATTCGTCTTTCCGCCACTCCTTGGCATCCCGTATGGGGCCTTCTAGGTTAATATCTACCCAAGCATCGTCAACTTCAACAATAGGAATTTGGCCATGCCATGCATGTTGAATTCTCGACTCGGACAACTGCCCCATGACCAATCGAGTTTGTTCAGCAACCGCAGCAAATACGGGCAAATACGGGGTGATGCGATTTCGAATATCCTTGGCCAGTGAGCTATCGATCGAAAGAGACGCAGCCGGTTGTACTTTCTTGTGCAAGCGTACCGGTTTTACTCCCAAACGTTCTGGCAGCATGGCTCTCGGTTCCGCCGCAAGCAGTGAAACATCCCTGAAAAATCGGCGAATTTCCTGACGGTCTTCAATTCGAGCGATCCAGATATCCGTCCCAGAATTTGCCCAAGCGTACTGCCCGGAATTTTCGTAGAGAATCGGTATGGATTCGTCACCCTCAAGCGGAACGATGCGTAGCAAGCGGTTGTAAAGAGATGCTAGTGAAAGCACGGTAGACGGGGGCAATACCTTTGGGTCGGGAATCCTTGATTGGAGCCCTTTGATCGTGAGGGGGATACGATCGGCATTCTTCTCGTCGTCTGGGGCGTTACTGGCTCCTAAATAGTCAAGAATTTGATGGTCCGCGTCCACCTTGGGCACTGCAAAGAAAATGCGTTGTGGATCCTTTTTGTGCAGAACGACATCGGCTGGGGCGATGTGGGTATCCAAAGGTGGAACACCCTCAAAAACATGAAAAAGACTCGAATGGAGCCATTGCGTTGAACGCAGATACCGGCGTACATCGGATCGTGAATTGTCATTTCCAATATCACGGACGGAGACCATGACAGTGTGCAAAGCCTCCCCTGGGGGTACTACTGGACGTAGCGGCGGGATTGGTTTTCCGCCTGTTTTGCCTGCCATTTGTGGATAAGGTGGCGAACTCAGAGCTTTAACCACGCCATCTTTTCCGCCTTCCAGAATTGGAACGCCGCTCATTGGCGCGACTCCGAGGAAGCGGAAAAAACCTTCAAGGGTTTCTTCGGGATTGAGCCCCATGAGGGAACGTAAACCAAGGAGGTCGATTTGATTTTCCGATAATTGGCGCGCGGGCTCCCAGGTTCCCTCATTGTTCAAGAGATACATGGTCGCAACGGCACGTCCGGCAGATTGAGCAACTTCGGATTCTGAAAATGCACGCCATGCAAAGTGAGTCACCCGCTGGTCACGCATCCGTTTGAATAGAGCAAAGGCGAAACGCAGTAATTGCCCCTGTGCCTCCGCGCCCATTAAGTGATCGATGCGTTGCTCGTCAGGATCGTTCGGAATCTGGCGTAAGGTCGGTAACAGTTCGGAAGGCGTAAATCGTTGTATGCCGGCAGGAACTTCAAAATTGCCAAGTGCCAGCTTCGTAATGGCATGTCCGGCCTCCATCAAAACCTGTGGTATTTGCAGTAGGCCGTCTTCGTCGTCAGGCGGGCAGAAAAATACTCTTCTCTCGGCTTTGAAACCCAAGGTCTGGCGACTAGGTAGTGCAACCAGGCGATTTCCCTGCTCAGTACTGACCGGGAGTACAGGCGTTTCAGCCGCTGAAAGCGAGTCGCACAACTCGCGAGCCTTCTTGGCCCATTTTTGTGAATATTGTCCGCAGCCTGTTAATGTCTCAATCCAAAGCGTACTTGCCCGCCAAAATTCTTCGCTAGATCGTTCGGAGGATTCGACCGTGAAAAATTTATGAGCCAGCTGTAGCCAAACTTCGAAGGAGTCATTAGGGAATAGTTGCTTTCTGAGCAGGCTAATCCAGGCCGTCGATACATCACTCGGGCGATTCGCAAAAAGCCAGAAATCGGGACGCGGACTTTCTTTTTCTAGTTCCTGCTGTATGGCACGGAAGTGCGATGCGACTGCTTTATCGAGCAAAGCTAGATTGTATTTTCCGACATCGCTATCGGCCTCCATGGACATGGTTTCGCGATCGGCCTTGACCTGAAAATCTCCATGGATATCGATGGGGAGCCCCGTTCTCATACGGGTAGGGAGATGGTTGTAAAACAACCCGTCTTCTAAAGCATTGCTGGCAACCTCGTGATTGCACCAGGCAACCGCAATGCGCGGCGATGGAATTGGATGCTGTGCTGCACAGGCTAATGGGTGCAAATCCTTAAACCCGAGGTGGTCCAAATCGTTACTGACCAGCTGCCAGCCTTGTTGGGAGGTCAGTTCTACATTGTCAATGCTGAATGCCAGTCTTGATCGTCGTAGTTGAATAAATTGGAATCGGGTTTCCTTAAGACGCGCAATTTCGGTGGCAATCTGCTGGCGGTGATCTTCGTTGTCGACCTCCAACGTAATAATTGTGTTGAGACCATCACAGTTCGCAAAAGGGTCTCCTGTTGAGCGTAGTGGACGTGGAAAGTGGAAGCTCGGACGTGGCTGTAGGCCCAATGGCTGCACTAGAGTGTCGAGTTCTGGCATTACAGAAGGGGCCCACTCCTCGGGGATCAAATGTTCCTGGAGTTCTAGTCCCCACCATCCGCCATCGTCGAGACGACTCCAAAGACGCACCTTGTTTGTAATTCCGAAAACGGAACGAAAGCCGATTCCCTTGTTACCAAACTGCCGATCTGCATTTTTGTTGGAAGTATGCAAGGAGCACAGTGCATGAAAGTCGGAACGTGCCTCGCTTAGTTTCGGATGCTGGTAGTCGTAGTTCGGGTCAATGGATATTCCTTGACCATCGTTTCCGACAATTAGCGTATGTCCATCGAAGCGAACGACTGCTCGGCTGTTTCCCTTCTGATCCAGTGCATTTTGAAATAATTCGTAAACGACACGTCCTGCGTATTGCAGAGTGACTGATCCTTCTGCCCGGAGTCCGACTACTGCGTTTTCACCAGAACCATGTTGCCAATAATGTTCGAAATGTCGTTGAAAGGTATTGGCAACATTTTCCCATGATGGAAAAACGGCTAGGCCGGGATCAGTTTTCATTACAGTGGTCATGTGAGATCTTTTGGGAAGCGTAGTTGATTCTCAGGCGTTGTGCGGTGATGCTGGCTTGCAAGCCCAGAAAATCTACCAATTCATGATCGCTGGCACCTGCATCAATGAGGATGGCAGCGTAGGTATTGCGTAGTGTTTGAGCGCTAGCACGTTCACCCGTGATTTCACAGTGCGCCAAAATCTTTTGAATCCTGCGGTGAACGCTCGATGGATGCATCTGTTGAGTTTTTGCATGTCGACCGAACCCCTTTGAGCGATCGGCTATGAAAACGGGGAAGCCATCGGGCAGATTTGGGCCAAATAATTGACTTTGTCTGGATATCCATACCTTTATGGGGCGTATCGCAAATGGAAGTATTCGCGCCCGATGTGTGTAATGAGCTTGGCTCAACTCGATATATGTTTCGGGCAAATCAATGCAATTAAGCGTCAGGTATTTGAGATTCCCTACCTTAAGCCCAGCTCCCATCAGGATGGCGATAAGCGCGATATCCCGAAACTCCACCCAGTCGCCCTGCCCTGCTTCAAGGGTTTGAATTTCAGATAGCCGACTATCCAAGTACTGAATAACCCGATCTCGCTCCTCGTGATTCAGGAATCTCGTGGGTTTGTCTTTCCCTTGCCCTGCACCTTGGAGGGACGCCTGTTTGGCTGGGTTATTTATCGCCAGTCCAAGCTCCGACAAATGAACAAAGATACGTTCAAGTAGCTGAATGTACTGTTGTCGCTGCCGGCTAGATTGAGCTCGTTGCCGCGTCGATGGAAGATTTGCGTTTGGATGATCAAGAAAAAGCGGTATGTCGCCAGTCTCACAGCGGTCGATTGATTTTCCCTCGTCTTTGAGCCATTGGCAGAACCTGGCAAACATAGCTTGATAGACGACTGCCGTTGAAGATTTGTACTGCTGCTCGCTTATCCAAAGGTTGAATGTTCCCGTTGGGTTGCTTACCCAGTGGTCGAGAGTGTCGAACAGATTTCGCCGATAGGCGTTTGAAGGCATATTGAGTGTCTAGACGCTTAATTGCATATATATCATATGATTTTATCGACTTGTCGGCAATTCACCTACCCTAACGACGAGCTGTTTCGCCAATCGTCTTGTCGCCTTGTAACTCCCATTCAGACTGGAGGCGCAGCAACTCCCGCTTGTCCTCCTTGCGCTGCACTTCGATGCACTTGTAATGCGTCTCGGCGCACTTGATTGGATCCCTTTTCTCTTGCGATACCGAATTAGCGAGCAGCAAGATCAAAAAGCAATACAGCAAGAGGGCGATGGATTTCCAAAACATGCATGGATTTAACGGTGACGGAAGCAACAGGTTATTGGTTGCTTGGCTCACCGATTGAGCCTAATGAGATATTGATCTCCTTTGATCAAAGGCGCTTGTTTCAGTACAAGCATGATTGATCGCACCGGGCTGCTCCGAAAGAGCAATTTTTGTATTGAATTGCTTACTGCCTTGCCATTTCTCGGGCAAAAACTGGCAAATTTTAATCCTAATGCTAATAAAATCCGGATATGACAATCAACGAGTCTCAGGCCGTTCATACCGAAAAAATCAAGGCTAAGTGCCTTTGTATCGACATCGAAACAGCCCGGCAGGACCAAACCGTACTCAAAGAGATTGGGGCTTATCGGCCGGATATAGATGCCCGAGCCAAAATTTCGGGAAAAGCAAAGGATTTGGTCAAACGACTGGATGGGCTCACTGAAGGAGCAGCTTTTGTCCTTGGGCACAATGTAATCGCTTTTGATCAGCCGGCGCTGGCCATGCTTCACCCAAGCTTGGCGCTACACAATTTACCTCTTGTAGACACGTTGGAGCTCTCGCCTGTTGCCTTTCCTCAGAACCCCTACCATCGCCTCGTAAAAGACTACAAACTTTGTACGACTACGCGCAACGACCCGGTACGTGATGCTGAATTAGCTTACGAACTGTTCCTTGATCAAGGTGAAGCACTTAGACAGCGCGTTGAAGATCATCCAAACGAAGCGCTTTGCCTTCACTACTTACTGGCCCCGGAGAATGGCAAAGGGGTGGCCAACTTTTTTGCCACCCTCAGACGTGCATTGCGGCCAAACCTGAAAGAAGTCCAAGTTGCTTGGCAAGCCGAAACCAGTGGCAAAGTGTGCCGGACGGCACAAAAGATTGTCGTAGAAGAGCTGCTGCCGAATCCCTTGTGGCAAAAACCTTTGGCTTATGCCCTCGCCTGGTTGCGTGTTTCAGGTGGCAACTCCGTGCTACCTCCATGGGTCAGCTGCTCTTTCCCAAAGGCGCGGGAAGTAATCTCAATGCTGAGGGATACACCATGTGGAGACTCTTCTTGTGATTGGTGTCAGGAAGAGCATAACCTAAGCCAACTTTTGCCTAGATACTTCCCGGGAATTACCAGGTTTCGCTCTACTCCTACTACGGCAAGCGGTAAGTCGCTTCAACAAGCAATCGTTGAAAACGGATTCGCAGGCAGATCGAGTCTGGCGATTCTTCCGACAGGTGGAGGAAAGTCACTTTGCTTCCAGTTGCCCGCATTGGCGCGCTATTACCGTAACGGTAGCCTTACGGTGGTGATTTCGCCGTTGCAGTCCCTGATGAAAGACCAGGTAGATAACCTTGAGGCGCGCGGAATCACATGTGCCGGTTATCTAAACAGCCTGCTTAATCCGCTCGAACGTCGCGCAATGCTAGATAAGCTGCGATTGGGAGACCTTGGACTCATCTTTGTCGCGCCAGAACAGTTTAGAAGTATTGCCTTTGCCAATGCCTTGATACACCGCCAGATTGGGGCATGGGTGTTTGACGAGGCACACTGCCTCTCAAAGTGGGGTCATGATTTCCGTCCCGACTATCTTTACGTATCTCGATTCATCAAAGCCCGTCAGAAAGACAAACCATCACCAATCTTCTGTTTTACGGCGACAGCCAAACCCGATGTGGTTGCAGACATTTGTGGCCATTTCGAAAAACACCTCAACGTCAAACTTGAATCACTTGAAGGGGGCGTCAAGCGCGAGAACCTCGCCTATGAGGTACGTTCAGTGCCTGTTCAGGCAAAGTATGCAGAGATACTGCGCTTACTACGAGAGGCTCTCAAAGAAGAGGGAGGCGCAATTATCTTTTGCGCCAGACAAAAGACTGTTGAGGAGCTTGCGGACTTCCTGAAACAAGCCGGAACGGATTGCGGATATTTCCACGGCGGCATGATGCCTGAGGATAAACGCTCAATCCAGGAATCGTTCATCCGTGGCGACCTCCGGGTAATTGCCGCAACGAACGCATTTGGGATGGGCGTGGATAAATCAGATGTGCGTTTGGTTATTCACCTTGATACCCCTGGGTCATTAGAGAACTACCTTCAAGAGGCAGGGCGTGCCGGCCGTGATCAAGAGCCTGCCCGCTGCATCCTTCTTTATGACGATGCCGACTTGGATGTGCAATTCAGGTTGCTCAGAAATTCTCGCCTTACCCAACACGACATTCATTCGATACTCAAAGCATTGCGGCTCATTGAGCGAAAGGATCGCAGTGAAGGATCCGTAGTCGTCACAAGTGGCGAAATCCTTCTGGAAATCCCGGATAAGCATCGAATCGATCCAGATTCTTCCGATGCAGATACCAAGGTACGAATCGCAGTCTCCTGGCTTGAGGAAGCGCGTCTCCTTGAGCGACAAGAGAATCACACCCGAGTTTTCCCGGGAAGTTTGCTGGTTACCAATTTAGATGAGGCACGCCAGGTTCTAGAGAAGAAGCTCGGACCAAGTAGCGATATCGAGCCTTACATTCAAATTCTCACGCATTTGATGCAAGCGGACGACGATGAAGGACTCAGTACTGATGAGCTGATTTTGGCGACAGGGCGTGACTCGCGCATGGTTCAGGCCATGTTGCGCGACTTGGATCGTTTTCGTCTGCTCTCCAACGATACAGAAATTGGGGTCACGCTGTCCCGCGAGCCAGAGACCGGCGATCGACTCAGTGCACTCATGCAGCTTGAGAATATTCTCGTGGCTCAATTGCGGGAGTTGGCCCCCGATGCTGATGATGAAAACTGGCAGATTCTAAATGTCCGATGGCTTTGCGATACCTTGCGGCGTGATGCCAAGGTAGACCTCGATCCGGAGCGACTCACTCGGCTGCTTAAATCGTTTTCCGAATCTTTTGGAGGCGGTCCTGGGCAGCGTGCTTTTTTTGCCTTGGCGCCCGCAGGTGCAGATAACCGGCGTATCAAATTGCTTCGGAATTGGCGTGATATTGAATTGATCCGTCAGAAGCGGATTCGCCTGTCGCAGGCTCTGGTGACCTATTTCCTGACGCATCGTCAGGGTAACAATCTGCTAGTGACCTGCAAGCAAGGTGATCTGGAGGCAGCATTACAGAGCGACATCACATTACAAGATCTTGAGATTCGCGATTGGAGTGTTGCCCTGTCGGCCGCGTTACTTTATCTCGATACAAACGAGGTTCTCCATCTATCTCGGGGCAAAGCGGTGTTTCGGGCTGCAATGAGCATTCATCTCAATGCTGAAGCACGCCGGCGACAATTCAAAAAATCCGATTACGCAGAATTGGCGCTGCATTATCAGGACAAAATCATCCAAGTCCATGTGATGGCCGAATACGCTCGCTTGGCACTGCGCAAAATCCAGGCAGCTATGTCGTTCATCGTGGATTATTTCAGTCAGGACCGCGATGAATTCGTCCGACGGTATTTTGCTGGCCGTAAGGATGTGCTGGAAATGGCTACAACAGAGGCTGCGCATCGACGAATCCTGACTGATCTGAAAAATCCAGAACAACAAGCTATCGTTGCCGCGCCCATGGAGGGTAGCCACCTTGTCTTGGCTGGGCCTGGCTCAGGTAAAACCAAGGTAATTGTGCATCGAGTAGCTTGGTTATTACGAGAGTGCATGGTGCTTCCCGAAGAAATCATGGTGCTCGCTTATAACCGTTCCGCTGCGATTGAAATCAAGCGACGCCTTTGGGATCTCGTCGGTTCAGATGCCGCTGGCGTGAATGTGCAGACATTGCATGGGCTGGCGCTCCGATTGACGGGCACAAGTTATGCGGTTGCTGTTGAGCGAGGTGAAAACATCCAGTTCGACTCTGTGATCAAGGCTGCTACAGCGATGCTGAATCGTTCAGAAGGAGATGATGAGCTAGGCCCATCTGTCCAACGCGACCGACTGTTAGCTGGATTGAGATATTTGCTTGTCGACGAATATCAGGATGTGAATGCAGATCACTATGCCCTGATCAGTGCAGTCGCTGGGCGTACGCTGAATAGCGAGGAAGACAAGCTATCCCTGCTGGTCGTCGGAGACGACGATCAGAACATCTATGCTTTTGGTGGGGCCAGTGTTCGCTTTATTCGCCAGTTCGAAGCTGATTATCTGGCCAGGCGGTATCACCTGATTGAAAACTACCGTTCAACGAAAAACATCATCGATGCCTCGAACAACGTGATTTCAGTCGCCGCTGATCGAATGAAGCAGGATCAAGCGCTTCGCATAAATCACGCACGTCGTGATCAGCCCACAGGGGGTGAGTATTCGATTTCCGACCCAATCGCTCAGGGACGAGTGCACATTTTGGAGGTACCCCGATCAAACTTTGGCGAAGTACAAACTGCACTAACTGAACTAGAGCGACTCAATAAAGTGCCGTCAGATCAGGCTGGATACTGGGGTCGATTCGCTGTAATTGCCCGTCACTGGGATCGCTTGGAACCAATGGCGGCTTTGTGCAGGCAGCGAGGAATTCCGGTTCGCTTGTTGCGAGATGAACACGTGCCTGACTTGTACACCACGAGAGAGGGTCATGACCTACTTTGTCTTCTCAAAGGCAAGCGGCGCGGTACAAGGCGTCACCGAGTTATTCTCAAACCAGGAACCTTGTCGCGATGGTATCGGTGCCGATATCGCTGTGATGTTGTGGATCTGATTCAACATCCAACACAGGCAGCACTAGCACAATTTATCGTTGAGATCGAATCGACTGCTCCAGGATCTGAACGAGTCGTAACCGACTTGATTGAGGCTCTCTACGAATTTGGTACCGGTAGTAAAAGCTTGTCGGCGGTAAATGGTCCGATGGTTCTTCTGACGGCACACCGTGCAAAAGGGCTTGAGTTCGACCACGTTCTCATTCTCGATGGTGACGGGTGGGGTGATCGACGTGATGAGGAGCGGCGGCTGTTTTATGTAGCCATGACCCGCGCCAGGAAAACCTTGACGGTTTGTGAGCAGGTCAAAGGCTCTCATTCCTTTACCAAATATCTAAATGACGTGTCACTGCGTTCTCGTCCTGAGGCTCATGTAGCAACAACTAACGGGTTAGGAAATAGGATATGGATCGCAGATCCAGAACAGGTTGTACTCTCCTGGCCAGGTTACTTTGGCCCTAAAGCTACTATCCACAAAGAGATCAGTCGCTTGAAATATGGAGACTCTTTGCTGTTGCGCCCCCGATCAGACGGGAAGCCTGGCTGGGAGCTTGCTGATAGCAAAGGTACTGTTGTAACCAGGATGGCCAAACGATTTTCGCCACCAGATGGTTTGATAAGATCTGTCCGGGTTGGATGGATTTTGACCAGAATTGCAAAGGGCAGTGAGATCGAACAGACAAAGCTTCCTGAGTGGGAGCTCATATTGCCTGAGATCGAGTACTCACCTTCTGCGTAAAGGAACCTTTGGCCTATGGCATTAGCTCCGCCGATATCCTTCGGCGCTCGCCTTGAACTCAAACGGGCTCGTAATACAAGGCATCGATCATGGCAACGCGTCCATTCCAGCAGCGATTTAGCTCTTCTTCTGCCATGGCCTTGCTGGGAGGACGAGACATTCCCCAAGAAGAATTTCGAAGCATCTCAACGGCATCAAGATAGCCATCTACGGTTTTTATTCCTCGCTTTCCATTAACTGTAATGCCGAGGTCGTCAGCCAGCCGCTTGCTGTTCGCACCATTCACACAAAAAAACAGGTCGGGGCGCCTCATCGCAAGAAGACGAGAAGCCGCCGATAGGTGATTCGTCTTTTTGTACTGGTTGCCGAAGCAGTGATTTACATGATTTTCGACATCCTTAATGAACTGCTCTGCACGTGCCCGTGTTATCACCCCCGTGGACGATAATCCTTGATAAAGCGCGTTCATTACTTGCCAATGCGTCCGGTGGAATATCGTGTCGCGAAAAGATGCATCAGCTCCCATACTGCCGAAAAGACCATACTCAAGCTCGTTGTCTGTCGCTAGTGAAGGTGCGAGGCCCGCTACACAGCGGAATTCGTCATATGAGAGGTTCGGCTTTGCGCAATAGTCCAGGAGTGCTAGGCGACTCTGAAAGTAGTGATAAGGGTCCTTTGTGCAGAGCATGTAATACTCTTCGAAGGACAGCTTCAAAAGGTCGGGATTCTCACGGAATTCTTCGCTACCTCTGACATTCAGCAATTGCCTGACGGATCGACCTTTGACTAGATAGTTTTTTCTGTAGTCACTAATGTCAAACGCGTCGATAGGTATGCCATTTTTTGTCCAACCAGTGATAAGTGAGGCAGCTGACCGGTCGTTCTTTTCAACCTTCACTCGCACGCACGCTTCTTCATTTTTCGAAAATGCAGCTGCTGTCAGATTTGCGCTACCGATAACTAGCGTATCAGTTTCCTTCGAGTCGTCGAATTCAAACAAGAAGACCTTAGGATGAAATACGCCCCCCTTTGCTTGACCAACAAACATATTTGATTTGCCGGATTTCTTCATCCAGAGCAGAACATCCGGGTGGGTCTGCCAGAAATCAATGCCGACAATCATCGTTCCGAGCTTGTTTTCATGCGCCTTGATCGCTTGAAACACCGCGTTGGAGGTTGCCCAAGCAACCGCTATGGAAAACGACTTACAGCTTTTGATCAGCTCCAAAATCGTCTTTTCAGTTTGTGCTCCTGACAGAATGCCCATTGACGCCCCCTCCCCACAAATTATTCGACCGTACCGTACATTCGATTTCGCAGGATGCATAGCTCAGCCTAAGATTTGACACTAAACATGGCGTTTAAATGTCATATTCGATAGTATCGTCTGTTCCAAGCTCAAGTCGTGAGCCCTATTCTTCCGATACGAAAAATGAGTACCCTCGAACGCCTCTACCAGATTGATCAGATACTCTCCGGGCGAACTTTCGTTCCCCGCCTAGAACTCCAGGAAAAATTGGGCATCTCCTGGGCGACGCTCAAACGTGACCTTGCTTACCTTAAGGACCGGCTTCATGCCCCGATCGTGTTTGATCGTGACCTGGGTGGTTATCGGATCGAAAAAGACATCAAGCAAATCGGTCCTCAATACGAGCTCCCAGGCCTCTGGTTTTCCGCCGATGAAATCCACGCACTGCTCACCATGCAGCATCTGCTCGCCAACCTTGATCCTGGAGGTTTACTGGGGCCTCATATCAGGCCATTGATGGCCCGATTGACCGGGCTTCTTGGTGCTGCAGACAACCCCATCGAGGAAGTACAGAAGCGCATCCGTATTGAGTCCGTTGGCGCACGGCACTATGCACTCGAACATTTCCAGGCCGTCGGCTCCGCATTGATACGCCGAAAGCGTCTGATCATTCGATATCACGCGCGGGGTACGAATGAAATCTCAGAACGCGAAGTATCACCACAGCGACTCGTCCACTACCGTGAGAACTGGTATTTGGATGCGTGGTGTCATTTACGCGATGGCCTGCGCGCCTTCGCAGTCGACGCAATCGATTATGCTGAGATTCTCGACAGCAAAGCCAAAGACGTTTCCGAAAAGAAACTGAACGAGGTACTCGGGGCTGGCTACGGCATCTTTTCCGGCTCTGATGTGAAATGGGCAGTCCTCCATTTCACCACAGCACGTGCACGCTGGGTTTCGGCAGAAAAATGGCATCCAGCTCAGCAGGCCAAGACTCTGGCAAATGGAAGTTTTGAGCTCACCCTCCCCTACTCGGACGACCGCGAACTGGTCATGGACATCCTGCGTTACGGATCCGATTGCCGCGTGATCTCACCACCTGAGCTTGTCTCCCGGGTCGAGAAGGAGGCCGAAGCGCTCTTGGCCTTGTACCGAACAGGGTAAAAAGAGATCGCAAAGGCTCATTCCATGAGCCCGGATGCCAGCATGATGAGCAAACCACATTTCCGGAGCGACCATCATGTTGGCCAAACTTCATCAGATTCTCGACCGATTGGGTGTTTTTGAACCGCTGGATCGTGCCTACCTTGAGTCGCTACGTCGCATTGCATTCAACGAAGCGCAGTTTGCCCGACTGGAAAGTCCTGCCTATCTCAGGCGTACAGCCAGAGTGCAGCATCGGATCAGAACGCACTAGTCATACGGCCCGGGAAGTCATGCAGCAGGCCAAATACCGAAATGTCACTGATAACAAGAGGAAGCGCTTTGACAGCATCTGAAATTACGCCGGGCTTTATGGTTATCCATGGAAACCAGCCAGAACTCCTCCGGGAATTGCTAGTGCACTGGTTCAAAGCTCATCCGCTCAGTCCGCTCGAAGACGAAGCCATCCTCGTACAAAGCAACGGTATTGCCCAATGGCTAAAACTCGCTTTAGCAGCGAATGCTACTGCTGAGATCGGCGGCGGATGCGGAATTGCTGCGTCACTAGACATGCTTCTGCCCTCGCGATTTGTCTGGCAAGCCTACCGGTCCGTACTGGGTCATACGGCGGTTCCCGAAGCATCTCCATTCGATAAACCACTATTGGTCTGGCGGCTGATGCGGCTTTTACCAGACCTCGTTACGGAACCTGGCTATGAGCCGCTGGCTAGATTCCTTAAGGACGATAGTGATCTGCGAAAGCGTTATCAGCTCTCCGAAAAAATTGCCGATCTCTTCGATCAATATCAGGTTTATCGGGCGGACTGGTTGGATGCCTGGGCAAAGAATGAAAACGTACTGGTGAACGCCAGAGGCGTAAAGCGCCCTCTGGGCTCAGCTCACCAATGGCAAGCGATGCTCTGGCGTGCCTTGCTCAACGATGTCGGACAGGAATGTCAGACCAGCCGGGCCAGCGTTCATCAACGCTTCATCGAAACAGCGTCTCAGCTTCAAACGCGCCCAAAAGGTCTGCCTCGTCGCGTTGCGGTGTTTGGACTCTCTTCGCTGCCGCGTCAATCGCTCGAAGTCCTGTTGGCCATTTCGAGATTTACCCAAGTCATTCTGTGTGTTCATAACCCTTGCGAGCACTATTGGGCCAATCTGCTCTCAGAGAAGGACCATGCGCGCAAATCATGCGGTCGACATAGCCGCAAGAAAAACACCCCCGACATTATCGAAGAGAAGGATCTGCATCTCCATGCCCACCCATTGCTTGCTGCTTGGGGAAAACAGGGCCGCGACTATATTGCCCTGCTCGATGAACTCGATTCACCAGATCAATATCGAGCTAAATTTGAAGCCATTGGCGAGCAGATCAATCTGTTCCGGAGCAATCTTCAGGACAACCAACCGCCAACGCTGCTTAATGAGCTGCAGGAAGATATCCTCAACCTGAGGTCGGTGACCGATATCAAGCAGGAGCCTTGGTCTCCGGTTGATCCGCAAAAAGATCAATCGATTCGGTTTCACATTACCCACAGTACGCAACGCGAGGTTGAGATACTTCAGGATCAGCTGCTGGCTGCCTTCAATGCGGATCCCTCCTTGCGCCCTCGTGACGTGATCGTCATGGTCCCGGATGTAAACCAATACGCCCCCCACATTGAGGCTGTATTTGGTCAGATCAATCCGTCGGATCCACGCTACATCCCATTTTCCATCGCCGACCAAGCCAAGCGCCACCAGGCTCCCTTGGCATTTGCGCTCGAATTCCTGCTCGGGGTCACTGAGTCGCGTCTGACTGTGAGCGACCTATTGGATCTGCTCGACGTACCTGCCGTCCGGCAACGATTTGGTATCAAAGAGGACGATGTTCCTCGCCTGCATCAATGGATCACCGACACCAAGATTCGATGGGGGCTCAGTGCCAAGCATCGAGCGCAGTTTATTGAAGAGGGGTATGAGCAAAATACGTGGATGCACGGTCTCAAGCGGATGTTGCTCGGCTACGCAGTCGGTTGTGACCCTACGGAGCGTGACGATTATCAGTGGCACGATATTGAGCCCTATGGTGAGGTTTCGGGTCTCGATGCGGCCTTGGCAGGACCGCTCGCGCGCTTGCTGATCAAACTGGAAGCAATTGCTGACACCTTTATTACGCCGGCAAATGCAGCCGATTGGAACATTCGGCTACAAACCCTGATCAGTGATTTCTTTGAGAGTGAAACGCCTGAAGACTCGTATCTGGTTCTCCAGACTCAATCCAGTCTGCAAACATGGGCTGATGCTTGCCAAATTGCAGGGTTCACTGAGCCGATGCCCATATCGGTTATCCGAGAGCACTGGCTCGACCAGTTTGATCGGCCGAACCTGGCACAGCGTTTCATGGCAGGGAAACTGACGTTTGCCACCTTAATGCCCATGCGCGCGATCCCTTTCAGTATCGTTTGCTTGTTGGGTATGAGTGATGGGGAATTCCCCCGATCCAGGCCACCCGTCGACTTCGACCTCATGGCCCAAGAAATGCGCCCTGGTGATCGTTCTCGACGAGAAGACGATCACTACCTGTTTCTTGAAGCCTTACTGTCCGCTCGCGAGAGGCTCTACATCAGCTGGATTGGCCGGAGCATTCGCGACAATACCGAACGGCCGACATCCGTCTTGGTCAGCCAATTGCGCGACCATCTCGATGCTTGTTGGCAACTGGCCAAAGAATCCCCTTCCAACAACCTCCTGTCTGCCCTGACCGTAGAACATAAGCTGCAGGCCTTTAGCAGAGATTATTTCATGCAGGATCAGGCATCGTTGAAATCTCCGCTCTTTACCTATGCAAAAGAATGGGAGCGCAGCAATACGAGGGCAGCAGAACATCCGGAACCCCCATTGCCTGAAGTTAAGTTCGACAGCCCGGTCTCCTTGGGGAAACTGATCGCTTTTCTGAAGGACCCCGTCAAAACCTTCTTCCTTGAACGACTCCGGGTCGATTACAGAACGGACGACCTGAAGAGCGAAGACCAGGAACCATTTGCTATCGATGCGCTTGGACAATGGGGATTGCAAAACCTGCTGATCAAGGCTCGTCTTGATGCCCTATTGAGCAAGCGCAACGAGGAAGAAGCTGTCCAACAGCAATTGGCCCGCATTCAACGCAGAGGTGAACTTCCTGTGGGTAGCATGGCTACTCTGCTTCAATCGACGCTCACGGAACCCTTGGACAAAATGTTTGAGTTGTACGGTTTGGCTAGGGACGCATGGCCACAGGCGATTGATGATGCTGTTTTTGAATACGCTCACCCTGTGGCATCGCAACAGATCGACGTACAAGGACGCCTTACCCATTGCTATGCCGGAAATGACGGTCGTTGCCGAATTGAACTCAACTCCAGCAATCTGATTGATGGCAAGCAACGCTACCGCAGAGACAAACTCTTGCCGGCTTGGATTCTGCATCTGGCCAGTCATCTTGGTGGAAATCCCATCACGACGTTGATTATCGGAAAGAACGCCCCAGTAGTGATCAATCCGCTTGACCCCGATGAGGCAAAGGACCATTTCAACCGAATTCTTGAGGCTTATATTGCGGGGTTGTCATCGCCTTTACCCGTTGCCCCGGGGACCGCGTTTGCCTGGCTAAATTCGGGAGGGGAAGTTTTTCGGGGTGCGTTGTCGGACTGTGACCTGGAGGGCGTCGGCCCTGCACGCGAACAGTACGATGGCAACTACAACTATGACGGTGAAGCCAAAGGTAGCCCCTATCTGCAACGGGTATATCCGGCCTTCGACCGCTTATGGTCGGGAGGGCGCTTTACCGAACTCTGCTCTGCATTGTATGAGCCACTCAATAATTGCGTTGGGCAAACCGACGAAACTGAATAAGGGCCGGCGCCACTATGAATAAGAACATCACTACGCTTGCCCCCCTCACTTTTCCGCTGAATGGTAGCCATTTGATTGAGGCAAGTGCTGGCACTGGCAAGACGTTCACCATTGCCATGCTTTACGTTCGCTTGATTCTTGGACACAAACAAGGGGAGTCGGCTTTCAAACTTGGCGAACTGACGCCGCCACAGATTCTGGTGGTGACCTTTACGGATGCAGCGACAAAAGAACTGCGTGACCGCATTCGCGCTCGTCTGGCCGAAGCCGCCCGCTATTTCAGAGCTGATCCGAAAACCATGGAAACGCCGGAGGACACTGATCTTCTCTATGAGCTACGACGCGAATACGCCGAGGACGATTGGCCGGTATGCGCACGCAAGCTCGAATTGGCTGCCGAGTGGATGGATGAGGCCGCCGTCTCGACCATTCATGGCTGGTGTAACCGGATGCTCAGAGAACACGCATTCGATAGCCTGAGTCTTTTCAATCAGAATCTAGAAACCGATCAAAGTGAATTGCTGGCTGAAGTTGTCCGCGACTATTGGCGCAATTTCTACTATCCGCTTGGAATCGAAGCAACAGCGTTGCTCAGGTCATACTGGGACGGTCCTCAGGCATTGCAGAAGGCTATTAAGAATCTTCTTCCTTTTGTTGAAGAACTGGGAAATGAGGACGACCCACTGACCGTTCTTGAACCCTTGGTAAGCCAGCTCATCCCGCTCAAGGCGCCTTGGAAAGTATGGGCAAATGAGCTTTTGGAGATTTTTGATGCGGCCTACCAGGCAGGAGAAATGCGGGTTAACCCAAAGTGGTATCCCGGCTGGTTTAGAGGCCTCGATGAATGGGCTAACAACCCTGGCGTCTGGCCTGAGATAGGGAAAGCTTGGGAACATCTGGAAACAGATGCGCTAACGAGAAAATGGAACACGCCGCTTCCTACTCATCCAGGGCTGGTTGCCTTCCAGGCTCTGGCAGAAAGCCTGGAAAACCTGGAGGACCCCAAGAATGCGTTGCTTACGCACGCCGCCTGCTGGGTCGCCAGCGAATTCGCTGCAGCCCAAAAACGACGCGCCCAGATCGGCTTTAATGACCTGCTTACAAGTCTCGATGCTGCCCTCAAAGGCAGCGATGGTGAGCGGTTGGCCGAGGTTATTCGGCAACAATTCCCGGTCGCCCTGATTGACGAGTTTCAGGATACCGACCCCGTTCAGTATCGGATATTCGAGCGAGTTTATGACATCGCCAACCATCGCGACGACTGCGCACTCATTCTGATTGGTGACCCCAAACAGGCGATCTATGCATTTCGAGGCGCGGACATCTATACCTATCTGAAAGCACGGGAGACGGTCTGCGGGCCGATTTACTCACTCGACAAGAACTTCCGTTCAACGCAGGCGATGGTTGATGCAGCCAACCATTGCTTTGCCCAGGTGGAGAAAAAGGAAAACTCGCCCGGTGCATTCCTCTTCCGAAAAGACGGCGAAAATCCTGTTCCCTTCCTCCAGGTGGGCGCCAAGGGACGGTCCGATGAATTCAAGGTTGATGAGGTTTCTGCACCAGCCATCACCTTTGCCGTTGCAGGTGCCGGCGCAAAGTTAAACAAAGGTGAGTACCTGACCACGATGGCCAACCTGGCTGCGACACAGATTGTCGATTGGCTCAATCGTGGGTTATCAAATACGGCAGGTTTTGTTCGCGCTGGACAAGCCTTGGTGCCAATTCGACCTGGTGACCTGGCCGTTCTCGTTAACGACAAGAACGAAGCTGCCAGCATTCGTCAGGCTCTATCTCGGCGAGGGGTCCGCTCCGTCTACCTCTCCGACAAGGAAACGGTATTTGGATCCGTTCAAGCAACCGAAGTCTATCGGTGGATGGCGGCCTGCGCTGAACCTGACAACGACCGACTTCTCCGTGCAGCACTTTCTACGGCATCTCTCGGCCTTAGCTTTGCAGACCTCGATGCCATGAATGTAAACGAGGAGGAGTGGGAGGCACGGGTCATCCAATTCAAGGGCTACCGCGAGATTTGGCAGAAACAGGGAATTCTTCCCATGCTTCGCCGCATCCTGGTCGATTTCAATTGTAATGACCGCTTCCTCAGCACTGCGCTTGACGCCAATGGTGACAGTGGCGAGCGCATCCTGACGGACATTCTCCATTTGGCGGAACTCCTTCAGCAGGAGAGTTTCACGCTGGAAGGAGAGCATGCGTTAATTCGCTTTCTAGCAGAACAGATTGAAGATCCGGGAGGCGATGCAGAAGGCACAAAGCTGCGCCTGGAAAGCGATGCTGACTTGGTCAAAGTGGTCACGATCCACAAGTCCAAAGGGCTTGAGTATCCGATCGTTTTCTTACCGTTCATCTGCACGACGCGTGCAGTCGATGCAAAGAGTATTCCCCTCAAATGGCACGACGAAGCCGGCCAACTTCACGTTGCCCTTGAAGCCACCGATGAAATTCTGGTAGCGGCAGATCAGGATCGACTCGGCGAAGATCTCCGGAAACTCTATGTCGCACTGACCCGGGCGCGTTACCTTACCTGGGTTGGCCTCGCTCCCCTGAAAGACAAAACCAAGACAGCCATTGGTCATTTGCTGGGCTTATCTGCGGTCAATGAAACGGCTTATCTCGCTGCCGTGAAATCCTTCGCAGGGGACAAGGCTTTCCTCTCGGTCAGGGATGATCTGGAAGCCAATGACGAAATTTACGTCGTGACCACAGGAACCAATGAGTCTGGTACTGCCCGTCGTTCGACGCGTGTGGTCAAGGAGAATTGGTGGATAGGCAGTTACTCTGCGCTACCTATCGCGGGACATGCACCGCTGCCGGCAGCCCAGTTCGAGGATACGCCGCAGGCCGAGAATTTATTGGAAGGTCAGCGTGAAATGTCGCGGCGAGCGCCAACAGGTGTCCGTCCTGGTGGCCCCATGCATCGTTTTCCCAAAGGCGCCGAAGCAGGAACATTCCTCCACGATCTGATGGAATGGGTCGCCGACACTGGGTTTTCGACGGTCATGGCGAATCCGCCAGAACTGCGGGACATGATTGCTCGTCGCAGCAAGCTTCGAGGTTGGGAGGCGTGGGTCGAACCTTTGTTTGTCTGGGTACAGCAGATGCTACAAACCCCACTCAAGATCGGGGATGTTTCGCTTCGTCTCGATAGCCTCGAAGTTGCCAAGGCTGAGATGGAATTTCTTTTTGAAGCCAGCCACGTTGATCTGGCGCGCCTGGATGCGATCATTGTTGAACACACACTGAATAGGCGCCCGCGTCCCACACTAAGCGCGGATGAGTTCAACGGCATGCTCAAGGGATTCATGGACCTGGTTTTTCAGTCCGGCGAACGCTACTACGTTGCTGACTACAAATCGAACTGGCTGGGTATAGTTGATGAAGACTACACGCCGGACGCGATGGAAGATGCAATTTGCGAACACCGCTACGATCTTCAGTACGTCATCTATCTCTTCGCACTACATCGACTGCTAAAGTCCCGGCTTCCGGAATATGACTACGACCAGCATATCGGCGGGGCCGTCTATCTATTCGTCCGCGGCATAGGCGCACCATCAGGCGGGATCCATTTCGAGCGGCCACCCAAGGCACTGATCGAGAGTCTGGAGACAGTCTTCTCCGGGACGGTAGGGAGTGCAGCATGAATACGCCAATGAATAGCCAAGCGGCAATGGTTGATCTCATGGAAAGCTGGGTATCGCGGCGGTGGTTGCGTGAAATGGATGTCGCACTGGTGCGTTTCTTCGCCTCGGAAGTTTCTGGGCTTGATCCCGCATTGATGCTGGCAACGGCATTGGTCAGCCACCAGTTGGGGCGTGGCCATGTCTGCCTGGATCTCGAAGCGACGCTCAATGATCCCTTCATGGCTTTGTCGCTCCCACCAGAAGAAGGCGAGACACCAGAGCATGAGGAAATCCTCCTGCCTCAAGATCTATTAGGCCAAATGTCTCTGCAGGCCTGGATCTCCCGACTGACCCAAGTGGAACTGGTGGGCGCAGGAGAAGGAAAAACGCCGCTTGTGCTGGTTGGCCATAGACTCTATCTTCGCCGCTACTGGCGCTACGAGCGTCAAGTAGAGGTCGCGATCAATGCCCGGATCGCAAATAGCCAACAGATTGTCGAACAACTGCCTGAGCTTGAATTCAAAATGGCCTTAGGATCGCTGTTCCCTTCGTCCGATCACAAGATCGACTGGCAAAAGGTTGCCTGTGCTTTGGCTGCACGCAGCGCTTTCAGTATCGTGACGGGTGGGCCAGGCACAGGGAAGACAACAACTGTAGTTCGTCTTCTCGCGCTGCTGCAGTCAATCGCGCTCGCTACAGGCCAACAGCGGCCACTCCAGATTCGTCTTGCTGCACCAACGGGAAAAGCTGCTGCCCGTTTGAAAGAGTCCATTACCCGAGCGATCGACAATTTACCGAATTTTGTACAAGGGAATCCAGCGCTGAAAGCGAGTATCCCTAGCGACGTCACCACACTCCATCGGCTGTTGGGGCCGAAACCAAATTCACGGTTTTTCCGCCACGATGCGAGGAATCCATTGCCGCTTGATGTGCTCGTCATCGACGAGGGATCCATGGTGGATCTGGAGATGATGGCAGCAACGTTATTGGCCTTGCCGCCCTCGGCACGATTGATCCTGTTGGGAGATAAAGACCAGTTGGCCTCCGTTGAGGCTGGGTCAGTTCTCGGCGAGCTATGCAGGAGAGCAGAAGCAGGTCATTTCACCCCAGAGACAATTCAATGGATCGAAGCGATGACCGGAGATGCCATCGACGGCAGTCTGGCAGACTCATCTGGATCTCCATTGGACCAACAAATCGTCATGCTAAGAGAAAGCAGACGGTTCGTTGCATCAAGCGGGATAGGCCAGCTCGCCTCGGCAGTCAATGCGGGCAATCCAAAACAGATCCAGCAGGTTTGGGAAAAGGGCTACCCGGATCTACGGCGACTCGACTGTCGTTCTCTTGACGAGGCCGAATTTGCCTCAATCCTGCTTGGCCAAGGGGATGCCGAAGATGTTCCCCAAGGACGTGCCGGCTACCTGAGGCTTGTTGCAGCTGAACAGCCGCCCATTGATGCAGGGAAACCTGCGTTTGATACTTGGGCTGAGCGAGTGCTCAAGGCCTTCGGGCGTTTTCAGCTGCTGTGCGCCCTGCGAAATGGTCCGTTTGGCGTTACTGGCCTGAATCAGAGGATTGAGACCTTTCTGGCAAAGCAGGGCTTAATTGATCCTGCAAACCAGTGGTACGCAGGCCGTCCCGTTCTGATTACCCGGAACGACTATCAGAGCGGATTGATGAACGGGGATATCGGAATTACGTTGCCTTTTCCGTTTTTCAACAAAGCCAAACAGCAGTTGGAATGGTCTCTGCGTGTCGCTTTTCCTAGTGTCAATGGCCAAGCGATTTATTGGGCCTTGCCAAGCCGCCTTTTGTCGGCTGAGACCGTGTATGCCTTGACCGTACACAAGTCGCAGGGCAGCGAATTCGAACATTGTGTGCTCTTGCTCCCGCCGCAGCGCAATCCGGTGCTAACACGTGAATTGGTCTATACAGGGATCACGCGTGGCAAGCAGTGGTTTACGCTCGTTTGCGCAGGTAACCCTCAGATACTTCAGGAAGCTGTCCTAAGGACTGTTCAGCGATCTGGAGGCCTTTTCTCTGCTTGATCGGCCTGGTCAGGCCCAAACCTAGAAAAACACAAGGCAATGGGAACGGAAGAACGACAATCGTTGATCTGATACTGAGGTATGCCACACCCGGCTTGATAACCACCTGAATATCAGGCATATCAGGTTGATTCTGGCTGAGCGTTCAATGTGAATTTTGTTGATCCTCCCTCCTATGAGCGGCGGATCACCCAGAGATCACTCATAAAGCATTTGAGCGGCAGATTACATCGAGTTCGTTTTCTGAATTCGCCTCAGAATACCCGAATATCATGCTATATCTCATCGATAGATTTCATACACTCGGCTCGTTGCAATTCATCGTTGCGATTCGTACAGAATATTTCGGGGCGCAAGGCAGCAAATGACTTTGCCCATCATTTTTTCTCCGATCAACGGCTGAATTATTCTATTTAGGCGAGCAAGCCACTTCCAGTACGTGAGCCTGCCTCTACTAAGGCCATAGGAGTCTGTTGTTCTGCATTAATTTTCTCCAGAATTGTGCGCGGCAATGCCAACAATCGTCGGTAGTAACCGCTGCAGTCCAATGGACAAAGTCATGACTAGCTCGTGGGTACGCTGAGGGAGCGATCTCGATGTAATCTGCCGCTCAAATATAGGCGATATCCAAGTAATCTCCCGCGCACACTAATTGTGGGAATGAAATGCGGTAAAACCACCCAAGTTTTAGGGAACATCCTCAGATGAAACCAATGTGTATACACATGCCAATACACATACACATTGCACATGTGTATACATATCGAATTCGGCTGGCTCGGAGTTCATCCAACACCATCAGGCGATTTCGATGAATTGCAACTGCTTCTGGATGATTTCATCTGTCGGTAATGACGCTATTGAAGGCATTTATTTGCACGGGTTACAGTCGTTACCTTTTACGAGGGGAAAATCATGAGAAATCGGGTCAGTCCCGACGGCTCGCTGATCGAGGCTCCTAGCGGGTCTCGTGGTCTGCTGATGGGAAACCGAGGTGTCTTACAACCTCGCCACTACGAGTTACGGAAACCCTTCGCAATCAAGCCTTGGATCGCCTGTATCCTGAAGGACAAAACAGGCGCTCCCCTACCAAAGGCGGACATTAAATACACTCGCCTGTTTTTGTTAGACGAAATTACCGCCTTTGCAGCGGGGCATCGGCCCTGTGGTCAGTGCCAGAGGCGTCGGTTCCAGGAATTTGTGCAGTTCTGGTGTAAAGCCAATCAAAAGGAGCCTTCTCGATTAGATGAGTTCCTGCACCAAGAGCGGTTGGCACAACTTGAACCGGACGGATTGGTACATTCCGCGTTGTCCAAATTGCCCTCTGGAACGATGGTAAAGTTCGGTCGCTCAGGCCAATCACACCTGTGGCTTTGGAAAAAACTTTTTCCTTGGGCGGTTAGCGGATATCAAACCCCGATCGATGTACGAGAGGAAACGGTCGTTGAGGTACTGACCCCGCCGTCGATTGTAAAAGCATTCAAGGCCGGTTTCCCATTAGCCCTCAATGCTGACCTCACGGTTCATCCCAGCATCGCAAAATGCTTGTCAGGATCAAATTAACGAGGAAAGTACCCCACTATCTTTCGGCCAGGGTATCGCTTTTTCAGCTTCCGATGCTCCCATGGCGAAATCGAATCAGCCTCCTGCCATAGCACGATGTGTAGCTCCGAAGCCCGTCGTTCGCTATAGTTCCGCACCCTGAACGCCGGGGCTTGCCGCATATCAGGTCAGCGCGCCTTGTGCCCAAAGGCTCCAGCTGGATCGACGTAGGGGTTCGTTTCCTTGGGCTGCGGTTGATCCTCCGAGAGCTTTGAGTGCTCACGTAAGCTCGTGGCAAATGCGTGCTTCGGGTTGGCCGTTGGATCGATATTGGCAAGGCCGGCATCCCACAGCGTCAGCATGCGTTTGCCGGTTTCACGGAACGCCGGGTACTTATCGGCATATTCCGCCACGGAGGGTGCGAGTTTTTTCACCGCTAAGGACACAGCTTCGCGAATGTCAGCCAGAACCTTGGGAGACAGGCTCAAGCGTGACGTACCAAACAGTACCAGATGCTTTCCGGCGAACCACACTTTCTTGCCTTGTAAGGTCAGGCTAGGCAAGTTGTCGGCATATTTCGGGTAGGCACATACCGTGACGATGTCGTAGGCTGGTGCAACTCGAACGGTATCCCAGCGCGTATAGGTGAAGGAGAAATTCTTGAGGTGGGCATCGGCATTACCTAGCGCATAGTTGAGGTAAATCAGCGTCATCAGCTTACGGCTTTCCGCCTGACGCTCTTCAACGGGCAAGTAATATTTCAGGTACTTCGCCAAATCCTCCAGCGACCCGGAATACTTGCTCGCCGGGTCAAGGCCCTTCAGCGAGCAGCAGTCCTCCACGCCGATGAAAGCGCCGTCCTCGGTTCGATCGAAGCGGCGAATGGCCAGCACCTCGCCATCGTCCGAAAGCCGGGTTTCCGGGACCACCAAGAGATTTGTTGCGCGCGCCACTTCAAGACATAGCCATTCATTGATGGCGAGCCCAGGCAGGTAGTCCGGTCCGGTCTTCAGCAAATAGTGTTCAGAGAAGGTGGTCACTTTCTGCGTCGGTTCCGGGGTGTCCAGCAGGCGTTTGGGCATGACACCGGACACACCGACGGCGGTCTGCGTGGCGATCGAGTTCAGAAGCTGGGTTCTGGAGTTCGGACTGGCCAACAGTTCCGCAAGGTTTAGCGGGTCGGCCGCTTCGGTCAAGGCAAGCCCAGACGGGACAACCCGAACCCGGCCAATCGTGCGGTAACCCGTGATTGCCAGCAGGTTTTCATCGGTAACTTCGGTCTTGCCTGCGAGGTGCTCGCGGAGCTGATCCTTTTGGTATCCCTCGGGCAGATTCATCAGGAAGATCGGCGGCAGACCGCGCTTCCAGATATAGCTTTCATCCCGTACCGGCATCGTCAGTGAGATAAAGCGATTCGGATCGGTATCGGGCCGATAGGTGAAGGCGAACCCCCCGTCGCTTACCGACGAGAGTTGGCCAACCAGGGTGTCGCAAACATAAACGTCGAGACGCATCAATTCCCCTTCACTTTGCTCGCACGGACACGTTGGGGCTGTTTGGCAGTGATTAGTCGAGGCTGACCGCCCACATCGAAGCTTGCCGAGCCGGCATTGAGCTCCTGTGCGACATCGTCGAGCGTCCTGCGCTGCGTTCGGAGACGGGCGCTCAGTTCGAGCCCGACCTGTTCCAGTAGCGCCAGGAGCCGAACGGTCCCCAAGTCTGTCAACATGCCGTTCTCGAACTGGGAGATCGTGGTCACGCTCACCCCCGTTTTGGCCGAGACATCCTTTTGTGGCTGGCGGCTTTGCAGTCGCGCTTCCCGAAAGGCTTGGCCCAATTCAACGAGATCCATAACTTTTAGTCCGGTGAAAGTTTAGCTTTTTCTTGCATTTAACTTATCCTATCAACAAAGTTAAGACCGTGCAATTTAAATATCAGCATGGTTAAAGTATCGTCGATAATTCAATTTATATTTAGCCATACTGAAAGTTTTGGCAACACATGAAATATTTCGCCATGCAGTGGTGGGCTGATAAATAGTCGCAAAACTCAAGACCCCAAAAATGCGAGAGCCCCGCCGGGGGAGGCGGGATTTGCCGACTAGCGCGTCAATTTACAGATGGGTTGGCCGGGCGCTTACGGCTGAGCTTGCAGACAGCTGGTTTGAAGGGGGAAACGCCATCAGCACTATTGGGGTCGGCACATCGGCCTGACGCGCAGAAGCCGTAACTAGCCTATGTAGTAGAGATTACTGAGGTCACACCATGGTTCCACAATATTTGCCATTCCGACTGCTCCAGGACGCGGAACTGCATCAGCGAATTCGCCACGTTTTCGACTAAAGGCCAATGGCTGCACAGGATGGAAGATGCCTCTGAAAAAGCTTGATCCAGCCAATGCCTTACCCGTTCAAGCAACCACACAGGCCCTGTTGTCAGATCCGGCAATTGCTCACTGCGCGCCAATGACAACATCCCAACCTTCTCATCTAATCCCCAGCAAAGTACCGCCTTGATAGCCAGTTCGGTTGCCTGCTGAAGATCGCTGGCTGCGCCGGCATTACAACCTGCCCTACCGAACTGCCGCATTTCGGCTGCACGTCCAGCCATCAGCATGCACAGGCGCTTAACTGCGTCATGCCCCACAACATCGGCAAAACACACTTCTGGCAACTCAACCTGAAGTCCGCCAGACCCACCCATATCCACGGCCCGCTGAACGGTTCTCAACGAAAACGAATGGAAGTTAACCTGCAAAATGCTCCCTTCGAGATGACTCTTTGGCAAAAAACAAAGTACCTGCTGCTTCCGAAATAGGGTCAACACAGGATCCTCCCCGAGCATAGCCCGACAAATCGTATAGCCACCCTCGCCTTTCATGTCTGGGGTGATCACAATCTGCTGCCCGGGGTTCAGCGGCATCGTTGGCTTAAACCAGTTGAACAGAAAGCCCTCTGCAGCACGCTGGGTTAGCGATCGGGGCGACACCTCCCCTCCTTGCTTAAGGACAAACAATTCGGCAAGCGTCTCGAAACATTTAAGCTGTAAAGCCACGCCTCGGGCGGTCCCCCAGCGAGCCGCAGCATCGCGTAGACGAGCCTGCGCAATCCGCAACAGCGCCGCCGTATCAAGGCGTCGAAACGGCAAAATGACGGACTCGGCCAAGGCATTGAGCAAACCTGCGCTCAGTACTTTCGCCCCATCCTGTTCACTACGCAGGGCATCCATATCCCGGCAGGGATGCCGCGAGTTGCGTCGCCAGTAAGGTTTTGCCCGTGCCTCCCGGTCCGACTGCAAAGAAAACGAGCGGAACAGCAGATTCCTCGTCTCCACGACAATTGTCCCTTGTCTCTAGAGCAACACTGTCCTTCCTGCGTCGGGACAGGGCACGGGCAATACGCATGATGTTCTGCATGAATCCTCCTGTTGGTCAGAAGGGATAACGCAGCAGAATTAAAAATTTCCGAAATTACCAGCGACTACTCAGGCTCTACGCTTGAATACGCACAAATACCTTGCTCCATCCGTGCTGAACATATTCAAACCTGATGCCGTTGTGGCAGAAACCCGCGTTCAAAATATATGGAGCCTAAGAGTGCACTAGGCTCGATGGCTTATCCGCCTGGCGCTGAGAAACCAAACGAGGTCGGCAACCACCATACGACGCCAACAGCAAAACCTTTCTGACAGAAGACTGGCCACTCCAGGTCAATATCCTCACGCGATCAACAGGGCAGCGTCGCCCCTTGCTCATTCCCAAACATGAGCGGCGTTTCGCCGGCTTTGATGGCAATATCGTCGACATGTACGCTCAGGGCATTACCCTCCGCGAGATTCAGGCTTTCCTGGCAGAGCACGACGGCACCGAGGTTTCACAGGAATTCATTATCTCGGTCACCGATGCGGAGGTGTCCGAGGTCACCGCCTGGCAGTCACGCCCGCAACAAGGCGATCTATCTAACACTGGGCGCGCTGCCGGATGGCACGTGGGACATCCTCGGGTTATGAACCGAGAACAGCGAGGGAGTCAAGCTCTGAATAAAGGTCGTCAATGACCTCATGGCCGAGATCCTGATTGCCTTCACCGACGGTTTGAAAAGGATGCCCGAGGCCTTCGCCATCGTCTTCCAGGCAACCACTCTGCAACCCTGCATCGTGTATCTGATTGGCAACAGCCTCGACTACACTAGTTGGAAGGAGCGCAAGGCGCTGACGGCGATCAAGCTGATTTACACAGGACCCAGCACTGAACCGGCCATGGCCGAACCGGAGGCTTTCGATCAAGGGCGGTGGGGCGAGAAATTCCCGACCGTGGCCGCTGCCTAGCGTCGGGCCTGGAAGTAGGTTATCCCCACCTTTTCCTTCCCACCGGCAATACGTCGGCTGATCGTCGGCTGATCTACACGACCAATGCCATCGAGAGCATCAATGCGCGACTGCGCAAGGATCATCAAGTCACGCGGGCATTTCCGAAGTGACGATACCACCACCAAGCTGATCTGGCTGGCCTTGCACAATATTACTGCTGATTGAGGTGGGCGGCCAAGGATTGAAAGAAAGCCATGAGCCATGTTTCCCATTCTCTACACCGAACGCTTTAAAGCGACCCGCGGATAAAATGGCTACCGACTTTCCCTACCTCGCCGTCCGCCTACTGTCTGAAAGGACCTTCGGCAGCCGTCACCCTGGAAACGTCTCCTCACGCCCCACACACAGAAATTCTGATACCCCCACCTACATGGTTCTAACCGATAACCTCCCCAGGATCGGTCCCTCTGAGATAAACACTTTGTTTGTCATTGGCGATCATCAACCAATCACAAGGCAAAGTAATTCCCGCTAATTGATCAACAATGCAGCACTCACTCCAGAACGCCTTATCGCCACACTCGACATAGGTTTCGAATCCCATTGTTCCCCAATGGTTAACCAATAACTCCATTTCACGAGGACTCATCGAGCAAATTCGCATAAGATGATCGTCATAGCTCAACGCCCGCGCGTAATCCTTTTTGCATTGCTCCCAGCCTCCCGGGTACTTCTTTTCAACGACTGAAATTGGCGTAATGAAGTTTATGCAGGCAAGCGCAAGTGCCATATTCGTTCCTTATTTTGTAAATGAATTTACAATGATTTGAGATGAGGTTTGCTCGCTCAATGTCGCTCTAGTATTTGTAGCTAGTAAGCCTTATTAGCGACTTCAGAAGATTTTAGTCATGCTATCGACAAAATACGTCGCACTGTTCCGAGTACGACGCATTTGGTTCTGGCAATTCCTCCATAAATACATCCATCGCCATACCCCCCATTCTGCACACCGCTGAGTGTGTCGTAGCTCAACTCGGGAATGATGACGCCCGGCATATTTTGATACTCCTGCTACCTTGCTGGCTGGGATAGTAGCGGCGGGGCTTCGGGCAGTTGTTTAGCCACAATCTCTACGACTAGTTTCAGGCTCAGGACTGTCGTCCATTGAAACTCAGCTATTGGTGGCATGAAGCTTTCACTTGACCTTCTCTAGGGTGCCGCTGAAGCCGCATGTCATCCCGTGGTAGAGCATGCAGTTGTCTTCCATGACAGTAACCTGTCCTTTCTCAAAATTAGCGGTAATGATGCAGGTCTGATCTTTCTCTTTTTTGCGCAATGTTAGTGTCTTGCCGTTTAGCTGGGCTCTACCTTCAATTTTGCCGCCGCAGTTTTCTGTGGATACATCGAGCACAATGTCAAAGCCATCCCGGGTGGCCATGATCTGCATCTCGCCATCGCCTTCCAGCTTGCCGCGCCAGAACCCGACGATTGGGTGCTTGATATCGGTAGTGGGTGTTGCCAATGTGGATGCATTTTTCGCCAGGGCCTGCCTTTTCAGCTTGTCACGCACGGCACCCTCGACCATTTCGACATCCCAAAGCGAGATGTGGCCAACCCCGACCAGATGCTGCTTCTGGTCATCGAGTTGGCTTTCGTAGGTGATGGGTAGCTCGATGGTGTCACCAGCAATCAGCTTCGATTCGCAACTTAATTTCTTGATCTTTTCGTCGATAGCCGTAGCACGTGGATACTCAAATTTGAGAATGGTACGCATTTCTGTATCGCTCAGATTTAAGTCCATTTTATTGAGCAGGATCTTGCGCACGAGGTCGAGGGTGCTGTCATCAGAACACTTGGGCGGCTCGGTCGTACATCCCGTGGCAAGCAAGGTCGAGCATAGGAATGCTGCGGTACAGACTAATTTCTTGGGCATGATGTTGGCTCACGGTGATTGAAGATTGAGTCATAAACGACATGTTTTATCGTGTGGTTTGATATGATTTTAAATACCATAACGACAATTAATGTCGTTTTCCGAGAGAAGAATTGCCAATGCCAGGCACGAAGCCCGGAATGAAAAGCACACTGCTGCGCCAATGGAAAATGCTGCGCATGATTCCCCGCTTGCCGCGCAAGATCGGTACGGCGGATTTGATGCACAAGCTGGAAGACGCCGATTTCGCTGTCGACCTGCGCACCATTCAGCGCGATCTGAACCAGCTTTCCGAAGTCCTTCCGCTAACCTCGGATCAGGCCAAGCCGCAGGGCTGGGCCTGGAATGAGGCAGCCGAGCAGTTCGATATTCCCGGCATGGAACCGCAAGTCGCCCTGACTTTTCATATGGCCGAAGTCCATTTGCGCAGCTTGTTGCCGGCTTCCACAGTCGACACGCTCAAGCCCTGGTTTTTTGCAGCGCACCGGGTGCTGAACGAACACGGCAGCGGCATCTCGCACTGGCCCGAGAAAATACGGGTGCTGCCGCGCGGCTTGCCGCAAAAGGCGCCCGAGATCGATGCGGAGGTTCAGGCCACGGTCTATCAGGCAGTGCTTCAGGAGCGCCAACTCCTGATCAGCTACGGCCGCGAAGCCAACGACCGGCGCGACTACTTGATCAATCCGATTGCCTTGGTTGTCCGAAACCAGGTCATTTATCTGGTCTGCGTGTTCGACGGCTTTGACGACATCCGGCAACTGGCAATGCAACGTATTCATTCCGCCGAGGTGCTTGGGCTTTCTGCAATGAAACCCGCCGATTTTGTGCTGGATGACTACATTGCCGAGGGAGCTTTCGGACTCGTTTTCGGGGATGAGCCCGTCCTGCTTGAGGCCCGTTTCATGAGCCATTTGGCAATCCACTTGCGCGAGACTCCTATTGCCGAAGATCAGGTGACTGAGGATATCGATGAGAACTTTGTTCTGCTGACGGCTAGCGTTCCCGATACGTTGGAGCTTCGATTGTGGTTGAAGAGCTTTGGCGAAGAGGTCGAAGTTCTGGGGCCGCCTACCCTGCGTGAGGAGTTCGCAGGGCAGGCGCAGAGAATGGTGAAGTTATACCGCTGAGAGAGTCAGAAGTCATCAACGACCACGCGCACAATGTGGCCTCGAGTCAGCCCCAAGGCAGCGCGTAGCTTGCCTAGCCGGCGGCGGTTCTTCTTGTAGTCTTCACCTGACCATTCGGGCATCATATAGCTTCCGTAGCCGATGACTAAATACCTCTTCTCGCTACCATTGTCTGGTTGGACGACATACTCGCCGTAGGGATGAGCGAAGAAGTCTGTGCTGGCGAATTCAGGGCGAAGCTGTTTTAGCCGCCAAACTGCATCATAGCTTGACAGCAAATTGCCCTCCAGGTCGGCGCTCATGAGAATGATGTCTTGCGGTGTGTCCCACCAGCGGCAGCTTTCATTTGGACAGGCTGGTGTTTCCAGAAGACGAACGCTCTCTATTTTTTTCGCCCAATCGGCATATGGTTCAACTCGCACCCGCCAAGGGTGGCCGGCAGCCCAATGCTGCTCGAAAGCTTCCCGGGCACTAGCGTCGAAGTCAGCCACCTTTATCGTCGGGCCGCCCATAATGTAGCCGCTGTACTCCGATGGCCCAATGATAGTCAGTTCGACACTAGGCAGATTCGCCTTGATCCATAGCTCAAGTATCTGGCTATCCTTGGCATATTGCTTCTGGAGCGCTTCCTGCTTGCGGGAGGAAATGTTTTCAAAATCGTCAGGAATCTCGTAGTCCAGCACATGGATGTCACGGCAATGCTTTCTGAACCATCCTTCCGGCGTGTCGATGAGATAGGGCATGGCAAAGTCTCCTTGTCGAAAAACTCATCGTAGAAGATGGTGGCGACATTTATTGTCGCTTACCCCCGGTGTGACACTTGTTGTCGTTACCATAGGCAAAATGTGCTTCATCGACTGGTCAAAAGGGCTAGAATTCCTCATCTCACTGGGTTTAACTGAGGTGAGTTTGTAGCTAATTGCATGCTCTCGATCAAGCGCACTTTCGCGATTGGCATGTGGCGTAAAGATCAGTCATTACTTTACGCATATCACTGGGCAGGAAGCCCCACCCCATCTGCGCGATTTCGTCTGGAATTCCGAACTTGGCTTCGGCAATGCCGCCAACAATTGCACCGATCGTATCGCTGTCACCGCCGATCGAGATCGCATTTCGTATTGCATCTTCGAAACTGTTGGCCTCTAGAAAACATATCAGCGCCTGCGGTACGGTATTTTGGCAGGTCTCATTGAAGCGGTAATCTGGACGAATCAGGTCGACTGTTGAGGACAGGTCATAGCCGAATTTTTCCGTAATATAGGCCTTGATGTCATTCTGGCTTTGCCCGTTCCTGGCCATAAATACAGCAGCGGCCGTTGCCGCACCACCTTTGAGTCCTTCGGGATGATCATGGGTCACCTCGGTTACTTTTAATCCAAGTAACACGGCCTCTTCTACGGTATTGGCCATCAGCCCAGCTGGAGCAACCCGCATTGCTGCACCATTACCAAAGCTACTGTAAGGCGCCAGGCTGTCAGAACCAAGCCAGAGGGCAAAACTACGCCCCCAACCACCATTTTCCCAATAACGTGTTCCCCACTCTTTCAGTGCTTCACCTGGATGACGGTTGTAGATGAGTGCGTCTGCGACGGCCACGGTGCATACCGTATCGTCGGTAAAAAAAGCCTCGGGGTGAAAGAAGGGTGCGAAATCCTTCTTTCGATAGTTGTTGAACTCATAAACCGAGCCCACGATGTCACCAATGATTGATCCCAGCATGCGGCGCCCTCCCTGTTCGTTAATAATAATTTTTGAGATTGCAGTGTGCGTGCTGATAGACCGATGCAACCGCCGCCTCCATCTTCTGTCGCGCAGACGAATTCGCTGAGTGGACCAGAAGCACCGGCGGCCTCATACCATTCACAATCACTTATTCTTCAATCCACAGCAAAAACGAATAGCCCGTTCCGTGGGCATCGTCTCCCAAATCGTGGTCAAGAGACACCTCGGTGACGTTTCCGCTTTTCAGTAATTCAATCACCTCTTCCGGCCAATAGGTACGCACCCATCCGTCCGGGGTATCGCGTTCGTCGTCTAAAAATACCTTCATTTAGACCCTCGTCGATTTGGTGTCGCGGATAGCAGTATCTGATTCCTGGTTCCGAATTGGTGTTCTTCCGTTCGCACACTATCCATCAACACTGGCTCAAGGACTGAGCCAGGCATGGAAAACTCATCGTTCAGAAGCACAAACTTCTGACACAAGTACTCACCAACGTCACTCTCAGCACAGCCTCCCTGCGTGCTGGGTCCAGTTCAAGCTTTGTTACCTTCCCCGGATAGCCATCGAATGTCATGTCTCCTTCGGACCGCTCAAGCATTCGCATCAGTTCAACAAGCTGCTTCAGGTCACCGATTCTTTCAGCAATCAAACTTCGGCGTCTTTCGCCAAGAAACTGCACTCTGACGTGATACGCACGATTTACACGATCAAAAATGTGCAGATATTCGTTCATAAGCATTCCTTCCATGGTTTGATTCTGCGCATCAATCTCGACTGAAGTCCGCATACCTGCGTGTCACCTACGGCCCCCAAGCCCTGCATGGAGGTGAGATATTTAGGTACAAAATGAACGATTAGAAACCAATCCGTCCCAACTGCTTGCCTTGTGGCTTGGCATTAACCTCAGCAATCAGCGCATGCTGTACTTCCACAATGCTCCGAAACGGCCGAAGCATTGACTGTCGCTGGACGTTTGCAAAGTCCCCCGGCGTCAAACAGTCGATTCGGGTGATGGCATCGATGACTTCGGGAGAGCTATCAAGCTGCATGCATTGGAGCAAATCCCCTAGCATCAAGCCAATTTGTTCTGGTTTTAGCCAGTCGAAGCGAACCTTGAGGTCAAATCGACGCAAAGTGGCGCTATCGAGGCTCTCCATAAAGTTGGTTGAAGCGATGAAGATTCCCTCGAAGGATTCCATTTGGGTCAGCATTTCATTCACCTGGGTGATCTCCCAAGATTGATTTGCCTTTCCCCGATCCTGCAGAAAACTATCCGCCTCATCCAAAAGCAAAATAGCTTCATCGTCACTGGCTTCCGAGAACATCTCTGCCATTTGTTTCTCCGCGACACCAATCCAGGGGGAAAGAATATCCGAAGCCCTTTTCACGATCAGACGCTTTTCAAGACGTTCCGCCAAATAGCGGCCAAATGCGGTTTTTCCCGTTCCTGGAGGACCATACAGACACAGGCGACCTTGGTTAGCGACCGCCAGACGATCTGCCAATACCTCAATCGACGGATCTGTATTGATGCATTCTGCCCGGTAATTCATCCCCGACTTGGGGCCCCGCTTCCGAATCGGAGCAAAATTCATTGCCCCCAGCGTTCCGCTCATGATGCGAGTCGCAGCCTCTTCTGCCTGGATATCAGGCCCCAGGCAAGCCACGACTTTAGCGGCTCGTTCCACGATGGCGGGAGCCAGGTGGTCACAGGCTGCGATCTGTTCCACCCAGGCTTCGCTAACGGCAAATTGTTTGAAATAGCCCTGGATAATTTCTGAGCGGACGCGTTGCTTGGGGTAATCAAGCCGAAGGACATAATCGAAGCGGCGCAGGATCGCTTTGTCGATAACACGAACCGAATTGGACAACCAAAACGATGGAATCGGATTGCTCTCAAGCATCTGGTTGATCCAAGCCTTTTTCCCAGCTGAACTACGCGTCCGAGAAGGTTTATCATCTTCCTCCTGGCTGAACGCATCCTCAATTTCGTCGAACAGAACAATGGCTTCCTTCTCGTTGCAGAGCATGTTTTGCGCAAGACGAAATGCTTGCAGACGCTGATGACCTGCCAGAGGAGTCGCATCATTTTCCTGCGTTGCAACTTCGTACAACGGACGCTTCATCTCGTTACTGATCATGCGGACAAATTCGGTCTTTCCCGTTCCCGGCGGACCGTAAACGAGAATATTGATCCCGGCCTTACCTTGGGAAGCATCCAGATAACGACGAATCAATGTATAGTCGGCTTCAACATGCTGGTAATTAGCTGCCGTCAACTTGGCAAGCAGCCCCGGTACCACGCGCTCACGCAGCATATGCATCGGATCGGCATGTTCATTAAACAGCTGGTCCGGCAAGCGTTTGAGCAGCTCGATTTTTCCTGTGAAGCCGCCGGAGTACCCCAAATCCACGGTCACTAGTCCGCAAGTTGCCAGCTTGCCATCCGGTCGTAGAGCCAGAGCGACATCCTCAGCCGACAAGCCCAACACAAGGGAAAACATCCGCTGGATCGTCTGCAGGGAATGGCTGCTCATCCGGTTCAGCGCGGTTTCAAGATAGTCACAGTCATCAACCAAAACGACAAAGCGCAGAATTTCCAGGTCCACCTGAGACAACCCCAAACGCTCTGCAAGCCAGAGCAGATTGGAGTCCAGAGGCCGATTGGAAGGAAGCCGGATGACCGTTCGAGAAATCTCGTCATGCAACTCCGACACCCCCTTGAGGGCCAGCTTGTAGTCGTATTCGCCCTCACGCTCTTTCTCGCAAATCCAGCCCAGCCCGACAGCCACGAAAACCTCGTCATCCCTGACCGACTGCGGGTACAGCATGTTTTTGTGAGACCCCATGGTGACCATGATCCGCAAGATCCAATACCGAACGACATCGCTATAGGTATCGTCGGCCAGCCCCAGGGTTGGGCTGACAATTTTGGGTTCGAGATCAAAATCGAGAACATCTTTGGTGCGGCGACGTTTCATAACAGCTTCTCCTGACATTGAGGCTCATCATGGAGCACGCTAGTGTCAATATATGTCGCACATTGAAATGATCAATTTTTAAGCTTGGTAACAATTCATGCTATCGATGCGACATGTATTGACACGTAAAAACCTTAAAGTGATGGCCTTGCTTAGGAGATAACGATGGCCCAACTCATCCGAACTAGTCGAACCCATCCCATTCGCATTGATACCGTCGCCGCCAATCCAGGCTGGGGTTTGATCGGTATGTCCTTTTGTCCTGGCAAGAAACAGCTCAATGGATTGACCGGATCCTGGTCACGGGATCTGTATCTAGATCTCGCAAGAATTCACGATTGGGGAGCAACGATTGTCGTTTCTCTGATCGAAGCCCAAGAATTTGCCTTCCTCGATGTAGAGGCGTTGCCCGATGTAGTTGCTGAACGTGGCATGCAGTGGCGGCATGGGCCTATCCCTGACCGCCAACCGCCTCACCAACAATTCATGCTGGGTTGGCCCACCTTGAAAGGCGAGTTAATGAACGAACTGTCTTCAGGGAATAATATTTTCATCCACTGCATGGGCGGACTTGGCCGAACGGGCGTCGTCGCAGCAATGCTCTTGATTGAGGCAGGGTATTCGGCAAATCAGGCTATCACGGCGGTACGCAGCAGTCGGCCCCATACGATCGAGACTTCAGCACAAGAGGATTTCGTGAGGAACTATGCCCCCCAAGGCTGACCTTTGACGGAGGGTGCTGAAGTTGATGGGTGTTTTAGTTGCGTACCACCTGGTCAAACTTACTTCATCGCCACCCATTTTTCGTATTTTCCGCAAGTTGCAGTCGGCAAGAGTTTGAGTGTTCTAAACCCACCGCCATAACACTCTCCCTTTGCATTGTTGTCTGCAACGTTTACGAAATAGGCAGGCACAATCGGTCCAACATCTCGTTGACCTCCCCAGCGTGCACAGGTAACACAGGTCCGACTTGCGTGGGAATAAGTATGCATAACACCTCCAATTGGTGATGCATCACTTTGCCAAGCATTTGAGTCAAAATATGTCGCTTACTCGCTCGATAGCAATATGGTGTCACTGGAATGAAAGAACCCCGTGTTTAAAACATGATTCAATGCTGCGACCTATAATGTCTTCACCATTCCATTTGAAACGACGCCATGCCCAAAGCCACTCATCACCACGCCCTCGCCCGTCAATGGGAATTGTTGCGACTATTACCGAGCCGCCTCCCGGGAATAACTGCCAACGAGTTGGCCAGCAGACTCCAAGGTAATGGTTTCATTGTCAGCAAAAGAACCGTTGAACGAGATCTGACCGAGTTGTCGACCTTGTTCGGTATCGCCTGTAACGACAAGGGGATGCCTTATGGCTGGTACTGGATGAATGGCGAGCCCGCCGATCTTCCAGGAGTCAGCATTACCGATGCGATCTCGCTGAATCTCATCGAGGAATTTTTGCGTCCCTTGGTACCTGCCGCCATGCTGGCAACACTGGAAGCTCGTTTCCGGCTGGCGAAGAAGAAACTTGAGGAGCTTTCAGTCGACAATAAGATTGCCCGTTGGATCGATAAAGTCAGGTATGTTCCCCCAACCCTAGCGCTCATTCCTCCCAAAATCACGGAGGGCATACTTGAGATAATCCAGGAGGGATTGCTAACCGAAAAGCAAATTGCCGTCCGATACCACAAGCCGTCCAGTTCTACACCTCATGATTTAATCTTGCATCCACTTGGGATTGCCCAACGCGGAGCAGCAACCTATCTGGTTGCTACTGCCTACGACTATTCCGATATCCGGTTATACGCCGCACATCGAATCGAAGCGGCCTCTCTTCGCGATGAGGATGCTGTCAAACCAACCGGATTCTCGCTGGAAGCGTATGTCGCGGCCGGAGCACTGCAATTTGGGTCTGGCGAAAAAATCGATCTCACCGCGCGCATTAATCAAACCCTAGCTTCGATACTCGAAGAAACCCCGCTATCGACAAATCAGCAGATAACAATGGAAGCTGCGGATCGCTTCCTATTTAATGCAAGCGTTGTGGACAGTTGGCAACTCCGCTGGTGGATCCTCAGCCAGGGTGCAAACATTGAAATAATCAGTCCCCCAGAAATTCGGGAAAAAACAAGAGAAACCCTAAACCGTGCGTTAGCTCTCTATAAAGAATGACAAAACAGCCAGCTACAGAGAAGCTGGATGATCGGCATAGGGGGCAGCCATTGTAAGCTGCGCCCCTGCCACACTACCCGGCATGCGGGTTCGCACCGGGCGGTTCGAGAAGTTGAGGTTTTGAGAGGCAGGGCACCCCGAGTCGATCAAAGTAGGCCATGGTCAGTACCGGTTTGATTAGCCGGCAGGCATTTCTCCATCAACTGCGGGCATTGCTCGCCACCCGACGCGCCACTGCTTCTGACGCGCCCAGTACTTTCAACTCCCGGTACATCGTCGGGCCGCATTTCCTGTGCTTAAGTTGAATCGCCCGCAACCTGTGTATGCCAGTGAATATGAGCAACTCTCTCGACGTAATGAGCACGTAGTTCGTTGCTTATGAGCGTTGCTAATGCACAGAGTAACGCCACCAATGCTTTTGAATTTTAAAATATTCGTATTTACGCACTTATAAAATGAACTCTCCGTGGGCTCGGATCAGCGAAGCCGAACGAGCCAGGCGCCAAGCGAAGCGTGGCAGCAGTCGAAGGAAGCGGGGAATTAGGAACTCGTCCCGACCAGAACCGGTCAAACGCCAAGCTTCTACCCGGGACATTCAAGAGGCTGCTCAACGCTGAAAGCAGCCGGATAGCCAATTCGTGCTTCTCTGAGGTGCCCCCCGTAATCAGTGCCACCAGCAATTTAGTAAAGTCCGTTTTCGAGAAGGAGAATGGACTTGAAGAAGCGGTTTTCAGAAGAGCAGATCATCGGTTTTTTGCAGCAGGCCGAGGCTG
>Ga0316604_10000553_pt1 | contig 43680 bp, 42 predicted proteins | sample OWC_soil_day20_C_FD_207650 | JGI IMG/M metagenome (GOLD analysis project Ga0316604, IMG submission 207650) | Wetland soil microbial communities from Old Woman Creek delta, Ohio, United States - OWC_soil_day20_CT | ecosystem: Environmental > Terrestrial > Soil > Wetlands | place: USA: Ohio...
CTACATACTTTTTTCTTCGGTTTTCTGCCTCTTTCGCGTTTCACCAAGATTTACCTCCTATTAAAATGGTATTTCCTCTCCGGGAAAAACATCCTTGCCAAACGAATTCACATCATCCGAACCGCCCATTGGCGAATCCGGCGAATTCGTTCCCATAGGGGCTTGGCCTTTTCTTTCCAAAAACTCAACGTTCTGGGCAATGACTTCCGTTACCCAGCGTTTCTGGCCGTCTTTTTCATAGCTGCGGACTTGCATGCGCCCATCTACCAGCAACCGGTGTCCTTTAGCCACATAGTTGCCAATGACTTCCGCCAATTGACCCCATGCCACGACAGGAATGAAGTCGGTTTGCTGTTCCGCACCTTTTGCTACGATACGGTCAACCGCTAACGTAAATGAAGCCACAAATCTACCAGATTGTGTCGTTCTGACATCAGGATCCCTGGTTAAGCGTCCTACCAAGATCACCTTGTTCACGGAAACATTCCCCCTGGACTATTCTTCCTTGCGAATAATCATGTGTTTAATGACATCTTCGGTAATTTTCATTACACGGTCAAGTTCGGCAATCACGTTGGGCTCACTGGCAAAGTGCATCAAGCAGTAAAAACCGTCAATGAAATCCTTGACTTCATAGGCCAAACGACGTTTGCCCCAACGGTCAATTTTTTCTACGGTACCGCCGTTTGCAGTGATCAGCGTTTCAAATTTGGTAATCACCGCATTTGTCGCTTCTTCTTCCAACGGTTTCACGATAAACATAATTTCGTAATTTTTCACGAAATCACCTCCTCCTCTGGACTAATGGCCCCGCACATGGGGGCAGGGAAGGTTCACAAACCGAGATTTGAAACCTATAGCTTTGTCCTAGACTTAATTATTATAGCACCGTTGGAAAAGAAAATGCAAATTTTTTCTTATCATTCGTAACTGTATTGACAAATGTCCCGTACCATGGTACTTTTAGGCTGATACTGCGTCTGTTGGCGGCATCGTTATGAGCTGCACAACAGCCCTGCGCCGTATCACGGGTTAACCAATACAATTTTTATCCGCTTGGATCCGATGTGACTGAGACGGGAAGGTATAAGGTATGTCCCTGCCTTTCGGAATTTGTCCGAAAGGTTTTTTTGTCTTTTCCGGACAGTTGGCGGCTCCCTGCACAAGGAGGAGTTCGTTTTGACAAAACCAGCAATCGCTATCATTGGCGCCGGCAAAGTCGGCAGTGCATTAGCAACTTTACTCCATTGCCGCGGATACCCTATTACGGGAATCGCCAGCCGGACCCAAGAATCGGCTTCCCGTCTGGCAGAGCAATTTCCCGGGGCAATTGCGACCACTTCTCCGGGTGAAGTGACCCCGAAGGCTGATTTTATCTTCCTGACCGTACCGGACCGTTTTATCGGCCAAGTCGTCGGTGAGATTGCCGCAGCCGGCGGATTTCGCCCTGGCCAATCCGTGTTTCACGCCTGCGGATCCATGACGGCGGAAATCCTCAGCCCGGCCCAGCGATTAGGGGCGTTCACCGGATCGCTCCACCCTTTACAATCGTTTGCTGATATTGAAACAGCCAAAACGAACCTCCCTGGATCGTATTTCGCCCTAGACGGCGATGAACAAGCCATCGCGGCCGGACAGAAAATTATCACCGCCTTGGAAGGGCACAGTTTTTTTGTTCCGGCAAAAGACCGTTCCCTGTACCATGCGGCGGCTTGTGTCGCTTCCAACTACTTGGTTTCCTTGACCTACTGCGCCGCCAAAATGTATGAAACTTTCGGGCTGTCCTCCACAGAAGCGCTGCAGGCTTTAGCGCCTCTGATTCACGGAACTCTGACCAATTTGCAAAAAGTCGGTTTGCCGGATGCGTTGACCGGCCCAATCAGCCGCGGCGATATTCCGACAATCGAGGGCCATACGAAAGCGCTTGCCGGGTTCAAAGGCGGCGAGGCAGAACTGTATCGAACGCTTGGTTTGTACACGTTGCAAATCGCACAAGAAAAAGCCTCCATTAACGAGGCGCAAGCTTTTGATTTATCGATCACACTGGAAAAAGGAAGGGATTTATGATGATTAAAATTATAAAAACCGTTACCGATATGCGCGTTTTTGTTCAGGAAGCCCGGCAAGCCGGAAAAACGATTGGTTTGGTCCCGACGATGGGAGCCCTGCATGAAGGCCATCTTACCTTGATGCAGGAAGCTAAATCGGCCTGTAACATTGTAGTTGCCAGCATCTTCGTTAATCCTACCCAATTCGGTCCGAACGAAGATTTTGCCGCCTATCCCCGTAAGTTTGAAAATGATTGCCTCCTCGCGGAAGGAGTCGGCGTCGATGCAATTTTCCATCCCCAACCGGCCGAAATGTATCCGCCAGGATTTGCAACCTATGTCAATGTCACGGGAATAACCGATAAACTGTGCGGTCTTTCCCGCCCCGGCCATTTTCAGGGCGTCGCGACAGTCGTCACAAAACTGTTCAATATCGTAACGCCGGATATCGCTTTCTTCGGTCAAAAAGACGCCCAGCAATGTTTGGTCATTCAGCGGATGGTTGCGGATTTGAATATGAACCTCAAAATCAACATGGTTCCAACCGTACGGGATGCGAACGGACTGGCCTTAAGCTCTCGCAACGCCTATCTGGCACCGGAAGAAGCGCGGGCGGCGCTCGTTCTGTCGCAGAGCATGCAAATAGCCGCCCAAGCGGTAAAAAAGGGTGAGCGTGATATTGCCGTTCTTCGCGAACTGGTTTGCAATACGATCCAAGCCGAACCACGGGCGGAAATTGATTATGTGGAAATTTACCAGTATCCCGATTTGCAAACTACCGGGACACTGACGGACAAAGCTCTCCTGGCGCTGGCAGTCCGCTTCGGCAAAACCCGTTTGATTGACAATATAATTTTGAGCGCATCTAACTAAATCGAGCGCAGGCCGTCCTGCGCTTCAACATGGATGGCTGATATCCACCCGCATATACAGATTTTTCATACTCCCGATAAAAATCCGCGGAACATTCTATACTGTTCCGCGGATTTTCTATTGCGCTTTTTCGTTTCATTTATTTCTGCTGCTCCAACAAAATCGTTTGCAGTTTGCCTTTTTTGCGGGCTAAGTTCAAACCGAGAAAAATAATTGCCGCCCCGATAAACTGCAGCAGGCTGAACGTTTCTCCCAACAGCACATAACTGCCAATGATCGCAAAAACAGGTGCCAGATTATTAAAAATCGAAGCTTTGATACTCCCGATCTTGCCCACGCCCCAAAACCACAAGAAATTACAGATGCATAACGCAAACACGCCGGAAATCACGATGCTGCCCCATCCTGCCAGCGGTACCTGCCGCCAATCCGTCGCCATGATGCTCGGCCAGGCAGTAAGACAAAATAAAACCGTAGAAATCAAAACGACATAGGTCGTAAGTTGATACGTGGAGTATTTCGCCAGTAAATCCTTGGAGAAAACGGTGTAATAGCCATAACTAGCCTGTCCTCCCAGCAGCAAAAGAGCGCCATACAGATGCTCTGGTTCAAAACTAACCTCTTTACCGGACCCGGCGATAATCAATACAACGCCCGACAACGAAACAATGATCCCGGCCAATGCCTGGCGGGTAATTTCTTCGATCTTGCAGACTTTATTGATAATGGCAACACTGACCGGCAACAACGCCATAATTAACGAAGCATTTCCCGCCGCGGTTTTTTGGACTCCGGCCGTAAGAAACAGCTGAAAAACAAAAAAGCCGATTACACTGATTAGCAATATCGGTTTTATATCCTCGCGGGCCACCGGCCGATACTTTTTCGTAATAAGAGAAATAATCAACGTTGCCGCTAGCGCGCACAGCATCCTGGCAGCATTGTACGGCATCGGCGGAAGCGAAAGCAACCCAATTTTCATGATGGGCATATTCAAGCCCCAAATCAAGGTTACAAGCACCAGCACCGGATAAATTAAATTTTTTTTATCACTTTTCATTTTATCCTCGTTCAATTCCTATGTAGATTAAACCAATTATAGCGCAAAATTAGGATTTCTCCAAGTGATTACGCCGCTCTTGTCATGATTCCTTTTGCTGTCTGCCCACAGGGTACGATCCCAGCACCTTCAGCCAGCTGACTTGTTCCTTGATTTCCCTCAGTACGTCGCGGCCCAGTTCTTCATCCCGGTGCCCTTGGAAATCAAGGTAAAAAATGTACTGGCCTACACTGTGTTTGGCCGGCCGGGATTCGATGCGGGTCAAATTGATGCCCCGGCTGGCAAACGAATGAAGAACATGGTACAGGCTGCCGGAACGATCATCGGCAAAAGACAAAATAATCGACGTTTTATCTGCGCCGCTAATCTCCGGATAGGCATCGCCAATCACTAAGAACCGGGTCTGGTTGAACGGATTATCCTGGATCGTTTTTGCCAGGACATTTAATTCATAGCATTTCGCCGCCGACACGCTGGCTACGGCGGCATATTCACCGCCTTTTTCCAATGCCAGCGCGCAGGCCTGTGCCGTGCTGGGACAATGTCTTACTTGGATGTGCGGATTTTGTTTATAAAAAAATTGACTGCATTGTTCCAAGGCCTGTTCATGGGAATACACGTACCGGATATCCCCGATGGTTTTTGCTGTACTCAACAGGCAATGATCGATCTTTAACGTAATCTCGCCGCATATCTTGCTTCGGCTGACATGAAGCAAGGTATCCATGGCCGTCGCCACTGCCCCGTGCGTCGAGTTTTCCACCGGGATAATCCCCCGCTCGACCTGGCCTTGCTCCACCATGTCAACAATGGCCCGGAAATTCGGCAGCGCTACACAATCTGATTCTTCGTTAATGGCTTTGATATAGGAACAGGCTGCTTCATGGCTGTACGTTCCTATCGGCCCTAAATATCCAATCTTCATAAAACATCTCCCATCTCATTGCCATGTGGTGGTTGAAACTTACACTGCCTCCATAATCCGGTGAACAGAGGTCATTAACTTCCCGAATTTTTCTGGTTTTAACGATTGTGCGCCGTCACAAAGCGCCTTTTCCGGCTGATGGTGCACTTCAATGATCAGACCATCCGACCCAACAGCCATCGCCGCTTTGGCGAGCGGTTCAACCATAGACCATTTGCCGCACGCATGGCTGGGATCGACAATGATCGGCAAATGGCTCAATTCTTTAATCGCCGGAATAATGCTTAAATCCAAGGTATTACGGGTGTAGGTATCAAAAGTCCGGATGCCCCGTTCGCACAAAATCACCTGGCTATTGCCGCCGGCCATAATGTATTCAGCAGCCATCAAGAATTCTTCCAATGTCGCGCTCATGCCGCGTTTCAGCAGGATCGGCTTGCTGCTTTTTCCCGCCCGTTTCAGTAAGGGGAAGTTCTGCATGTTTCGCGTGCCGATTTGGATAAGGTCCGCACATTCTTCAACGAGGTCAAATGTATCAATACTCATGACTTCCGTAACAAACGGCAATCCTGTGGCTTCCCTGGCTTTTACCAACATCTGCAGCCCTTCTTCGCCGGTTCCCTGGAAACTGTAAGGTGAAGAGCGGGGTTTGTACGCACCGCCGCGCATCATCGTGGCGCCATACTGTTTGACCAACACCGCGGTCTCGATCATTTGTTCTTCACTCTCAACCGAACAAGGCCCGGCAATCACCACTTTATGGCCGCCGCCCACTTTGCAGCCGCTAATGTCAATGACCGTGTCCTCTGGTTGGAAAACCCGGCTGGCCAATTTATACGGTTGCTGTACCCGCATAATCTTTTCAATATACTGATTGGCAGAAAACGTCCCTGCTTCGATCTTGCTGGTGTCTCCCACTAACGCAAATACGCATTGCTGTGTTCCTTGGATGACGGAAACTTCGGTTCCCATTTGCATCAACCCCGCATATACTTTATCTACTTCCTGTTGTGGCGCTCCCGGTTTCATAGCGATTAACATAGTACCCCTCCTAATTATTTCGTATTAAAATTTTGTACTTACTGATGTGTTGGACTAGCAAAAACAAAAAGGCGAGGTTCTTTTTAAAGAACCTCGCCTTGCATGTCATTCATATCGCATAATGATCATGTAACAGGATCCGTACTGAGGAACTTAAAAAAGTTTGCGCCATATTCAGTTGTCCACGTAAACGCAAAATAACCAACGCTAAAAAACCAGCCTTGGCTAAAAAAGTTAAACGCAGCAACTGTATTCACTTGGCAAACTTTCTTTATGTTACTCATTGCACAAGCACCTTACTTTCCCTGATATTGATGTAATTATATTCCCGCAAGTATACACATGTCAATTGTTTTTTTAAAAAACATATGATAATTGTAACATTTCCTTGGTGTCAAGCCACTTGCCGGCTGCCGCTATACATTAAACCGAAAGTTCGTCACATCGCCATCCTGCATAATATAGTCTTTGCCTTCCAAACGGACGAGGCCTTTTTCCCGCGCAGCGTTCAAGCTGCCGCAGGCAACCAAGTCATTATACGATACGATTTCAGCCCGGATAAAGCCGCGCTCAATATCACTGTGAATTTTGCCAGCCGCCTGGGGCGCCTTGGTGTTGTTCCGGATCGTCCATGCCCGGACTTCCTGTTCACCGGCTGTTAAATACGTCATGAGACCCAACAATTGGAAACTAGCCTTGATTAATTTATCCAGCCCGGATTCTTCCAAACCCATTTCCTGCAAAAACTCTTTTGCTTCTTCGGCAGACAACTCCGCGATCTCCGATTCCACTTTTGCCGAAACCGCGATGACTTCCGCCCCTTCTTGGGCCGCATATTCTTTGATGGCCCGGACGTACGGGTTCGCAGAACAATCTGCCGCCTCGTCTTCGCTGATATTGGCAATAAACAATACCGGCTTGAGGGTCAATAAATTAAGATCCCGCACCAAAAATGCTTCCTCCGGCGTCATTTCGACCCGCCGCGCCGGCAAGGCCTGTTCGAGCATCGCTTGCATTCTTTCCAGAACATCCAGCTCCGCTTCGATCGCCTTTTTGTCGCCGCCCTTCAGCATTTTTTTCAGCCGTTCAACCCGTTTCTGCAGCGTATCCAAATCTGCCAAGCACAGTTCGGTATTAATAATCTCAATATCCCGCAGCGGATCGAGGGAGCCTTCCACATGCGTTACGTTTTCATCGGCAAAACAGCGGACAACCTGGGCTACCGCATCCACTTCCCGGATATGCGACAAGAATTTATTACCCAATCCTTCCCCGCAGGAAGCCCCTTTTACCAAACCGGCAATATCAACAAACCGCATCGTCGCCGGTACGATCTTTTTGGATTTGTATATCTCCGCCAAACGCTCCAGCCGCTCATCCGGGACTTCCACTACTCCAACATTCGGTTCAATAGTGCAAAACGGATAATTGGCAGCCTCTGCGCCTGCCTTGGTTATCGCATTAAATAATGTGCTTTTACCCACATTGGGAAGACCAACAATCCCCACTTCTAGACTTGTACTCATCATCACGCCACCTTCGAGAAAAATTCACGTAACGCTATTATAACAGATATCGCTGGCGCCGTGTAGGCCTTATTGGAAAACTTGGCTTGCGCCGAGCATTTCAACGACAGCGGTAACCGCCAGTTGCACTTATATCCACTTATATCCACCGGATAAAATATACGTTCCGCTGGACTTAAAAAACCACTTGGGTATGCCCAAGTGGCCGTTTTCCGCTTTGTTCACTCACTAGTTTACTAACCCTGCTCCGGGGCCAACACCTGCTTTACCGCTTTTTCAAATTTCGGCCGCGGGATCATTACCCTCCGGCCACAGCCCAAGCACTTTAACCCAAAATCCATTCCGGTACGGGTAATTTCCCAGCGATCGGATCCACAGGGATGGACCTTCTTCATTTTCACAATATCGCCAACTGAACAAACCAGCATTTTTCCGCCTCCTGTCGTGCGAACATTTTTCTACCCGTTAATTATCGTTTCGCGGAGCCTGAGCCGCCATTGGCCGTGCCAGTGTGGACTGGGGAATCTGGGCCTCGTCAAGCAAAACCTTGATCCGGCGCCGCAGAGTCGTTTCCACTTTCACCTGTTCCAAGGCCTTGGTTTTGGCTATCAGGCGGATAATCGCTTCCCCTTTATGAAAATCCACGACGCCAAGAACTTTCGGAACTTCAACCACTTCTTCCATTTCAGCGCCGATTTCCCGGCAGGCCCGTTCCAAGAGATTCAATACTTTGTCAATATCGGCTTCATACGGAACCGGAACATTGATAACGGCCTGCATATGCCCACGGGTATAATTGCTGAGACGGGCAATTGCGCCATTGGGAATAATGTGCAGCACCCCGTTGGCGTCCCGCAATTTGGTGATCCGCAGACCCATATCTTCAACCGTTCCTGCCATCTCGCCGGCCACAATATAATCACCAACCGCGTATTGATCTTCAAATATAATAAAAAAACCGGTGATCACATCTTTAATCAAACTTTGCGCGCCGACACCAAGCGCTAAACCAATCACACCGGCGCCGGCAACAATGGACGTTGTATCGATCGAAAACTCTTGCAGGATCATAACCAACATCATGAAATACAGAGCATAGCGGACCACATTCTTCAACAGGCTGCTCAGCGTATTGGCCCGCTTTTCTTCAAAGTAAAACGCCCGCGCGCCGGTTTTCGAGAAAAAAAACCGGTCAATCAACAACCGGGAAAAGTGCAGCGCCAATTCAGCGCCTACCAGGATGACGCCCAATTTCACTATTTTTTTGCCTGCTTCCCACAAAAAAGCAGTTGTTAAGACATCGCCCATATTAACCATCCATTTTCTCCTTACCCCTATTCAATCTACCGCACATAAATATCGCCTGCGCCGGCAGTGGATACTTTCCCGATGATGGCTGCTTGTTTCAAGCCGGCAGCCTGCAATAACGGTAATAACCGGTTTGCTTCCTGTTCCGGCAAACTGAACAACAACCCCCCTGACGTCTGCGGATCAAAGCTGATATCCCGCAGCGCTTCCGGCACAGCCGCTGAAAAAGTTACTTGCTGCAAATAAGACCGGTTGGTATAGGCGCCTACGGGAACCAATCCGCATTCTGCCGCTTCCCTTGCTTCGGGCAGCAGCGGCAAGTTTTGCGCATCGACTTCCACACAGACATGGCTGGCAGCTGCCATCTCATACAGATGGCCCAACAAACCAAAGCCAGTGATGTCAGTACACGCATGAATAGGAAACCCTTCCGCCGTCTCCGCCGCTGTGCGGTTCAACGTCGCCATGCTGGCCATCGCGGCCTTGACACCGTCCGGGTACATCTCCGCCCGGTCGGCCGTCGCCAGAATTCCCGTCCCCAGCGGTTTCGTCAGCAGCAATGCGTCCCCAGGCTTAGCGCCTGCGTTCGTCCACACCTTGTCCGGATGAACTGTACCGGTTACGCTGAGTCCGTATTTCGGTTCCGGATCGTCAATCGTATGCCCGCCAACCATCAGGGCTCCCGATTCGTTCACTTTACTTTGCCCGCCCTGTAAGATGGCAAGCAGCACCTCTTTATCAAGCACGCCGATCGGAAAGCCGACAATATTCATTGCCGTCAGCGGCCGCCCGCCCATTGCATACACATCACTCAAGCTGTTCGCAGCGGCAATCTGGCCAAATAAATACGGATCATCCACAATAGGGGTAAAAAAGTCCACCGTTTGAATCAACGCCGTTGTATCATTCAATTGATAAACCCCTGCATCGTCAGAGGTATCCAACCCCACCAACAAACGGGGGTCATGTCGTGGTATTGCCAATTGGCACAACACGTGCGCCAGGGCTCCCGGCCCTATTTTAGCCGCTCAACCGCCGCTTTTGGTATATTGTGTTAGTTTCACCATTGCCCAGACCCTCCTCCCGCAGGTAAAAATCTGCGTATGGTATTGGTATTATACCATATTCAAGCAAAATCCTGCTGTGTTCTCATCTATGAAAGCCAATCTTCCGGCCAGCCTGCTCGATTAATGGGATTTCACCCAAATTTTATCGTCGCCAAGCGCTTTACCGGGGATTTGGCAGGTTTCTCCTTCGCAATTACAATGTGCATTGCATGGTTCCAGATGAATTACTACATCACAATGACCCAACTGTGCCTCAATTTCCCGTTCAATGGAGTCACAGACCGCATGCGCCTTATCCAAATGCATATTCTTATCCAAAATAACATGCATATCAATCAGCCGGTAGCTTCCGGACCGCCGGGTCCGTAAGCGGTGGAACGTGATAACTTCTTTGTGCGTATTGACGATTTCACCAATCTGCTCTGCTTCTGCATCCGGCAAACTGATATCGGTTAATTCCAAAAAGCTTTTTTTCGTCATCTTGCAGCCGGCCCGGAACACAATTCCGGCGACTACAATGGCAACCAATGGATCCAGCCAATAGTAACCGGTCAGCTTCATGGCGGCCAAGCCGGTTAATACACCGACCGATGTCCAAATATCAGCCCGCAGGTGAAGGGCATCCGCTTCCAAGGCCTGCGACCCTGTTTCCTTCGCAACCGACAGCAGCTTTTTCGACACCCAGTAATTAACGGCAATGGAAATCAACATCACCATAATGCCATATTCCAGATATTCTGGCTGTTGCGCCAGCGAAAATTTCTGGAAGGCTTCGTGCACAATCCAGATTGCAGCAATAATGATCAAAACAGCCTCAATGGCTCCGGATAAATTTTCAATTTTACCGTGACCGTAATCATGGTTTTCATCCGGCGGCTGGCCGGACTTGCGAACAGCATAAAAGGCTACCAAAGCAGCGATTAAATCGACACCGGAGTGGGCCGCCTCGGAAATAATGCTGACCGTTCCGCTCACGATACCTACCGCCAGCTTTAGCAAAATTAAAAAGCTATTGGAAAAAACAGACAATCTTGCGGTTTGCTGTTTTTTTCTGCTCATTGTCTGATCCATCGTTAACTCCTTCTTTGCATACGAAAAAACCTGCGCGGCCTTTAAAGGTCTCGCAGGCTTCTGCACCCTGCGGTTTCACCGGCTGCACTGAACTGCTTCAGCCGCCTGTTCCATGCTATTATATTAGCATAGCGTTTATTCCCCGTACAAGGTTTTTTATTGTATATGCCGTTTATTTTCCGATTTGGGCTACATGTTGGACCGGATAACCGATTTCCGCCAGCCGTTTCGTCAGCGTGGCGACATCCTCCACTACTGCGCGAATAATGATTTCCAACTTCCCGTCAGGCTGCGTATAGCTTGCTAGACTGCCAATATTAATGTTCAGTTCCTTGAAAACACCGGTTACCTTATGCAAAACGCCAATCTGGTCTTCCGGCACCTCAATCGTCAGCCGTGTGCGGCCTTCCGTCAGCCCCATGATATCAACAAAGGATTTAAAAATATCGGTTTCCGTCAAAACCCCGGCGACATTTCCCGTCTCATCCACAACAACCAAACCGCCGATCCGGTTGTTGTACATGATCAAAGCGGCTTCTTCGATGGTCGCTTCCGCAGGGATGGTGATCACATTGCGTTTCATGATATCCTTGACCAACATTTTAGCCAAGAGGTAATTCAACTCAAAAATGGACAGTGTCGTTGCCGGCGACGCAGAAACTTCCCGTAAATCACGATCCGTTACAATCCCTACCAACCGGCCATTATCGACTACCGGCAAACGGCGGAATTTATGCGTGCGCATAATTTCCGAAGCATCCGCAATGGTAACTGTCGATTGGATGGTAACCGGGTTGGCAGTCATCCGTGCTTTCACAAACATACTCCGTCACATCCTTATCTTTTGACATTTAGTTTAATCAGGCGCCCAAATACGCCTTACGTACCTCTTCACTGGCAGCCAGTTCCTGTGCCGTCCCGGACAAGGAGATCCGTCCGGTTTCCAACACATAGGCTTTATGAGCAATCGACAAAGCCATATGGGCATTTTGTTCTACCAGTAAAACGGTGGTTCCTGATGCATTGATATCTTTAATAATCGAAAAAATTTCTTTTACCAACAACGGCGCTAATCCCATGGAAGGTTCGTCCAGCAATAGAATCCGCGGACGGCTCATCATAGCCCGACCCATGGCCAGCATTTGTTGTTCCCCGCCGCTGAGGGTTCCTGCCATTTGCGTTTTCCGTTCCGACAGCCGGGGAAACCGTTTGAAAATTTTCTCCAAATCTTCTTTGATTCCTTTGGTATCGGTGCGAATATAGGCGCCCAATTCCAAATTCTCCATAACCGACATGTTGGCGAAGATCCTGCGGCCTTCCGGTACGTGCGATATGCCGAGCTTCACAATATTTTGCGCCGCCATTCCGGCGATATCTTGGCCTTGAAACATGATTTTACCGGTTTTCGGTTTTAGCATCCCGGAGATTGTGCGCAATGTCGTGCTTTTGCCTGCTCCATTCGCACCGATCAACGTCACGATTTCCCCTTCTTGCACTTCAACACTGACGCCTTTCAATGCATGGATCGCGCCATAATAGACATTAATATTATCCACTACTAACATTACTGCACCTCCTCTCCCAGATATGCTTCGATAACTTTGGGATTGTTCTTAATTTCCTGAGGAGTCCCTGTCGCGATCACCATTCCGTAATCCAGCACATAAATCCGCTCACAAACCCCCATGACCAAACTCATGTCATGCTCAATCAGCAGGATCGTCAAGTTGAATTCCTTGCGGATCCAACGAATCATCTCCATCAGTTGATGGGTTTCCTGCGGGTTCATGCCGGCTGCCGGCTCATCGAGCAGCAGAAGCTTCGGCTGCGCCGCCAACGCCCGGGCAATCTCCAACCGCCGTTGTTCCCCGTACGGCAAGTTTTTGGCAATCTCGTCTTTTTTGCCATCCAAATTAAAAATCTTCAAAAATTGGATGGCTTTTCTTTCTAATTCTTCCTCTTCCGGGTAGTAGCGTCCCATCCGCAGTACCGTCTCCAGCAGTCCGTATTTTACATGGAAATGATAGGCGATTTTTACATTATCCAAAACACTGAGGTCGGAAAATAAACGGATATTTTGAAAGGTCCGGGCAATTCCCCGTTGGGTAACCTGGTACGGTTTCAACCCGACAATGCTGTCGCCGTCGAATTCAATATTCCCTTCCGTCGGTTGATACACCCCGGTCAACAGGTTAAACGCCGTTGTTTTACCAGCGCCGTTCGGACCAATCAAGCCAATTAATTCGCCGGAAAAAATCTCCAAGTTTAAGTTGGATACGGCCCGTAAACCGCCGAACATGATTCCCAGTTTGGATGTTTTAAGCAGCGTCACGTGGGGACCCTCCCTTCAGGCGGCTGAATAGTTTCAAGCTCAGCTCTTTGTTGCCAAACAAACCTTGCGGCCGGTACAACATGAGGATAATTAACATGAGCGAATAAATGACCATCCGCATTTCCGGATATCCGGCCAAAGCAGCCGACACAAACGTTAACAGAATAGCCGCGGTAATGGAACCGGTAATACTGCCCAAGCCGCCCAACACAACAATGGTCAATAAATCAAATGACTTCATGAATGTGAAGGTTGCCGGATGCACGATGTAAAAATAGTGGGCGAACAAGGCGCCGGCCACCCCGGCAAACGCAGCCCCGATCGTAAACGCCAGTACCTTATACTTTGTCGTATCTACGCCCATGGCCTCGGCCGCGATTTCATTTTCCCGCACGGAAATACAGGCCCGGCCATGGGAAGAATTGATAAAATTCTTGATAAAGAAAATCGTAAACACCGTGAAAAAGAAGACCCAGGTAAAATTGGTTAAGCGGGGTACACCCATCAATCCAGACGCACCGCCGACATAAGGAATATTCAAAATGGTAATCCGGATAATTTCTCCCAAGCCAAGCGTTGCAATGGCTAAATAATCACCGCTCAGCCGCAAGGTAGGTAAGCCGATCGCAAAACCAAGCACCCCGGCGCCAGCAGCTCCCGCAATAATGGCCACGATGAACGGCAAATGCAATTTGACCGTCATAATCGCGCCAACATACGCACCCACTGCCATGAATCCGGCATGGCCAATCGAAAATTGGCCGGTAAATCCGTTAATTAAATTCAGGCTGACGCCCAAAATAATGTTGATCCCAATCAAAACAATATTCAACACCCAAAACGGACCGATAATATCGGTCTCAATAAGTAGTTGAATAAGAGCATACAAGAGCACGCATGCGCCAAGTGACAGCAAATCTCTTTTTACTTTTACCCGCATCTCTGTCACCTACACTTTCTCTCGTATATTTTTGCCTAACAAACCGGCTGGCCTGAACAGCAAAATAACGATCAATATACCGAATGCAGCGGCATCACGGAACGTCGAAGAAATAAAGCCGCTGACCAACGCTTCGATCACACCCATGATGACTCCGCCCAGCATAGCGCCGGGGATGACGCCGATCCCGCCTAACACAGCGGCAACGAACGCTTTCAAACCGGGCATGATGCCCATCAACGGATCGATGGAATTATAATACACGCCAACCAATACCCCTGCGGCAGCGGCCAATGCCGATCCAACCGCAAACGTATAGGAGATTACTTTATCGACATCGATCCCCATCAAGCGTGCAGTATCGGTGTCAAACGAAACGGCCCGCATCGCTTTGCCCAGCTTCGTGTAATTTACAACATAAGTAAGCACAACCATCAAGAAAACCGATACGCCTAAGATTAAAACCTGTTGGCTGTTGATGATCAGACCGCCGATGTGAATAGGCGTAGAGGACAGTATTGCCGGGAAGGTCCGCGGTTGGGGCGTAACCAGCAACATACTTCCATATTCCAAAAACAACGAAACACCGATCGCCGTAATCAGTACCGCGATTTTCGGCGCGTTCCGCAACGGGCGATACGCGGCCCGCTCAATTACCATCCCTATGATTCCGGCTCCTACCATTGCCAGGAGCAAGGCTGGAAGAAAAGACATCCCTAAAAATGTTGTGGCAAAAAAGCCAATATACGCGCCTACCATATAGATATCGCCATGCGCAAAGTTGATCAGTTTAATCGTCCCATAGACCATGGTATATCCTAATGCAATGAGCGCATATATGCTGCCTAATGATACGCCGTTAATCAATTGTTGCGCAAACTGCAGTAAAAATGATGAAGTTTCCATGCGCTCCACCTCCTTTATACTCCTTACAATCCATCTATAAACAGGGAAAAGGGATAAGACCTTTGCCTTATCCCCGGACCTCTTTGTCGTAGATTAAGGGTTGATTTTTTCTTTAAATGTTTGTTTGCCGTCTTTCATTTCGATAACTACGGCACTCTTGATTGGATTATGACTGGCATCCAATGTTAAGATCCCCGTACTAACCTGCAGGTTTTTGGTTTGTGCCAAAGCATCCTTGATCTTGGCCGGTTCAGCGCTGTTGGCCCGTTTGATCGCATCGATCAGCATCAACGCTGCATCATAGCCGAGAGCGGCCAACGCATCCGGAACTTGTCCATATTCTTTCTTGTAGGCTTCTACGAAGTTGCTGACATTCGGATCTTTGTCTTCCGGTGAATAGTGGTTGCTGAAATAGGTATTATTCAAGGCAGCCGCACCGGCAATTTCGACAACCTTCGGAGAATCCCAGCCATCAGTACCGATCATTGGGCAGGTAATCCCCAGTTCACGCGCTTGTTTTACAATCAAGCCGACTTCCTGATAATACGCCGGAATGAAGATAACGTCCGGATTTGCTGCTTTTATTTTGGTCAAAGCAGATTTGAAATCCGTGTCTTTCGCCAAGAACGCTTCGGAAGCTACGATCTTGCCACCGTTTTTAACAAATTTATCTTCAAAAACCTGGGCCAAGCCTTTCGAGTAATCGGAAGCATTATCCACATAAATCGCAGCGGTCTTCACTTTCAGCGATTTTGCAGCAAAATTGGCCATTACTTCACCTTGGAAGGGGTCGATGAAGCAAGCCCGGAAAATATAGTCTTTCACTTTTCCATCGTCACCCACCGTGACTTTCGATGCCGTTGCAGTAGCTGTTAATAGCGGAATTTTATTGTCAGTAGCAATCTGTGAAGCTGCCAATACATTCGAACTTGCCACTGGGCCAAGTACGGTGACAACTTTATCCTGCGTGATTAATTTGGTGATCGCGTTCGCTGCTTCGGAGGGCTCTGATTTATTGTCGGCAACAACTAACACAATTTTTTTGCCTAGAACGCCGCCTTTGGCATTAACATCTTTAAACGCGAGTTGAATACCATTCATTGTCGATTTTCCGAAGTTAGCAACCCCGCCGGTGACTTCAAAATCGCCGCCGATTTTGATTTCAGCCGAATCAGTTTTGGCGCCCCCGCCGCATCCGGCTGCTAAAACAGCAAATAAACTAACAGCAACAATCGTGCTTATCAATAATAGCCATTTTTTTGACATCCTATTTTCTCCCCCTATTATGTTTTCTTAACAAACTTTTACAATCAGAACAATTGCTGTTTTTTACTAGCAATCCGCTTCTGGCCAACAGTCCCCCTTTCTAACCATAAACAAATTTGAGAAAAAAATTTTATTACGAGCCTGTTTCTGGCTATTATTATATGTGTACATAATATTTCATGTCAATAGAAATTCAATTTTTATCCTTATTTGTCCGTATGGGGAATACATTGCACTGCTTTTTTCGGATTTGTCTATCGCAAAAAAACTTTTTTGTTTTTTATCCACACTGAAAAAACACAGGCCTGCCACGCAATCGCATGGCAGGCCTAAACTATTACACTCTAATTTTCATAAGTCTTATACATCGCTATCGGTTCGGCATTTTCTCGTAAGGTCCAAATTCCGCAAGGGCAAACCCCTGCGCAAATACCGCAGCCAATACATTTTTTCGGATCGGAAACATATTCATAACTGCCATCGGCCAACGTCTTGCGGTCAATCGCATTTTCCGGACAAGACTTCATGCACATGTGGCAATCGCGGCAAGTTCCGCAGCTGATGCACCGCAAATAGTCTTCTTTCGCCTCCGGAATATCACAGGTGTGGCATTTTTTGAAGTATGCCGTGGAAAGTTTTTCGGCCGGAATTTTGGTCTTGATCGGTGCCACAAATTCTTCGCCGTTTAGGTACGCATCACACGACAAAGCCGCTTGTCGTCCGGCGCCGATTGCATCGACCATCCGGCCCGGCTTAATCGTATCACCGGCGGTAAACAAACCATCACCGATGGTATAATCGTCACCGGCAACCAAACAACCGCGGAACAACTTCATATCACCCGGCAAGTAATCCAGCTCCGGAGCTTCGCCGATCGCGATAATTACCATATCGCCTTTAATTAAATCGCCGCTTTGGGTGATGATCCCCTCCGGCGTGATTTCTTTGGTGAATACCGGCCATTGCAGTACCCCGCCGAGCTCTTCTACGTGGGCAATTTCCTTTTCAAAGGCAGCCGGCTGCTGGACATCGATACAAGTCACTTGCTCTGCGCCCAACTGGTATGCCCCAACCGCCACATCCATGCCGGAGTTGCCGCAGCCGATGACAATGACTCTTTTGCCGACTGCCGGTTTTTCGCCGCGGTTGATCGCCTTCAAGAATTCTAGTCCCGGAACAATCCGCTCTTTACCCGGTACAGGGATGATCTTCGGAATATGAGCGCCGCTCGTCGCAACCACTGCATCGTATTCTTTCCGCAGTTCGGCGAACTTTGCAGCATCAACTTTTGTATTATTAAAGAATTTTACGCCCATATCGGCAATCCGCTGCAGTTCTCTTTCCAGTGTGGTATGCGGTAAACGGCCACGCGGAATAACTTGTTCCAATTTTCCGCCCATCTTGGCGTCTGCTTCGTAAACGGAAACTTCATGCCCTAAACGGATGAGTTCCCAGGCAGCGGTTAAACCGGCCGGACCACCGCCGATAATAGCGACTTTCTTGCCGGTTTTTACTATCGGCGCCGGCAAGGTTACATCTGCAGAATGCAGGCCCAATTTGCCAATCTGAGCCGAGATATCGATCCGATCCCGCGAACATTCATCCATACATAAATTCGGACAAACTGCTCCGCAAACCGATCCAGGGAACGGAGTGTACTCTAAAACCAAGCGATACGCCTCATCAATTTTTCCTTCCCGCAATAAATTGAACCGCTGCTGCGAAGGGATGGACGCTGTACAATTAAATTCACACGGTGCCGCATAGCGGGCATTTTCCCACGCGGGAACCCGCAGACGGTAAGTACCATTCGATACTATTCCATTCACAACAAAATCATCGTTGCAAACATCGCCAAAAATCCCGCCTTTTACCCAGTCGTTCGTACGGAAAGACCAAGTATCCGTATTGGCTTTTTTAGGACGTTCATCATAGCTTAGCGGAGATACCTTTTTCCATTCATCCCAACGGGATAATTCCGCCCGTAATTCAGGACGATCAATAGAACCCAGGAAATCATCCATTTTGCCGTCTAAATAGGCAATATCATCCGCTTCCAACGGTCCAACCTTAACATCTTTTTCCGAGATGCCGCTTGCCGGGCCGCGGAAGTACAAAGTCCCGCCTACCATACCGACGCAAGAACGGGCGCCGAGAATGGATGCAAATTGTTCGCTGTCTACCCCGCAGACGACAGCAATCCCGCCGGACATAAACTCAAAGGAAAAACTACCGCAATTTTTCAATACCCAAAATTCCGGCTGCGCGTATAACGGGTCATGCTTCATTAAGGAACCGGAACGTGTCCCTACGCGGCCGCCAACATATACCGTTCCGGAAGCAGCGCAGTGCGATGTGGTATCGCCGCCATCACCGCGAACCACAATTTTACCACCGGCATTTAACCAGCCGATATCGGCCGGTGCCGGACCATCAACGAGTATCTCTGTTCCGGGCAAACACATGGAACCAACCCGTTGACCGGGATTGGTCACCACAAATTTTAACGGTTTGCCCTCCGGATGCCAAAGTGGACCCCCAATATCATGCTGTCCGGAAGCTTCTATATGAAATTCCGTCTCGCCAGCAGCCACCGCTTCATTGATCATTTGTAGCAAGTCTTGCGTTGACATCCGGTTGTGTTCATCAAAAGTAGTAATTTTTTTCATGCCGCTTCCCTCCTAACAGGCATATTGGATGCCCAATTTATCTGCGATCGCGTGATCAGTCGTCACCAGAGCGTCGGAGCGGCCGACAGGCAGCGTACTGTTGCCAACCGGCGCCATCAGTTTTTTCATTTCCATATCAAAGGCCAACGTATAGTCGACAATATTTTGTGCTGCCTTATCAATATCGAGGCGTTTAACCAACCTCGGATCCTGTGTGCAAATCCCGGTCGGGCAATGTCCTGTATTGCAGGCGTTGCAACGGCCCTGTTCATTGCCGATACAGCCGCATAATTGGATCAGCAGTTTACCGAGGAATACGCCATTAGCGCCCAAACAGATCATTTTAAAGGCGTCGGCAGCAGCGTTTCCGGTTAAACCGACACCACCGCCGGCCCACAGCGGGATCTGTCCCTGGAGGCCTTGTTTTACAGCGGCTAAATAACACTCACGGGTTTTGGAGATGATCGGATGGCCTGTATGATCCAGAGATACCTCATTGGCTGCTCCCGTACCGCCTTGAACGCCGTCAATGAAGAACCCGCCGCAGATCAGGTACGGATCGCGCAGCAAGTTGTTATATACCGAGACAGAGGTTGCCGAAGCAGCGCACTTAATGGCTACCGGCACCCGGAATTTAAACGCCGCGTTCATGGACATGAACATTTTTTGCACGGACTCTTCAATCGAGTACAGACCCTGATGGTTCGGCGGAGACATCAAATCTGCTTTTGGTACTCCACGGATCGCTTGCACGTGTTCCGCTACTTTCGCCGCCGGTAAAAGTCCGCCGTCGCCCGGCTTAGCGCCTTGGCCGATTTTTATGATAATCCCGGCCGGATCCACTTTCATTTGCGGAATGGCGCGTACAATCCGGTTCCAGCCAAAATGGCCGGAAGCGATTTGGATAATCATGTATTTCAGATAATCGGATTTCATCAGATTAACGGGCATTCCGCCTTCACCGGAGCTCATGCGTACCGGCAGGTTGTGCTTTTCATTTAAATAGCCGACAGCCATGGCAACTGCTTCCCAAGCTCTGGTAGACAATGCGCCGATCGACATATCACTGAAAATCAATGGATAAATCCAATTCACCGGCGGCGTTTTTTCCGTTAAGCGCAATTCGCCATTTTCCTGCTTGAACGGCAGTTTATGGGCAGGCAATACCCTTCCAAATGGAGCAAGAAGATCAAAGCTATGACGCTCTGCATCGAGGGAAGGATCGGTCATCTGGGAAATACGGCCGACAATGATTTTATCAAAGGTCCGTTCTTGTATTAGATTATTTCTGCCGCCCCGTTTAATTGGAGCCCCGCCGGAGCGTGCCAGCATATTCAGCCGGCTGTCAGGATTACGGACGGGTTTAATCGCTTTATTCGGGCATATTTTTTCACACATGCCGCAGCCAACACAGTGATGTGCCAGGCTGTTTTTTTGCATAATGACAGGGATTGCTTTATGCTGCTGCATCGGTTCCGGCTGGTGGCCGGTTGAAATCGTAACCGACCGGCGTTCCATTTTCGCTTCAATCGCATTAAAAGTGCAAGCAGCGACACAACTGCCGCACATTGTGCAACGGAGGGTATTGTGCTCAATCTTCCAAGGCAAATCGTTCGCGGTAACTTCCTGGGTTCTCATTGTTTCCATCGTTGCACCTCCAATTCCTCATCAATGACTACGACTTCCCGCTCATTGGGGTAAATATCTTTCGATTTGTCCCGGTCCGGCAAAATCACGTTTAAGCCGCATACTTCCGATGCTATGGCAATTGTTTCATGATCGCCGCCCACAACAACCGGACGTAATTTTTTCGAATCGCAACAAGTCATCATGCTGTTATCCGGCAACATGGCGATAATCGTATTCGGCCCATTAATCTCCAAGTGTCCCAACGACTGACGGATCGCTGTTAACTCCTTCCGATCGGGGCGATCTTCCACTTCTTCGAACGGCAACGGAGTAATGACGTGCTTATAATATTTGATCGGCCACTTTAATTCATGCAACACGTAGTGTAAAGTATATAGGAAGTTTTGCGAGTCGGATTCAAAACCAATATAGCCTTTATTTAAAGACTTCTGGAATTCCTTGTTTTTTGTATAGAATGTATTCTCTCCATTGGCGCATAACGTATATCCTTGAATAAAGAACGGATGCGCAGCATAGCGGACAATATCATAGTTTGTATTTTGCCGGCATTGGACAACGATATTTTTCGCCAACAGCTCACCGCTGTCATCCCACAAGCCAAAATACGTTGCAATATCCCGCGGATCGCCGATTTCTTTCAAAGTCAAGACATCCGGCCAAAAGGAAAATGCGTATCCCTGATCATTTTTTTCCAATAATTCGCGAATCGCCAGGCGAGTCGACAGCAGTAATTCTTCTTTCGCTTCCTGCGACGCGTTGGCCAAGTAATCCGGATAATCGTAATTGCGGAAGATATAGTAAGGCATGGCTTTTATGTCGAGTCCCGGCTTGCGGTTTACTTTCGGGATCCACTCATGGACCTGGACAAAGCTGTTGTTTTCCATATAATCTTCCACGAGTTTCGCGCCTTTTTGCGTGCAAGCCAAAGACAATAACGGCTTATCTTTATACTCGGAAAATTCACCGTATAAATCCTGCATTACCATCGCAAATCCTGAGTTGTCGTGTCCTTCCTGCTGCGGAAGCATTAAATAGAGTGCCTTTGAAGGGTAAAAGGGCACCTTACTTTTAATCGCACCTATTCTGCACATTTTCATCCCACCTCTTTTTCATACTCAAAAGAAAAAACCCAACGAAAAGACCAGGTATTGTAACCGGGATCTTCCGCCAGGGCTTTTTGTACCCACGGTGTGGTGCTGTGCGACTTTGCACCAGTGCCGCTCGGTCCAGACTACTAACGCACGGAACCCTAGGCACTTCCCACATACACATGTCTTTTTGTGACGGACTTTTACTTACATAAAGTCATCGTACTTAATTATAAAAACGAAAGCTTATACTGTCAATATGCATATTAAAAGAAAGTTTATTCTGATAAATATTTTACTTCCCGGCCTTTTCGCCGAACATCACCATCTCTTATTGTATATTTATGCATGTCTAAGAAGTCTAAAATGGCTAGGGCAAACTTGCGGGAAGTGTTAAGTTTATCGCGTAATTCTGCTACTGTTAACGTTGTCTTTTCCGCAAAATGCTGCTGTATAATTTTCGCAATGTATTGAATTGTTTTTCTGTATACAACAATATCACCGAGGCGAACTAACATCCCTGCTGCAAATAACGCCTCGTAAACACTGGCAATATCCCCTGCCCGCAGTTGCAATTTTTCCGTTACCAGTTCCGGCGTTATATCGGCGATATCTGCTTCCGGCAGCGCCGCTTCCAGTTGCAATATCATTTTCTGCCGCCAGGAAAAATACTCTTTTGCATGTCCCGGCAAGGCGATTTCGGCGCCTTCCGCTTGAATCTGCTGCTGTGTTTCCCACACCTGGATCAACGCTTCAAACTCTTTTTCGGCAAGTCGCAATTTCTGCCGTAAACTTTCGCGGGAAATTCCGAACCGATGGGGAAATTGGCGGTGGTAACCACCAGTTATTGTTTGCATCTCCTGTGTTAACATCTTGCCAACCTGTTTTGAAAAATAGAAAGGACCCATTAATTCCAGCGTTCCAGCCTGTACTGCGTTGCGCAGACAAGCATCAATTTTTGCCGCGTTAAAACAGCCTGCCATCACCTGGATTTCCTCTTTCAGCATTAACCGTTCCTCCCGGGCCGGCAGTAATGTTACAATTTGATCCAAGTCCCGCACGGCCTGCGCATGCGCCAATTCCGCCGTATAAGGCCGTTGCTTTCTGGAACGGCGGCCCGGCGAAATCAACGCTGCCGATCCTAGCAAATGCTGCGGCGAATACAGGCGGAGAATTCCCCGTTCTCCCGCCATTGCCCCGAGCGGCTTTTCTAATAATAAACGAACCAGGTTGGGAGCAGAATCTTTATATGGGTGAAGCCGGCCAATATATTCCGCCGTCCCGATATGCAGCCGGACGCGCACCCCCGCGTCGGGAATATCTTCATACCAGTCAACAACCACATCCCAATTCGCGCTGACTTGTCCGCAGTCTTTTGCTACTAATGCCATTCCTCTGGTAACTTCTCGTATTTCCGCACCCGACAAATTAATGGCTGCCCGCTGCCCGGCACTGACCGAATCGACCTGCATCCCATGAACTTCCAACCCGCGAACCCGCACGCCGGTTTCCGAAGGCACTAACTTTAAGCTGTCGCCTGGAATAATGGTTCCGCTTAATACGGATCCGGTTGCAACGACACCATGCCCCTTCGAAACAAACACCCGATCAATCCACATTCGGAAAGGAGCCTCTTTGTCTCGCGCCGGAATAGAACCGCCTAAACTCGCCAATCCTGTACGAAAAGTTTCGACCCCTTCGCCGGTTGTCGACGAAACCCGATAAAACGGGGCGTCCGCTAAAAAAGTAGACTGCAAGAATTCACGAATGTCTTCTTCCACTAATTCCAGCCACTCCGGATCAACTTTGTCTATTTTGGTAAGAACCACCATACCATGCTGGAGCCCATACAACTGCAGCATAGCTAAATGTTCCCTGGTCTGCGGCATGACCCCTTCATCGGCAGCAATTACCAGCACAACGGCGTCAATACCCCCAGTTCCGGCCAACATGTTTTTTAAAAAACGTTCATGCCCGGGAACATCAACAAAACCCACGTGTATATCATTCGTCAATTCTAATGCGGCAAAACCCAAGTCAATGGAAATCCCCCGTCGTTTTTCCTCTTGCAGCCTATCGGTATCGATTCCTGTTAACGCGCGGATCAATGCGGTTTTCCCATGGTCGACATGACCGGCAGTACCTATAATGACGTGTTTTACCATTTCTTTTCCCTTCCTGCTTCCCGGCAAGCAGCGACAATTTCCGTTTCATCCCCAGCCAGGAGACAACGAACATCAAGAATGACGTCGTCATCATGAATGCGCACAATGATCGGGACTTTCCATTGACGGAAATAATATTCCAGCTTGCTTGCCGTCAACCCAAGCTGCCGCGCCCGCAGCCTAAGCCCAAAACTCTTCAATTCAACAGCGGGTAGCGACCCGCCGCCAGCCTGTGACGCAATGGCTATAACCTCCGCTTGCCATCCGAGATCCAGCAGCGGCGTAAACCGTTCCGCCAATTCAATCGCTTGCTGCTCCAATTCCTCGGGGCTGCGCCGCAACATGCGTTGTGTCGGAATATCCTCTTCCGGCACCCCCACCAAATAATCCAGCAGAGTTCCCTCCAGGGCGGCTAAAGATAATTTATCAATCCGCAAGGCCCGCAATAAATGGTTTTCCTTCATCTGTTGGATGTGTTTTTCTTTGCCGACAATAATACCGGCTTGCCCACCGCCCAGCAATTTGTCACCGCTAAACGTAACAATATCAAATCCCGCAGCCACGGCTTCCTTGACAGTATCTTCATGGTAGCCGCAAGCAGTTATCGGCAGCAGCGTTCCACTCCCCAAATCGTTGATGCTGGCAATGCCCCGTTGCCTAGCCAAATGAACCAGTTCGCCCTCTTCCGGTTGCGAAGTAAAACCCATAATCCGGTAATTGCTGGTGTGGACTTTCATAATTGCCGCAGTATCTTCGGTTATCGCCTGTTCATAGTCCGTCAAATGCGTCCGGTTGGTCGTGCCAACTTCTATCAGTTTTGCGCCGCTTTGCCGCAAGACTTCCGGGATACGAAACGAACCTCCGACTTCAACCAATTGCCCCCGGCTGATAACGACCTCCCGCCCACGGACTACCGTTGACAAAGCCAATAATACGGCGGCGGCATTATTATTGACGATGAGCGCGGCTTCGGCGCCCGTTAATACACAAAGTTTTTCCTCCACATGGCTATACCGGCTGCCCCGAACCCCTTTCGACAGATCAAACTCCAGGTTGCTGTAGCCGGCAGACACTTCTTGGACTGCGGCCAACGCCCTGGCACTTAATGGCGACCGGCCTAAATTGGTGTGAATAATCACACCGGTTGCGTTAATAACCCGTTGCAAATTCAAGGCGATTTGGCGGCGCACTATTTCTTGTACTTTAAATAAGATACAAGGGATAGAAACATCGGGCGTTCTTCCGGCTAATATTTCCGCACGGGCTATGGAAACGGCATCGCGAATCGCTTCCACCAACAGCGACCGCGGACAAACTGCCAAGTCCTGGTTGGCAGAAGCCTCGGATAAAATTTGATCAACTGCCGGTATGGCGCGCAAAAGTTCTTGCATAGTTCCGGCTCCTTTCTCGTAACAAGGATTTTTGTCTGTTGAACAATGAAATTTTACTTTTTTCCTCCTGCGAAACGAATGCCCGCGCAATGAATTCACTTCACTGACACGGGCATCAAATTTATTGCGGTTACACCATCAAAATTTGTTTTTCGGTCTAATCATTTTTTCAAGGCTGGATTTTGGAGTTCCATGTCAGGCTGTTTCATTTCGCAAACACCCTGAAACAAAGCCCCTTCTCCGATAATAATCGAACCAACCTTTACATCGCCAATCAATTTTCCGGTTGGCAATAGTTCCAATTTATCCTCTAAATTAACGTTACCGTTAACCACGCCGGCAATTGTTGCTTTGCGGGCTTTTATATTCGATTTCAAAATTCCGGTAGGACCTACCACAAGATCCCCCTCGGTATCGATGTCTCCCTCAAGCTGTCCGTCAATCCGGAGAGAACCTTTCGCAGTAATCATTCCCTTAACGCATGTATTTTTACCAACAATCGTCTCTACTTGTTCTAGCGAAATTTGTGCCTTGCTTTTACTGCCAAACATACTTCACGCTCCCTATCCGGTCTGGACTCTCTGCAAATTACAAGAAACTGGCTGGATTTACCGCTGTTCCATTTACACGAACTTCATAATGGCAATGCGGCCCCGTGCTGTCTCCGGTGCTGCCCATTTCCGCGATAACATCTTCTTTATGCACTTGTTGCCCCACGGAAACAAGAATTCGGGAATTATGTCCGTATAATGTAACAATCCCATTGCCATGATCAATTTGTACCAACTTCCCATATCCACCGTACCAGTCGGCTTGAACGACCGTTCCGTCCGCTGCGGCTGCAATGGGAACTCCATAGTCGTTCGCTATATCAATGCCTGGATGCCAATCGCCACCCCAACCCCACGGCGAGGATCGCCAGCCAAACCGCGAAGTAACGTCCCCACTTGCTGGCCATATTGATGGTATGGCGGCTGCACGGGCATTTTTGTCGATAATCTGGGTTCGAAGGTTTTCCAGGCTGCTTTCCCGGACTTTTGCATTGGCCCGAAGTTCTTGAACCAAATGTGCAAGACTGTTGATATCCGGTTCCACTGACGGTCCGCCTTGTCCGTTAAATGTTGCACTTGGGCGGGCTGCGCCTGAACGTGAAGCTTCCGGTTGCTCCTCGAGGCTCATCATCCGCCGGACTTCATTATCCAGTTGGTTTACGCGGCGCATATCTTCCTGTAATACGGCTGTCTCCTTGGCAATTTGTTCAATCTGCTGTTTTTGCATGGTATTGGTTTGGCGCAAACTTTCCAACTCCGCTTTTTCAGCGCTGGCGGTATTGACCGTATTGCGATAATTCACAAATGCGCCCATAAATAAGAACAGAAAAATAACCGCTGCCATTGCCGAAAACTTAATTGCCCGAATCGGAAGCTTTATTCGGAGGACGGATTGGCCTTGGTGCGGCACAACCATCAATGTATATTCCCGTTTGTCTGCTTTTTGCGCTTTCAAAATATCTCTAATATCTATACCCATCACCTTCTTCACTCTGCCAACAAACATGTTTATCCGCCACGTGAATTAATTCCACACATTTTATCATTTTCCTGCTGAATGGCTTATTTTTTTTCAGCGGCCTTACGCAGCGCCTGCTGTTCTTCTTCTGTCAAAAAATATGTCGATTGGCTGTTAATAATCGGTTTTGCATAGACACGCGATTCATCGCGGCCAAACAAACTGGATACTACGACTCCATCATTGTGCGCATCCAACAGCGCCAGCGCAAAACTCAGATCACTGCCTGTGTTTTCAAACGCATTGTAACGCACCAAATTTGTTTTTTGCAGGCAGCGACTTGTCAGTTCATCCAACCGACGGCAGTCCTCTTGCAGACTCTTAACCTGGATCAAAGTCTGACGAAGTTCTTCGATGTGCGCAAGCAACAATTCTTCCAAGTTGGCGCTTTCCATACCGCGCATCATCGTCTTGTAGCGTTTTGCCATTCTATTCATTTTTATCAAATCAACCACGAATAAGACCAGCACAACCAGTAACAAGAGCAGCGTAATCGCCATTACATATTCTAAATTATTGATCAAAGCACTCATCATTTGCGCTTTCAATTCCATTTCCATGCACACCCTTCGTTTGTCTTATTGTATTGCCGGCAGCCAGCAGCAGCGGCCACCGGCGTTGTTCTATTCTTCTTCCAATATCATTCTGGCCAATGGGAAGGGTGACAAAGCACGTTTCAAAATACCATGGACATGGGCGATGAGCACACCGTAATTTACAATCGGCACTCCCGCTTCCCTTGCTGCCGATAGCCGGTAAAGCATTTCCCGGCGGTTCAACATACACGCGCCGCAATGAATAATCAATTTATATTGGGCAATGTCCGGCGGGAAAGTTCCCCCGGACACCCAATGAAAATCCAACTCGCCGCCAACGATCTGCCGCAGCCAGCGCGGGATCTTCACATGGCCTATATCATCGGCTTGCCGGTGATGGGTACACCCTTCCGAGATCAGTACTTTATCACCCGGCTGTAACCGATCGATGGCCTTTGCACCGGCGACAAGCGTATTCAGGTCCCCCTTGTAACGCGCCATCAAAATGGAAAAAGAGGTTAGCAAGATTTCCGGCGGCGTGTCGGCGTCCGCCTTTAAAAACTCTTGTGAATCAGTAACCACCATCCGCGGCGGCCGCTGCAAATTATCCAGCGCCTCCCTCAATTCCCGTTCCTTTACAACAATGCTATAGGCATCGTGATCTAATAAATCCCGAATGGTTTGGACTTGGGGCAAGATCAATCGACCTTTCGGTGCTGCCAGATCAATCGGTACGACTAACACAACCGCATCGCCAGGATTAACCAAATCACCGATGATCGGCGGCCCTTCCCAATCATCCGGCGCATTCTTAATCAACTGTGTTTTCAGTTCCTCAATTCCCCGCCGGTCCTTTGCGCTGACCGGCAGTAACGGCAGCCCTAAAATAGCGCCCCATTCCTGGCAATGTTTTTGGCTCTCGCTATCCAAGTCAATTTTATTGACGACACCGACGACCGGAATTTTTCGTTTCTGAATGGACACCAGAAGTTCTTTTTCTGCGTCCCCAATACCCATAGTTGGCTCAACCACAAGGATCGCTAGATCCGCTTTATTTAATACCTGCATTGTCCGCTCTACACGCAATCCGCCTAATTGACCAACATCGTCAATCCCTGCCGTATCAATGATCATAACCGGCCCGATTGGTAATATTTCCATCGCCTTGTATACGGGGTCGGTTGTTGTCCCCGCCACATCGGAAACCAATGCAATTTCCTGGTTTGTCAATGCATTGATTAGACTGGATTTACCGGCATTTCGCCGGCCAAAGATCGCAATGTGCAACCTTGACCCTTTTGGTGTATCTTCCATCGTGTACCCTCCCCAGCCGCCCTGCAGCGCCTTAAGCAATTCACTTTTGTTCATACTACGGCAGCCAAAATTATTCTAATTACATGCATCCTATAATATTGCACCCATTGGAGCACAGGCCGTTTCCCTGAAGCTAGTTTCCATTTATTGCGTTTTGTCGGATAAACGGACTACACCCGGACTTGTCATCAATTTCGGATTTAGTATTTTCGCTAACTCTTCAGCCGTTAATCCGCTCTCAGCTAACGCGATCTCTTCAAACGACCGCCCGTCTTTGCCAACAAGGTGCGCGAGATAGGAAGCGCGGTCGTATCCGACATAAGGCACCAGCGCAGTAACGGCCGCCAAACTGTTTCTCAGAAGATAACGGCATTGTTCTTCGTTGGCCACAATGCCCTGTACGCAAAACTCACGAAAAACACGTACACTATTTGCCAAAAGTTCCAAATTTCCCAATAAGTGATGGGCAATCAGCGGCATAAACGAATTTAACTCCAATTGCCCGGATTGGGCGGCGAGTGTAATGGCAACATCACCGGCGATAACTTGAAACGCCGCTTGGTTAACCGCTTCCGGAATAACGGGGTTCACTTTCCCCGGCATGATAGACGATCCGGCCTGGCGTTCCGGCAACCGGATTTCCCCGAGTCCGGCAAATGGACCCGACGACAGCAACCGCAAATCATGGGCAATTTTACTCAAATTTACCGCCAAGGTCTTTACCAAACCGGACACTTCCACAAATACATCCGCATTTTGCGTGACATCAATCATATTTTCCGCTCTGGATAACCCAAATCCAGAATACACCCGCACACGGTCATTGACCATATAAATATATTTTTTATCGGCGTTCAACCCGGTCCCTACTGCCGTCCCGCCCAAGTTGATTTGCCGCAATCGCTCTTCCACTTTGTATAAACGCCACCGGTCACGGGCTATCGCCTGCGCGTAGGCGCTGAATTCCTGACCGAGCATGATTGGCACGGCATCTTGCATTTCAGTCCGGCCCACTTTAATAACGTGCGCAAATTCCGCTTCTTTTTCTTGTAAAGCTTCTTGCAAACGAGCACATTCTTCACTAAGTAGTTTTAATAGCCATAACGCTGCAATCCGCAGCCCGGTAGGATACACGTCATTTGTTGATTGCTGCAGGTTAACATGGTTCAGTGGATGGATAACTGCATATTCGCCCCGGCCTTTTCCCAGCAGTTCCAATGCCCGGTTTGCCAAAACTTCATTGATATTCATATTGGTCGATGTGCCAGCACCGCCTTGTAAGGCGTCTACAACGAATTGATCTTGCCATTGTCCGTTCATGACTTCATCAGCAGCCTGAATTAACGGAGCAGCAATTTCCCTCGACAAATGCCCCAGTTCACAATTTACCTCCGCCGCGGCTTTTTTAATCAAAGCAATTGCTTGAATTAACCGTGGATGAACACGAAAACTGGTCAAGGGGAAATTTTCCAAAGCCCTTACTGTATGTATCCCATAATACACTTTTCCTGGAATTTCCCGCTGTCCAAGCAAGTCTTCTTCGATGCGCATTGCGCCACTCCTCTACCGTTGTTTTTTTGTTTCACGTGAAACAAAAAAACAAATACCATATTTTCCAGCCAAGCCGCCGGTTTTCAACATCGCAATCCATGCGTCGTTATAGAAACGATTGAACCGGCTATCATTTCTTCTCTTATTGAAGCCGGCTCATAAAATGTACTGCAGTTACAATTTATTACACAATAAAATTCGCTCTTACTTTGTGGGTTGGCACATAGGCGGTAGAAGACATGGTTTCGATAATGCGATCCAATTCCTCCGCCGAATGAAATTCGATCTCGATCCGGCTTTTCAATTTTCCTGGCTTTATATGCACCTTCGTGCCCAGCAGCATTTTTAGGCGATCTTCCGCTTCGGCCATAAATACCTCTTTCGGGATCCGTGGCGAAACTTGTCGCTCTGTTGGACTCTCATTTAATTTACGAACTAACTCTTCTGCGTCTCTTGCCGACAAATCTTCGTCAATAATCCGTCGCGCCGCTAGGATTTGTAATTCCTCATTCTCTAACGCCAGCAAGGGCCTTGTTTGTCCCATCGTTAATGTTCCACGTGAAACAAAATCTTGGATAGCATCCGGCAAATGAATAAGCCGAACCATATTGGCAATATACGATCGACTGCGTCCGACACGGTTCGCCACGACATCCTGTGTCAAATTAAATTCGTCCATCAGCCTCCGGTAAGCGAACGCTTCTTCAATTGGATTCAAATCTTGGCGCTGCAAATTTTCAATCAAAGCAATTTCCGTCATTTGTGAATCAGTGTATGAGCGAACCACCGCCGGAATCGTTCTCAAGCCCGCTAACTGCGATGCCCGCCAGCGCCGTTCGCCAGCAACCAATTCAAACCCTTTCGCCATTCTGCGAACCACCACCGGCTGTAAAACGCCATACTGTTTAATGGATTCTGCTAATTCCGATAATTTTTCCGGCTCAAACAATCGGCGGGGCTGGAAACGATTTGCCACAATTTCACGCACGGCAATTTCCGCAATATTCTCCTGCTCGGAAGCCTGTACTCCAGTAGTAGAAATTAGTGCATCCAAGCCACGACCTAAACCGCGTTTACTCATCCCCGATCACCTCCTTAGCAAGTTCTAAATACACTTCTGCTCCTTTGGACTTTGCATCATAAATGATAACCGGCTGCCCATGACTCGGGGCCTCGCTTAAACGCACATTCCGAGGAATAATGGTTTGATATACTTTATTCCGAAAATGCCGTTTTACTTCATCCACCACTTGAATGGATAAATTGGTTCGCGCATCAAACATGGTCATCAAAACGCCTTCCAAGTTCAGTGCCGGATTTAAATTCCTCTGCACCAAAGAAATGGTATTCATCAACTGCGAAACTCCTTCCAACGCATAAAATTCACATTGGATAGGAACCAACACTGATGAAGCCGCCGTTAACGCATTTAACGTAAGCAGCCCGAGTGACGGCGGGCAATCAATGATGACAAAATCATACTGGTATTTCACTTGTTCCAATGCCCTTTTCAATCGGTTTTCGCGCGACATGACAGAAACCAGCTCAATTTCAGCCCCAGCCAATTGAATGGTAGCCGGCGCCAAAAATAACTTGTCAATTTCCGTTGATACAATAATTTCCGCCATATCAATATCATTTACTAAAACGTCATACGTACAGCGTTTGATGCCGGATTTATTGAGACCTAATCCGCTGGTAGAATTACCTTGCGGGTCAATATCCACCAATAAAACCTTTTTTCCCAGCTTAGCCAGGCAAGCTCCTAAATTTACCGCTGTAGTGGTTTTGCCCACCCCGCCTTTTTGATTAGCAATAGCGATTATTTTGACCACACTTTTCACCTCATATAAGCTCCAATAACCATCTTTTTATTATAATGTAGTTTCCCTAGTCCGACAATAAAATCCTGCGGCAAACTCCCTACTTTAATAATTATCTTATAATTGGTATAGAGATCGCTGTCTTTTCTTGACAGAAAAGTTTCCGCAGTCTATCATTAAGTTCAAACATCATTTTGTTATTTTGTTCCTAATTGACCAACTTATGTTCCTATATAATAGGAACTCGTTTGCGTATATTTTAACCTAAAGTTACCACCATGATCTTCGTACAGTATACGCCATTCCAACACAATAAATTTTTGAAGTATCGTAAAACCCGAACGACTGAAGGAGGTTGTCATGCAAACGTATTACCCGACGATAACAACCCTGAAGGCTTCCGAAGTTCGCCGTTATGCCGGTCTTAGTCCGCAAACAGATTTCTCAGAGCAAATGCTGCAAACCGCGATGCGTGAGGCAATTCTACTCATTCATCCGCAAGGAACCTGGAATACGTACCCGTATGACGAGGCTTCCCATATAATTTATACGCCCGATCCTGTTACTTTAGAAGGGAAAAACATTCAAAAATTTCTTACCGGCGCTGTACAAGTTGCCATATTGGCAGTAACGATTAGCACCACCTTAGAAGAAGAAGTCACCCGCTTGTTTGCTGACAATTCATATACGGCCGCTTTGCTGCTCGATGCAGCAGGAACTGCCGCGGTAGAACAAACGGCAGATGAACTTTGCCGCATCATTCGTCATCAGTCCTCTGCGGCTGGTTTGGTAAGCGGTAACCGATTTAGCCCTGGGTATGGCGATTGGAATATTTTGTCACAAAAGGAAATTTTACCTCTCTCTGGCGGCCCGGCGCTCGGAATTACCCTCACCGCCGCATCTATGCTGGTCCCGCGTAAGTCAGTTACGGCAATTGTCGGTTTATATCCAACGCAAGCCCAAAGCTATCCGCTTGATACAAACCATCTCAGTTGCCAACATTGCAATCAAAATTCCTGCCTGGCACGAAAGGAGACAACAAATCATGATAAAGATTTTTGACGGCGGCTTGGGAACCATGCTGCAAGCAGCCGGTTTACCCCCGGGATATTGCCCCGAATTATGGACGCTGGAAAATCCGGAAGCATTAGCCGAAATTCACCGCCAATATGTTTTGGCGGGAGCTAATATCATCACCACCAATACCTTTGGCGCAAACCGGATCAAATTGAGCCACTATAACCTGCAGGATAAAGTGGCGCTGCTGAACGCATCCGCCGTAAAAACGGCACGGTCCGCCTGTGGTCCTAATACGCAAGTTGCCGGTTCGGTTGGACCAACCGGCAAGTTCATAGCACCGCTTGGCGATCAATCATTTGAAACCACGTTTGACGTGTATTACGAACAAGCTCAGTGCCTTGACGCTTGCGGCGTTGATATGATTATCATCGAAACAATCATTGATATCCAGGAAATGCGCGCTGCCTTGCTGGCAGCCAAAGCCGCTACCACAAAACCAATCATCTGCCAGTTTTCATTTGGCGCAGACGGTCGCACCGTTACCGGCACAGACCCGGTTACAGCGGCCATAACCCTCTCTTCCTTGGGCGCCCATGTGATTGGCGCCAACTGCTCGCTCGGACCGGAACAACTTTTGGAAGTTGTTTCTAAGATCGCGCAAACAACAAACTTGCCGGTCAGCATCCAACCAAATGCCGGCATGCCGCGCCTGGAAAACGGGCGAACGATCTTTCCGATGACACCGGAGCAAATGGCCGAATGGGCGCCAAAATTAGTAGAAGCGGGAGCGGCATACATCGGCGCCTGCTGCGGGTCAACGCCTGCCCACATCAAAGCAGTCCGGGATACCTTGCAAAATTGCGGTTACCTGACAAACCCGCCGTTCCGCACGCAGCTTACAATCCCAACGGCGTTGACAAGCCGGACGAACACGGTATACCTAGGCGCGAACTTCCCAACCGTCGTCATCGGTGAACGGATTAATCCGACCGGCCGCAAAGCATTGGCAGCCGATCTCCGCGCCAAAGACTTTACTTCCATAAAAAAAGAAGCATTGGCGCAAATCCAAGCCGGTGCACAAATCCTAGACGTAAATATGGGCGTGCCAGGTATAGACCAGGCCGATACGATGAAACAAGCCGTCGAAACCTTGTCGATGCTGGTCGCGGCTCCTCTCTCAATCGATACAACCGATCCGTCTGCTTTGGAAGCCGGACTCCGCTATTATCCTGGACGGGCTTTAATTAACTCCTTGACCGCTGAACCAAAGCGGTTAGAACAATTTTTGCCACTCGCCAAAAAATATGGGGCGGCCATCATCTGCCTTCCTGTGACCGGCGCCGGATTACCTTCTACACCGGCAGAAAAAATTGAAGCAGTCCAGACGATCATCGATGCAGCTCGCCAAACAGGATTAAACGATGCAGACTTCGTTCTCGATGCGCTGGTATTGACACTGGCTGCCAACCCCGATGCCGGCAAGGGCATCCTGGAAACGTTACGCTTGTATCGTGAGCATTTTGGTTTCCCAGCAACAATGGGGTTAAGCAATGTCTCTTATGGCCTGCCCCGCCGCGAATTAATCAATGCTTCATTTTGCTGCATGTGTCTGGCAGCCGGCTTGGATGCGCCGATTTTAAATCCCTATGATACCTCCATGCAGGATGCATTGGCTGCATCGGCCGTAATACTCGGTCAGGATGTTGGCAGCAAAAACTACATTCAAAAACAGGCTCCAAAGGAAGCGCTGCCGCAGACAACCACCGCGCCAATCCAGTCTGATCCATTGGAAGCAATTCGCCAAACTGTCATTAACGGCGAAAAAGAAAGCATCATTCCATTGGTTAAGGCCGCATTAGAGGCCGGATATTCCCCCCTCGAAATTACGGATAAAGCCCTCACCGCCGCCATGAATGAAGTGGGAACCGCATTTGGCGCCGGGCGATGCTATCTGCCGCAAGTGATGTTAGCTGCAGAAACAATGCGCGCGGCTTTTGTGACCATCAAAGAAACGTTGCCCTCCCATTCCGTAAAAAGTCTTGGAACCGTTCTTCTCGCCACAGTCGAGGGCGATATCCACGATCTCGGCAAAAACATTGTTGCCGCCCTTATGGAAAATAATGGTTTTTATGTTATTGATCTAGGAAAAGATGTCCCGCCCCAAACAATTTTAAAGGCAACAACCAAATATAAGCCGGATATTGTCGGCCTCTGCGCTTTAATGACAACCACCTTGCCGGCGCTGGATGAAACAATTGCCGTTCTGCGGGCTGCCAAATCCACAGCCCAAATTATTGTCGGCGGTGCAGTTCTCACACCGGAATATGCACAGCAGGCAGGTGCAGACGCTTACGCAGCGGATGGAATCCAGGCCGTAAACATCGCTAAAGCCTTAACAGCTAAGTGATTGGCATGTAAGTCTACGTAACCACATAAAAATTATTAAACTTCCTTAATGATTGGAAAACCCGGCTTGCGCCGAACTTTCATAGCGACGGTGGACGTCGCTGGTTGCGCTTATGTACACCAGATAAAATGTTATACTTTCTGGTGTGTACAAAAAAACAAACGCCCTGCAGCAACTGCTGCAGGGCGTTCTTACGATCGTTTAAAAGGGGGCAAACCCCATCTGGCTCCATAAACTTTGCCGCGTTTCCTCATAATACGATTCAATGATCTTCCGGTGGTTCAATTCCCACTCTGCCAACATCAACAATATCTTTTTCCCCTCCGGAGCTGCAGTATGGGTTGCGGCGTTTTGATAGAAAGTATACAGATCCGTTTCGATAAACATCGCCAGCCGCAAGGCCGACAAGTCCGTAGTGGACGTATTGATACCAACTGTCGGTTCTGGACCTTCACCGCTGCCGCGGCGGTAAAAGGTCGACCACTTCATGCTTTCCTGATCATACAGACTCATATCCAGCTTCTCGGACCACTTGCCCTTTTTCGAGAGGGAATCATATTGTTCCTGCAAAAACTCCTGGTGCGTCTTTTCCCACTGGGAAAGCTCCAAAAACATTGTTTTAGCTTCCCCATCCTGTACCTGTTCCGCCGCAGCGGCAAAAAAAAGTTCTCCTTCCTTTTCCATACTCAGAGCAAATTGAATAACCGCCAAGGAATTTTCCATAATACAAAACCTCCTTATCAATTATAAAATATGCATACTATGGATTGCAGGTCCGCCTGCCAACAAACTCTACCGTTTGGGGATTTTTAACTTTAAGTAGACCGCTTTGTCATCTTGCGTCTGCTCTACTTTAATCTTCATTCCGGCTTTTTTCATTTGGTTTATGACGCTGTGAATGGTATTTAAAAATATCCGCACATCTTTAATCATCCGGACAATATTCTGTTTTGGCTTAGCCGGCTCCGCCTGCTGCACCACCCGCTCGACAAGCTCTTCGGTTTCCCGTACGTTCAATTTTTTAGCCTGTACATCTTGTAACACGATAAATTGCTGTTTTTCATCGTCCAGCTTCAACAACGCCCGAGCATGTCGCTCTGTAAGATTCGTTTCGAGAATAACCTTACGCACGTCGTCTGTCAACTTCAGCAAGCGGAGCTTGTTCGCAATGGTCGATTGATTTTTCCCAACCCGGCGGGCCAATTCCTCCTGGGTAAAGCCGAAATTAGCCAATAATTGCTGAAATCCCAATGCCTCATCCAAATAATGAAGGTCCTCGCGCTGCAGGTTCTCAATCATCGCCAACTCTGCGGCTTCCTTATCGCTAAAATTTTTAACAATGGCAGGAACCATCGCCAACTGCGCTAATTTTGCCGCCCGCAACCGGCGCTCACCGGCAATCAACTCATAACCGGGGGATGCCGGCCGAACTAATAAGGGCTGGATGATTCCAAACTCACGGATCGAAGCCGCCAATTCCTGCAATGCTTCATCATCAAATAATTTTCTTGGTTGATAAGGGTTAGGAACTATAGAATCAACAGCGATTTCCTGCACATTTGAAAGTTCTTCCTCAGAAACCGCACTCTTCTCAGCCATAGACACATCTTCTGGTTTAGGTGCCGCCTTACTTGTCCCAAATCCTATCAATTGTGCAAATCGCTTCATCTATGCACCGCCTTCTCGAATCCTCTACCTATACTATATCATAAAGGGTCTTTTTCCGGAATTCCCGCACGCCGCGGGTATTTGTCAGGAGTACCCTTTTTCTTCTCAATATAAATAACGGCTCTGACATCATTCAACCCCGGCAAAGAGATTTCTTTGACCTGGCGGATGTGTCCTCCCAACAACCGGATCGCCGCCTCCGCGGCGGCAATTTCTTCCCGAAATTTCGCGCCTTTCATCGCCACAAAATAGCCACCCGTTCGGACAAACGGCAAACAAAGTTCACACAAGACGCTCAATCGCGCCACCGCCCGGGAAACCGCCACATCAAAGCGGGCCCGGTATGGTTTTTGGCGTCCAGCTTCCTCTGCCCGCAAATGGCGAATCTCAACATCTTTGAGTTCCAACGCCTGGGTAACTGTCTGCAAAAAAACGGTTCTCTTCTGCAGCGAATCGATCAAGCACAGTTGAATATCGGGCCGGACAATTTTTAACGGCAAACCGGGGAAGCCTGCCCCGGTTCCAACATCCACAACAGAACAGCCTATCGGAAATACCGCCTGATCCAAGCAAGACAAAGAATCAATAAAATGCTTCACGGCAATTTCCTGCGGCTCCGTGATCGCCGTCAGGTTCATTTTCTGGTTCCATTCCAGAAGAAGCTCCTGATACTGGGAAAAAGCCCGAATTTGCTCATCCGAAAGAGGCAGGGAAAAATCTACTGCCGCTTTTTTCAATTGCTCAGAAAAATTCACTTATTGGTCACCCCGCCGTCGCTGTTCAAGATATACCAGTAAAATCGAAATATCAGCAGGTGATACGCCTGAAATTCGGGATGCCTGTCCCACAGATACCGGTCGTATTTTATTCAATTTTTGCCGTGCTTCTAAGGCCAAGCCGGCAACGGTTTCATAATCCAAGTCCAGCGGCAACTGCTTCGCTTCCAATTTCGCCAACCGGTCCACCTGTTCCTGCTGTTTGCGGATATATCCTTCATACTTCACTAAAATCTCAACCTGTTCACGCACTTCTTCCGAAAGTGTTGGCAGCGCAAAAGATGCGCGCAGCGCTTCATACGTGATTTCGGTTCTCCGCAGCAAATCGTACAAAGTCGACCCGCTTCGGAGCTCAGAGGATCCCAGTGAAAGCAAAATTTGTTGTGTTTCCGAGTTTGGCGCTATACTAAATTCGCGCAACAATTGAATTGCTTCCTGCACGGCATCCCGCTTCCGGCAAAAACGCTCATAACGCGGCTTGTCAACCAAACCAATAGCCCGGCCTTTTTCCGTCAGCCGCAAATCCGCATTATCATTCCGCAACAGCAGGCGGTATTCCGCGCGCGAAGTCATAATACGATACGGCTCCGGCGTTCCTTTTGTCACCAAATCATCAATCAAAACCCCAATATATGCTTCCGAACGCGATAATGTAAAGGCAGGCTTGTCCTGAACCCGCAGTGCCGCATTAATTCCGGCAATCAACCCCTGCGCCGCTGCTTCTTCGTATCCCGATGTGCCGTTGGCTTGTCCGGCCGAAAAAAAGCCACGCAACGATTTACATTCTAACGAAGAAGTTAGCTGGGTAGGATCAATGCAATCGTATTCAATTGCGTAGCCCGGACGCATGATTTCCGCCTTTTCCAATCCGGGAATCGTTCGTAAAAACGCCAACTGGACGTCTAACGGCAAACTGGTTGACATCCCTTGTACATACATCTCACAAGTCGATCGTCCTTCCGGCTCAATAAACAGCTGATGTGCTTCTTTATCTGCAAACCGCACCACTTTATCCTCAATCGATGGGCAATACCGCGGCCCGGTTCCTTCAATCTTACCGGAATACAACGGCGCGCGATGCAAGTTAGCGCGGATAATTTGATGGGTCGCCTGGTTCGTATACGTCAGCCAACACGGAATTTGCTCCCGCGTATCAATATCGCTCATGAAAGAAAAATTTCTCGTCTTCTCATCACCTGGTTGGATCGACATACGGGAAAAATCAAGCGAACGATAGTCAACCCTCGCCGGTGTTCCGGTCTTGAATCGCATTAACTCAATGCCCAGCCCGCGCAAGGAATCCGTCAGTTGCTCTGCAGATCGTTGTCCATTCGGACCACCGGAATACGATAAATCACCAAGAATAATCTTGGAACGCAAATAAGTCCCACTAGCCAAAATTACACATTGGCAATGGTACACATCGCCATTTTCACCCTGTACGCCGCAAACCTGCGCATTTTCGACCAAAATTTTCGTGACCAGTACTTGTTTTACCGACAAGTTGGCCTGATTTTCCAGCACTTGTTTCATTCGTTTCTGGTACAAATGTTTATCGGATTGCGCCCGTAAAGCATGAACCGCCGGTCCTTTGGCCGTATTCAGCATCCTCATTTGAATACAGGTATAATCTGCATTATAGCCCATTTCGCCGCCCAAAGCGTCAATTTCCCGCACCAAATGCCCTTTAGCCGGTCCTCCCACCGAAGGATTGCAAGGCATCAGCGCAATATTATCTAAATTCAGCGTAGCAACCAAGGTTTTGCAGCCCATCCTGGCTGCAGCCAGCCCCGCTTCACAGCCGGCATGACCGGCGCCAATTACGATTACGTCATAGGAACTTACACTAAACAAAACACTTCATCTCCTGCATTCAAGTCATCCCCAGACCCTGATTTATTTACCGATACAAAAGCGGCTGAAAATCTCATCAATAATGTCCTCGTTGACGGTTTCCCCTGAAATTTCCCCTAATTTCTCCCACGCAGCCCGCAAATCGATGACTTGAAAATCCACCGGCAATCCGGCCTCAATCGTATTTTGCGCATCCGTCAAATTTTGCGCTGCCTGGCGAAGAATTTCTTCTTGGCGCACATTGTTGACAACCGCTCCATCACTTGCGCTAACCTGGCCTGCATAAACCATATCGACAATGCTTTGTTCCAACACATCCAATCCGGTCCCGGCCGCGACAGAAATCGTAATGACTTGCCGCTTCCCAACCTGCGCCGTCAATTCCGCCCTGGACAATTGTTCCGGAAGATCCGATTTATTAATCAAAATAATCGCTTTTTGCTCCGCCAGCAAGTCCAGGACCTGTAGATCTTCCTGCGTCAATGGCTGCGATGCATCCAAAAGCAGCAGCACCAGGTCGGCCGTTTCGGCAAACGTCCGGCTGCGATCGACGCCGATTTTCTCCACTGCATCGCTTGTTTCCCGTATGCCGGCAGTATCAACAATACGAAGCGGGATGCCGCGGATATTCACAAATTCTTCAATGCTATCCCGTGTAGTACCGGGAATATCGGTAACTATAGCCCGATTTTCCCGCAGCAGCGCGTTCAGCAAGCTCGATTTGCCCACATTCGGTTTGCCAATAATCACGGTCTGCAGCCCATCCCGCAAGATCCGTCCCGCACTCGAAGTAGCCAACAACCGTTGGATTTCTTGCGCAATGATTTGTAATGAAAAACGGACGTTCTCCACCGACAACTCTTCGATATTTTCTTCCGGAAAATCGATGGTTGCTTCCAATTGCGCAATCATTCCTAAAATTTGCTCCCGCAGGCCGCGAATTTTCAGAGCCAACTCGCCTTGCAAATGGCCCACTGCCATTCGTAATGAAGCGTCTGTTTTCGCCCGAATGATATCAATGACCGCTTCCGCCTGTGTCAAATCAAGGCGGCCGTTCAAAAATGCCCGTTTGGTAAATTCCCCCGGTTCAGCCAGCCGCGCTCCATAGCGCAGCGTCAAGGCTAAAATTTGCCGCAAAACCACGGGACCACCATGGCACTGGATCTCCACCACGTCTTCCCGCGTATAAGAATGGGGCTCTTTCATGACGATCAACACAACCTCGTCCACAATAAAGCCTTTTTCCGGATCAATAATGTGGCCATAGTATAGATGACCGCCCATTCCCCCGCTAATATTTTTCTCTTTCGCACTCTGAAACAAGGCAGCGGCTATTTCCACCGCATTTTTACCGCTCAACCGGATAACGCCAATGCCGCCATCGCCAACCGCAGTCGCAACCGCGCTGATTGTATCTTCCTGCATAAAATGCCGCCCTCCTTTTTTAGTACAAGGTGAACCACACAATATAAGTGAGCCTTAGGTTCGGAGGGGATTATTGCCCCCTCCGAACCCTTAGAGCGAACTTAAGACTGAGGCTCGAAATCTTTGATTTCGCGAAGCCGAAGTTTCCCTTTAGGGTTTCGAGTGTTATAGGCTGTTGATCCCCGACCTAGGAGGGCGGGGTCCCTGTGCCCTGTGGGTATTACAGGCTGTTAACGAGATAAACCCCAGTAATAATATAACCATTACTACTGGGGTTTGCTATCCGAAAATTATCTTTTTAAGGCTATAACTACTTTTCGGTACGGCTCTTCCCCTTCACTGTAAGTAGAGATACGGGCATCATCCTGCAGAGCCATATGAATAATCTTTCTTTCGTGCGCGCTCATTGGTTCCAACACCACTTTTTCATGATGTCGTTTTACTTTATCCGCCAAGCGAAATGCCAAGCGCGATAACGTGTCTTCACGACGTTTTCGATAATTTTCTACATCCAGGACGACTCGAATGCGCTCTTCTGCGCCGTGATTGGCTGCTAAATTGGTTAAGTATTGCAGTGCATCCAGAGTTTGTCCATGTTTTCCAATTAAAACGCCTAAATTATCACCATGGAGATTAAATAACTTATGCTCTTCTTTTTCGAACTTCTCGATCATCACATCGAGCTGCATAGCTGCAAATATTTGCCTCAGAAATTCATGAGCAACTTCGAGCGGATCCGGCTTTTTCACAGGCTTAACAGTCACTTGAATACGGGCCGGCTTTCCGCCAATAATGCCAAACAACCCTTTACTGGGAACCTCTAACACTTCATATTCAATTTGATCCTCTGTTACCTGCAACTCAGAAAGAGCTGCGGCTACCGCCTCTTCTACTGTTTTAGCAGTAAATTCCTTCGAACCCATGTATAGCTACGCCTCCTCTTACCCCTTCGCCGGTTTTCGATACATAAACCATTGTTGGAGTATCTGAATGATATTGCTGGTTACCCAATATAAACCAAGCCCCGCCGGGAAAGTATGTGTCATATACCCGATAAATAGAGGCATAATATTCAACATCATCTTGCTTTGCGGATTATTTGAATCCGTCATTGTTTGTTTAGTCTGAATATATGTAGTGACTGCCGCCAATATTGGAATAATGAAATAGGGGTCAGCCGGACTCGATTGAGAAAGATTGGCCAACCAGAAAAAGCTCGGGTCAGAAGTATAATCAAATTCCCGAATCGCATAAAAAATTGCAATGAGAATCGGCATTTGAATCAACAATGGCAAACATCCGGCCAAAGGGTTGACTCCGGCCTCTTTATAAAAAACGGCCATTTCTTTGTTCAATTTTTCCTTATTGCCCTTATACTTTTCTTGAAGTTCCTTAATTTTCGGTTGAAGATCCTGTAAACCCTTCATCGATTTTACTTGCTTGACTGTGAGCGGATATAAAGCCATCTTGATAACAACTGTCAAGAGAATAATCGCGAAACCATAGTTAGGGAATCCTATAACAATGGTTATATTGTAAAAAAACGCCAACGCGGTCTGCATTATGCCGCTCAAAAATTCCAACTAAAATCACTCCTCCTAATTATGGAACCCATATCACTCTTATATAGGGTCATACCCACCCGGATGAAACGGATGGCAGCGTAAAATTCTCCGCAACGCAAGATATCCGCCGCGAATAACACCAAATTTCTCAATTGCCGTCAAGGCATACTGGGAACAGGTTGGCACAAAACGGCAGGAAGGCGGTTTTAACGGGGATAAAAAAATCCGATAAAATCGAATCATGCTTAACAAAAGCCATTTCATTTCTTTTGCTCCTGCACCGCTAAGATTTTCGCCCGCTTAAATAAATCACGTACAGCCGCACGGACTGGTTCAAACCCCAGATTGATCATTCCTTTGCGTCCTACCAATAGTAAATTATAGCCAGTCACCAATTCATTTTGCTGCAGCCGGTATGCCTCCCGCAACAATCGTTTTACACGGTTGCGAACCACTGCATTGCCTAGTTTTTTACCGGCGGCAAAACCGATACGTCTCGTTTGATTCGTATTAGGGATGATGTACAGAACAACCAGACGATTCGCATAGGACTTGCCTACGCGATACATTTCCTGAAAATGCGTTTTTTTGCGTAAAATATACTTTTTTTTGAGTTTATAATTCAAAATAAACCAAATCCTGACATCATAAAGTAAGGCTCGATACACCAACAACTTACCATAACCAGCATACAAGCCGCACTTATCCCGAATGAAAGTAACGTGGCTTCCGATGGCGCCTGTGCGTAACGGAAGCCAGTACTACCAAGGCAAATTAACTATTTAACCTTATTTAGAAAACCCGGTTTGCACCAAGCTTTAATAACGACGGCGGAATACGCTGATT